>JAESFM010000242.1_pt1 | contig 14321 bp, 20 predicted proteins | sample 9266171 | NCBI WGS metagenome assembly JAESFM01 (sample SAMN14505069, study PRJNA617099) | algae metagenome | isolation source: Hassallia sp. WJT32-NPBG1 and co-occurring heterotrophs from well developed... | place: USA: Mojave Desert, Joshua Tree National Park, California | collected 2006-06-22
TTTTTCTCCCACCAGTCCAGCATAATTGTCACCTTTAGCACCCAATCTCGATAATTTTACTCTAAGTGCTGTGCTTTCTCAAAATCCTTTGTTTGCAAGTCTTTTGAGACTTAACGGGAAAAGTCAGAACCATAAATTACTCCGGCTTGCTACAGTACTTTTTCACCTCAGCTTCTAAAGCATCAGACTGTTTAGCTGTGGTTGCAGCGGATGTCAATGCGGTATCGATATCTGTTCTAGCTTTTTGTATTCTTTGCCTACCAGATTCTGAGGCTTGTGCTATTTTAGCTGAACCGAGAGCCTTACCTGCTTTAGTTATCTGTTGGCTGAGAGTATCAAACACTTTGACAAATTTTTCTTGATATTTTTTCAGTTGGGGATCTTGTAGGTTCATTTGCTTGAGCGATTTGGTGACCCCTTCGAGGTCTTGAGCCAGTTTCAAACTGGTTGTCACCTGCTGACCTTTATTTTTCTCAATCAGAGCATTTCCTCCACTAACAGCCTTCATTAGGCGATCGCACTGAGCGACTTTGCTGTTATCGCAGCCACTAAGCAACAAAGCGATGCTCAGGCTAACAGGAATAATAACGATATACTTACGCCGAACCAATATTAACACCCCACCACTTATCAAACCCAAATAATAATACCCAATGATTCTGTAATTTTTACTAGTGTTCCGGTCAATTCATCCCTAAAGGGAGATGACGGGGACAAGAAGACAACGAGGATAAGGAAAATTCTCCGTTGTCTCCCCCCTCTTCCTTCTTTTCTTGGTCTCCCCCACCTGCCGGAATCTGTAATTTAAATAAAAATGCCCCCCCATAGGATTGAATTATTAGGAAATTCTCAGTTAATCTCGAATGTTGCATATATTGCGTAATGTGACGAGAAAAAGTCCTTAAACTACGGGTAGAATCGTGTTCGCTTTTATTCTCTACTCAAGCTGGCTGCACTGGATAACTCAGCCCCAGTTAGCCCTGCACATCCCCGATGGCTTTCTGAACTTACCTATTATCGCTGTGACATGGGTAATTGCCATCGGTTTAATTGCACTTGCGCTTTCAAAGGCGCAGGCAGAATACCAAGAACGAGCTGTACCCCTAATGGGAGTATGTGGCGCTTTTATCTTTGCGGCTCAAATGATAAATTTCCCTATTCCTGGAGGCACTTCCGGACACCTTTTGGGTGGAACCCTGGCGGGTGCTTTGTTGGGTCCGTGGGCTGGCTCTTTGGTAATGGTGGCGGTGTTTATCGTCCAAAGTGTCATATTCCAAGATGGGGGTTTGACAGTGCTAGGTGCCAATATTTTTAATATGGGGTTGATTGGCACATTTGGTGGCTATTATCTATACAAAGCAATTCGCTTTGCCATAGGTCGTAATAAATTGTCAGGAATGGTAATTGCGGCAGCTGTTGCAGCCTGGACAAGTGTAATGGTTGCCTCTATTCTCTGTGCCCTAGAACTAGCTATATCTGGCACAGTTACGTTAACTGTGGCTTTGGCTGCAATGGCATCATGGCACGTACTAATCGGTATTGGTGAAGCAGCAATCACCGTAGTAGCTCTTTCGTTTATTTGGCGGACTCGACCGGATTTATTTTTCGATCCGCCGCGCAAGGCTGTTGTTTCTCGTCCTGTGTCGCGTTATTAATAGGGGGCAACTATGACTAATAATAGAACGCGATCGCGCAATCGTGCTTTTGTAATAGTTGGTTTGGGTATTGCTTTACTAATTGCGATTTTTCTTTCTCCTTTTGCTAGTAAAAACCCTGATGGCTTGGATCGAGTCTCGCAGGATCTCAAATTTGAGGATAAAGCACATGAAGATCCACCAGCTAAAAAGCTCCCCTTCTATGCTGTATTTGATGAATATGCTCTCAGAGGTGTACCCGAAGCAGTAGCTACTCCCATCGCTGGTTTAGTCGGAACTTTAGCCGTTTTTGGCTTGGCTTGGGGAATTGGCAAACTAGTTGTACGTGGTTCAAGTTCATCTAACCCAGAGTATGATGAATCCCGGTACACCGATGATTCAGAATAAACCACGTAACTAAATCAAAATTAAACTAGATGCTGCTGCATATTGGGGCGTTGGCTCTTGATGTTAATAGTAAACAGATTACTCCCTGGCACAAACTCGCCCCGCGCACCCGGATACTATGTACATTGCTGCTTGTGTTTGCAATTGCCCTCACGCCAAATGGACATTGGTGGACTTGGGCAATTTATGGCTTGGCTGTGGCAAGCATTTTATTAGTCAGTAAAGTTACCTTCAGCGTGCTACTAAAACGTTTAGCGGTTGAGTTGGGTTTTGTCGGTGTTGTACTTTTGGGTACTTTGTTCCGAGGCGGTGGTACAGTAGTTTGGGCTTGGGGTCCGTTGCAGATTACTACAGTCGGGCTAACTGTCTTAGGTAGTGTCACTATTAAGGCGGTGCTATCTTTACTGATGTTGAATTTATTAACTTTAACAACTTCGGTATCGGCATTGCTTAATGCTTTAATCGAACTGCGAACCCCACCGCTGTTAGTCGCAATTTTGGCTTCAATGTATCGCTATATTGGTGTTTTGATGGGTGAGTTTAACATCATGCGACGGGCAGCAGCATCGCGCAACTTGATGAACAGCAATCGTAGTATCCGCTTGGTAGTTGGCAATATGATAGGAGGGTTGTTTATCCGCACTTACGACCGAGGAAACCGCATTCATCAGGCGATGCTATCGCGCGGTTATCAAGGAGTATTACCGATAGAAAAATTACCACAAGCAGGACGAAGTGATGCGATCGCTTTAACTTTGACGGTGATTATAGCACTAGTTGGACAAGCTGTTTATTTAATTTTGTAATTTGTTAGTTCTCGTTCGGTGCGCTCCGCGTACGAATGTAATCAGGAGGCTCTGCCTCCATAAATTTGGAGAAGCAGAGCTTCTAGGAAGGCATTCCCAGGCTCCAGCCTGGGAATGAGTGTAGAGAATAATCTAAAATCTAAAATTATATTAATGCATCATAATCCGATAAGAATCAAAAATCTTAGCTATACCTACCCTGATGGAACTCAGGCTTTAAATAAAATTAATCTATCTATCGAAGCTGGGGAAAAGGTAGCGTTAATTGGGGCGAATGGTTCGGGAAAATCTACGTTGCAGTTTCACTTAAATGGAATTACCTTAGCTCAAGAAGGAGAAGTAGTTATTGGCGAATGGTTAGTAGTTCCTGAGAACTTGCAAGTAATTCGGAATTTTGTCGGATTGGTTTTTCAAAATCCAGATAATCAGCTATTTATGCCCACAGTATGGGAAGATGTTGCATTTGGTCCGATGAATTTGGGTTTGCGAGACGAAGAACTCAAAAAGCGCGTTCTTCAAGCGATGGCTGCGGTTGATATTGATCCAGAATGGTTTGGGCAACGTAATACTGATAATTTGTCTGGAGGAGAAAAAAAACGGATTGCCATCGCAGGTGTTTTAGCAATGAATCCGCAGGTTTTGGTATTGGATGAACCTTCTGCTCAATTAGATCCGCGATCACGTCGTCAATTAATTGATTTATTAAAAACTTTGCCTTTTACTCAACTGATTGCTACCCACGATTTAGATTTGGCTTTGGAACTTTGTTCGCGCACCATTGTGTTAAGTCAAGGACAAATTGTTTTCGATGGTGAGACTGAGCGAGTAATGAACGATTCGGAATTTTTGCTGGCTCACGCTTTAGAACCTCCACTCAGCTACAGCCGTCCTTACTGTCTAATTGAACATGCACCGATTAGGGTTAGGTATTAGTTGTTGGTTGGAGCGTTGTTGGTGAACCACTGCGTTGCGGAGCCAGTGCGTTGGTGCGTCCGTGCGTTGCGGAGGTTCCCGAGGCAGCGCGTTGCGCGGGTTCCCCGCGCTATCTGCGACTGCCGTTCCGTTGTTCGCGCAGCGTCTCCGACAGGAGAAGCACCTGCCGTCGGCGAGCCGCGCTTGTTGCATCTGGCGTTGGGGTTCCCCCCGTTGTAGCAAGTGGTGTTAGCGCAGCGGTAGCGATAGCGAAGCGTTAGCGAGGAACGAGGGTCGGAACGAGCCAAGCCGAAGGGTTGATAGTTGATGGTTCTTAGGAGTTAGTTGAAGGACAGTTAAGAAGATAATTAGTTATTGTGCTAGCATAACAGTAAATTAACTTTTGTCTCCGAAATGGAAAACCGAATTAACAAACGCACCCATAGCGATTACACACAAAGTGCTGCTTATCTGCCTAAAAAACTAGTTAAAAATTTCAAACAGTTAGCTCTGGAATTAGAAATTGGACATAGTGAAGCGATGGAACAAGCAATAAGGATGTGGTGTGATGCGGCTATCGAAAAGGTAAATCAAAGTCGATGAGGTATTCGCGCTATCCCACAGCCGAACAAAATCTAACTTGTTTCATCCTTAGCCAAAATTTAACAACAATGTTACTGGACATTTCCATTGTGAGATTGGATGAACGAACGGGGAATATTTATATTTTGGCTGGTGAAGAAACAGGGATTGTAATTACCCGTGATGGGAAATGGAGATATGACGAATGAGTGAACTCAACTTTGATACAATGAGTAAAACAGAGCTAAAACGCTATTTGCTAGAGCATCGTAATGATGCAGACGCGTTTTACGCACTAATGGATAAAATTAACGCAGAACCTAACCAAAAGTTTTACACCGTAGATGAAACTGACGTACTACAGGAATTAATAGAAGCGAAACGACACATGAAAGAAAATCTTTAGTTTCTCAAATTGTACTTCTTATAACTCAAAAGGCTGTAACCCGCCATAATAGCGGGTTTTTGCGTATAACATATGAACCGACTATATTAAATTATTCAAACAGTAAAAATACTGGTGACTTTACTAAAGATGAAAAACCACTATCTACTATCTACTAACTACTAACATTAAACATAACGAAATAAATTCAATATTCGTTGCCGTACCCGTTCTAAAACTGGTCCCTCTTCAGCGGTTTCTTCAGAAAATAATATTTCATATATAAGTGGCACTCCAAGCTGTAAATCTTCGAGAATTTCTCTTTGATTAAACACATCCTCTGGCTTACCTTGCAATACAAGTCGTCCTCTATCCATGACAAAAATCCAGTCTGCCCAACGATAAACTAAATCTAGGTCATGAGTTGCCATGAGTATTGTTGTACCAGATGCATGAATATTTTTCAAGGTTGCCATCAGGTTACGAGTATGCAAGCGATCCAAATAAGCTGTTGGTTCATCTAATAATAAAAGTTGAGGTCGTAGCACCATTACATCTGCAATAGAAACTCGTTTTTTTTGTCCTAAACTCAGATGATGTACTGGTCTTTCGGCTAAAGTAGTTAATCCAAATTCCTCTAATGCTTGTTCTACTCGTTCTTTAATTTCTGTGTCTGGCAACCCTAAGTTACACAAGCCGTAAGATATATCTTCTTCAACGGTCGAGGCTACGAGTTGTTGCTCTGGATCTTGAAATATTAACCCGACTTTTTGGCGTAATTGTAGTAAATATTTTCGGTCATATTTTAGTGCCTCTCCTTGCCATTTGACACTACCTTTATGAGGCTTGTATAGCCCGTTAGCTAATAAGAATAATGTAGTTTTACCGCAACCATTTTGACCAATTAAAGCACACCTTTTATTAGCGGGTATTTGTAATGTTAAATGATTAAGTGCGGATTGTTGTGCACCGGGATATGTGTAATGTATTTGTTCAAATTCAAGTAAGTATTGCTGCATAATATTATATTAAAATAAAGGCACGCAGATGCCCGCAGGCTACAAGCCTCTGGCTATACGAACAAAGACCGCCTGCGCGGTCTAAAATTTTGGAAGGCTGCGCTCGTCTGGCTTGGTTCGTATAGCCGCACGTTTTGGTGGCTGTTGGGGGCAAAATTGGCATACTCCGGTCATAAAACAGATATGCTGCATTCTAATATTATTAATAACGTACAACCGAAAATTGCTTCAATCGCATACCGCTGCGAGTGATGATATCGGTGAGGATGCCAAACTCTAAATTCTCCATTAAATCCGCGTGATTCTAAACTTAAAGAGACTTGACGATAGTTTTCTATGGTACGCTTGAGCAATTGTCCAATCAATAAAGCTAAACTTTTCATACTAGTAGAAAAAGTACGATAACCACCACGAGATTGTTGAGCAGTCCATAACTCAGCAGCGGCATTTAACAGAACGAAAATAAAGCGATACATTAGTAATAAAAGGTCTGTTAAAAGCACCGGAAAACCAACACGGCGCAAAGTTTGCAAAAGTTCTGTAAAAGGGATAGTTAGCATCACAAAATATAAGCAGGAAAGAGACGCGATCGCTCTCGTTAAAATTGTCAATCCTTGCTCTATCCCACTAAGGCTTAGATATACATAATAAGGGCCAATGGTCAAGCCTTTTACTGAGTCATTTTGCACTAAATGCCAATGAGAAATATCTATGGCGTTGATGGCTAAAGCTGGTAAACTGGTTAACCAGAAGAAAGTGGCAACATAAACTAATTTAAAATAGGTTTTGGCAGGAATGCCAGCATAAACAACTGTCCAAATGCTCATCCAGATAGCAATTACAATTTGCACTGGGGGATGGGCAAAGGCAATGATCATTAATAGAGCGATCGCTAACAATAATTTATGCTCTGGGGCTAACCACCGCAACTTATTAGTATAAGCAAGCGTGTCAATCTGAATGTTCATTATTACTCTTTTGCTGTTGGGATCGCCCTTTGTACAAACCAATTACATAGCCAATTACACCAGCACCCAAAGCAGCTTGAGACGAAAATAATAAGCTTTCTACTTCTCCACTAGGCGGTTCAAATAGTGATTTAAACCAAGGTTCATATCCTGGCTGTACTTCAGTAATGGCTTTTTCGGCTTGAGCATCTGAACCGGCAAATTCTGCGCCACGCACAAATATTAATGGTGCGATCGCTAAAGTTAAGACCGCAACTACTAACACCCAGTTACTCAATTTTTTTTTAGACTGGTTCATTGGTTTGAGGCTCCCGTTTAATTAATTTCAACAGCTCCAATTCTTGCGGTGTGTAAGATTGTAACCAGTTCCACACCAGCACTGTTAGCAATCCTTCACTAATTGCCAAAGGAACTTGAGTAATCGCAAAGATTCCCCCAAACTTGATAAATGAGGCGACAAATCCCCCAATCGGGGCGGGAAAAGCTAAAGCGAGTTGGATAGATGTAATGATATATGTGAGTAAATCTGCTAAAGCTGCGGCTAAAAAGATGGCGATTCTTTGCTTACCACTTAGGCGCATGGTGAGATGATATATCCAGTAAGCGGCAAATGGTCCGGCGATCGCCATCGAAAATGCATTTGCTCCCAATGTTGTCAAACCACCGTGCGCTAGCAGCAAGGCTTGAAATAACAATACTAAACTACCTAGCACCGACATTGCCAAAGGTCCAAATAGCACTGCACCTAATCCTGTTCCTGTGGGATGAGAACTGCTACCCGTGACTGAAGGCATTTTTAAGGCTGAGAGCACAAAAGTAAAGGCTCCCGACAGCGCTAAAAGTAATTTTAGTTCTGGGTTGGTTTGGGTGATGCGAGTCAGCGATCGCAATCCTAATAGAAAAAAGGGTAACGCTACTACCCACCAAAAAATCGCCCACTTCGGTGGTAAAAAGCCTTCCATAATGTGCATCGCATAAGCTGGTGCAGATGCGCTCACTATTAAATAAAAGCTGAGAACTCCAATGATAACTAATGTTGTGCGTTTTGACTTAAGAATAATTCTCGACACTCTTAATACCCGCAGATGTATGTCAATCAGTTAGTTTAAATGGACTAACCCCGCGATCGTAGTCTTCTAAATTAAAAATCAACAATCCGTGGCAATTTTTTATCAAGGTCAGAGGGACGCATCTTGACACCGCAAAGTTCCTTTGTTAAATCCATAACAGTTTAGCAAAAGTGTCTTGTATTCGCTTTTAGCAACTAAATTATGAATTTATTTCAAATCTTAGTATTTTATATTGCTTTGCAATTAAAAAATATACGTAAATAAATTCAGCCAAAAGTAAATTAATCCTGACTTTTTCGGCTTGGATTCATTAATAGGCTAGATTTATAATTTTAAGTAACAACCTGATAAAATTATTGACAAAAATTATTAATTTAGATAATATACATAGGTAAATTGCAAAAAATTTGCAAACTTATTTGGGCGCTAATTGGAAATTCCATGCCTAACAATTTTGCTTTGGGGCAAGAAAACCTTTGGAGCCGCCGTCAACTGTTGAAGCTGGGATTAGCTGGTGCGGGTGTGACTGGGGCAACGGCGCTTTGGCACATGTTGGATGCACGAAGTAAGTCAATTGTCAAGATACCGCCTATGGAGGCGATGTCTGGCGACAAGACGCAGAGCGTCTACCCCCAAACAAGTGCTGCTAACCCGATGCAGGTGCTACGAAATTTTGATTATGGCACGGTAAAGCGAGAAAATGGACGAACAATCCGCGAATTTCGCTTAACTGCGGGTACTTCTATTATTCAGCTAAATACTGCTGTATCTTACAATATCTGGGATTTAAATGGTCGCATTCCCGGACCGACACTGAGAGCAAAAGAAGGCGATCGCGTGCGGGTATTGTTTCACAATAAAGCCGGACATTCGCACTCTTTACATTTTCATGGTGTCCACCCCGCAGAAATGGATGGTATTCGTCCAGTTAGCAACGGTAGCGCCACAATTTATGAATTTGACGCCGAACCTTATGGCGTTCATTTATATCACTGCCATATTGAACCAGTAACCCGTCATATTGCTAAAGGCTTATACGGAATGTTTATCATTGATCCACCCAAACCGCGTCCACCAGCGGATGAAATAGCTTTAATTATGGCTGGGTATGACATCAATGATGATAACCGCAATGAGTTTTACGCCTTCAACGGTCTGCCACACTATTATATGGATAATCCGATTAGGATTTATCAAAATCAGTTGATTCGGCTGTACGTCCTCAACATTATTGAATTCGATCCAGCAGTTACCTTTCACCTCCACGCTAACTTTTTTAATGTCTATCGCAATGGAATGACTCTCACACCCAGCGAGAAAAGTGATGTAATCACGATGGGTGTAGCCGAAAGACACATCTTAGAATTTGCCTTTCGCTATCCGGGTAAGTATATGTTTCATCCGCATCAAGATGCGATCGCCGAAAATGGCTGCATGGGTCAATTTGAAGTAGTTGCGGACAGCAAAAACACGCTTTCAACTCAAAAAAATTCCTAAACTCAACAATAAAAAGTTAAATGCTTTGCATTCTACTCTGCATCAAATTACGGCAGAGCTAAGTTCATTGAAAAAAATTCTTGAAGTTACAGTTAAATTTTTTGAATTAGTTGATAAAAAATATCATTATATGCCAAAGTAAACTCTACGACTAAATGTCAAACTAACGTGCTGTTGCTAGCTGGCAAAGTTTTAATTAATACCTTTCAAACGTCCCTTGGAGAAAAAATGCTCAAATTTCGTTACATTTTTATGGCTGTTGCAGCTTCTGCCATAGTTTCCCTTAGTTCATGTACTAGCGGCACACCAAGCGCAGATAATTCACCTCCACCTGTTGCCAATAGCCCCCAGGCAAGCGAAGCAGTAAGTAATAATAGTCATAGCGGTCACGGCAGCAAAGCTCAAATCAATATCAACACTGCGATATTATCCGAGTTGGATAAGTTTGAAGCCAAACTAGCAATACCAGCATTATCAAACAAAATTCAAGCTAATCGTCCTTATGCCTCCCCTGAAGAATTAGTTGCCAAAAAGGTAATTAATCAACAGCAGTTTGACCAAATTAAAGATATGGTTACTGTTCAGGAAGTGGTACTTACAGGGGAAGCAAAAGATGTTGACTATATGAGTAAATTGGGCTTGATGAAAGGGCATCTTTTAGTAGCAAAAGAACTACTAGATCAAAATCAACCCAAACAAGCAGAACCTCATATTGGACATCCAGTTGAGGAGATTTATGTTGATGTTGAAGACCAACTAAACGAACGTAAAGTTAAAGAATTTAAGACGACTTTAGTAAGTTTGCAAGATTTAGTAAAATCGAATCCGAAAGCAGCCAAACTAAAAACTGATTTTGTCTCTTCAATGCAAGCTGTAGATGGTGCGATCGCTGCTTTACCAGAATCACAACGCTCAAAAACAGGATTTGTATTACAGACGATTAATGAGCTATTAGATTCAGCCAACTCAGAATATGGCGCTGCGATCGCTAACGGCAAAATATCTGCGCCAATAGAGTATCAAGATTCTCGTGGTTTTGTCATCTACGCGAACGAATTATACAAGGGAATTTCTAGCCAAATGGCGAAAGACTTTCCAGAAGCACATAAAAGCATTGAAACAAGTATGGCTGAACTAGTAAAAGTTTGGCCCTCCGCTATTCCACCAGCAGCAGCAGTAAAAACCCCCGATGATGTTACTAAGCTAGTGAAAACTATTGAGCAAAATTCTCAAACCGTGATTGATAAATCAAGCACCCAAGCGCAGCGATAGCAATTTAACTTAATTCTTAATAGCAAAATTAAGGAGTTTAAAATTAGCCTAGAAGTAGAGACGCGATGTTCCTCGCGTCTCTACAAAAGTTAGGAATTATACTCATAACTTCTAACTCTTAACTTCTCATTCTTAACTGATTACTCTCCACACGTAACTTTAATTAACGACTCATGCAAGAGCTTGACCACAAAAAAACCATCGACTTACTCAACGCGATCATGGAATTTGAACTAGCCGGAGTAGTCCGCTACACTCATTATTCTCTCATGGTTACAGGTCCCAACCGCATTCCTATTGTGGGTTTTTTCAAAGCGCAGGCTAGCGAGTCTCTACTTCATGCTGAACAAGTGGGAGAAATACTCACAGGTTTAGATGGACACCCCAGCCTAAAAATTGCGCCGATGGAAGAAAGTTACAAGCATTCAGTTAAGGATATCTTGACAGAAAGCTTATCCCACGAAAAAAAAGCTCTGGATCTGTATAAAGATTTGCTGGAAACCGTTACCAATGCCAGCATTTACTTAGAAGAATTCGCCCGTAATATGATAGGACAGGAAGAGATGCATAATCTCGAACTGAAAAAAATGTTACGCGATTTCAGCTGATAAAAGTGAGGAGTGAGGAGTGAGGAGTTAAAAATTAAAACTCCTAACTCCTAACTCCTAACTCCTAACTACTAATTCCTAACTACTAACTACTAACAGACGATGGATTTTAGTACTGCCTTACCGACTTTTGTAATTACACTCCGAGAAGGAGTAGAAGCTGCCCTTGTTGTCGGGATTGTGCTAACTTTGCTGAAAAAAGCTAAACAATCTCAGCTTAACTCTTGGGTGTATGCTGGTGTGGGCGTTGGTATTGCCCTGAGTGCGCTGGTAGGGGTGTTGTTGAGTTGGGTTACGCAAGCGCTAAGTGCGGCAAATCCACAATACGCATCTGTGACAGAGGTTTTGCTAGAGGGATTATTCTGCGTATTAGCGATCGCTATGCTCAGTTGGATGCTCATCTGGATGACCAAACAAGCCAGATTTATGAAAGCTCAAGTTGAAGGAGCAGTCACAAGCGCTCTCAAAGCAGATAAGAATGCCGGTTGGGGTGTTTTTTGGTTAATTTTGATTGCCGTTCTTCGCGAAGGCTTTGAAACAGTTTTCTTTGTCGCTGCTAATTTTCAACAAGGATTGATGCCAGCTTTGGGTGCAATTAGCGGTTTAGTTGCCGCAGCTGCTGTTGGTGTGCTGATGTTTAAATGGGGCGTCAAAATTAACATTCGGCAATTTTTCCAGGTAATGGGCATTTTTTTGGTGTTAATTGTTGCCGGGTTGGTAGTGACGGCACTGCAACGCTTTGATGAAGCTGCTGCTGCTTTGGCTTTAAGCGATCGCGCTTCCGAAAGCCTCTGTTTTTATTACGAACGCTTTACCAAAGTCCATTCTTGTATTTTGGGTCCAATGGTTTCAAATACCTCCAAAATCTTACCTGATGAACAGTTCCCAGGCATTATTCTCAAATCATTATTTGGCTACAGAGATAAGCTTTATCTCGTGCAAGCAGTAGCTTATATAGTATTTTTATTCGCTATTGGTGGTATATATTTACGTAGTCTTAGAGGTGGTGGCAATAACCCCAAAAATCAGCCACGTAAACAAAAATCTATGAGTTCCACTTCTGATTAAAATACAGCACATTACAAGGAACTGAAGTACAATGCTGAAGTCTAAAAGCCAGACATAAAGCCCTTTTGACTTCTGACTCCTGAATTGTGCTGTAATGATTAGAAGCTGGGAAATGACATGAAACAAGCAGAGGTAAAGCAGTTATTTATCCATCCAGTGAAGGGTTTAACACCTAAGGCACACAAAAGCGTAACCTTAAAACTTGGATATGGAATACCAGGCGATCGCTCTTTTGCGTTAATGTACAAGCAAGATGAGATAGACGTTGACTCAACGAAAGTGCCGTGGATGAAGAAGCACAACTTCATCATGCAAAACGATTGGCACGGACTAGCAGCTTTAGATTGCGAGTATGAAGAAGCAAGCGGTCTTCTTAGGGTGAAGCGTAAAGGTGTAGAGTTATTAGTTGGCGATACCAAAACAGAAATCGGACGCGATCGCATTTCAACATTTTTCACCGGCTATTTAGCAGGAATTTACCCAAGTGTTGCTGCCAGAAACGGCAACCGCGCACCGTTACAATTTGTGGGAATGTTTGGCGAAACTCGCTATCCTGACAGAGAAGTGGTGCATATTTCCCTTGTTAGTCAAGCAACTATAGATCATTTAAGTCAATTAGCCGGACAAAAAATCGATGTCCGGCGTTTCCGTCCGAATATAGTTGTAGAAGGTGTACCAGCGTGGGGAGAATTTGACTGGGTAGGGCAAGAAATGCAACTTGGTACAGCGAGAATTGAAATTACAGCCAGAATTAATCGCTGCTTAAATATAGATGTGCATCCAGAAACGGGAGAACGAGATATTGGACTGCTTAGTTTACTACAAAAGCAGTTTCAGCACACCCAGACAGGAGTTTTAGCAAAAGTTATTAGTAATGGTGAAGTAGCGATCGGCGATAATTTGCACTTGTGAGTGAAATAAAAATAATAATCCCCGTCTATGAAACAACGGGGAATGTTAATTAGAGCTATTACGCACTTGTTATTATTGAGCGGTGAATCCTAGAGGTGTGATTGCATCTTCCAAATCAGCCCCTAGCCAGTTTACTCCCTCAATTTTCGCATCTATTAGATTTGTTTTCTGCAAGTCTGCTTTCTGTAAGTTTGCTCCTAACAAACTTGCTCCTTGTAGGTTTGCCTTCTCTAGGTCTGCATCAAACAGGTTTGCGTTCTCTAGATTTGCTCCTGCTATATTTGCTTTACCCAAATCTGCTCCCTCTAAATTTGCTCCTAACAGATTTGCTCCTTGTAAATTTGCCTTCTCGAAGTCTGCATTTGTTAAGTTCGCATTTTCCAAGTTTGCTGCTTGCAAGTTGGCTGAACTGAGATCTGCTCCATTCAGGTTACACCCGACACATTCTTTGGTTTGTAGCAAACGTCTCACATTTGCGCTTACAGACTGTATTGGCGATGCAATCGGGGATATTATTGGAGCGGGTGTAGATTGTGTAGGTATGGATGGTGTTTCTGATTGAGCTAAAGCGCTAGGCTGGTCAAGCAGAGAAAATCCCGCTACAAATACAATAAATACTGCCGAGACGACCCAGGAAGTTAATTTTTTTGCAATTGATTTATTCATTTTAAATTTATGGCTTTGCTTTTAGACAAGCCATCAGTAAAGTGCATAGTTTTCACTTTAAAGTAAGCTCATAGATTAAATCAAACATTATTTTTATTCAGATTTATAACTTAAAGTGATTAAAAATATTCTCTAAAGTTTTTTGTCTAAATCGCTCTTTATTGGGAGCATCGGAAATGTGTAAATCACCTATCTTCAGCTATATCTAGCTTTGGTTTTTGCGGTAATTGCATACTGTAATTGTGTAATTGGGGACAGGCAGACTGCGGGGAAGATTGCCAATTGCTAACTAGATGCGATCGCCTAATTTCCTCCACACTGTTATTGACAATTGAAAAATGAAGTTGAATAAATCCAAAAGCGGTTAATTGAGATCGTAGCGTTCGCGATATAGAACCCATTTGGGATCTATCCATTCGCCAACCGCTTGAGCATCAGTCGAATGAAACACAGATTGAGTTTTGCTGTCGCATGACTTAAGGTGCGCTCAAAGTTTTTGACTAGGCTCTTACAG
>JAESFM010000243.1_pt1 | contig 14155 bp, 13 predicted proteins | sample 9266171 | NCBI WGS metagenome assembly JAESFM01 (sample SAMN14505069, study PRJNA617099) | algae metagenome | isolation source: Hassallia sp. WJT32-NPBG1 and co-occurring heterotrophs from well developed... | place: USA: Mojave Desert, Joshua Tree National Park, California | collected 2006-06-22
GCTGAACCAAAGCCGTTCATCTGGACGAAAAGCGCCGAGGACATCCTCGCCGCCGTCCAACGCTTCTGCCAGCGCACCGTGCACGTCCAGGCAAAGTGCCCACAAATTTCAGAATCAGGACACTAGCCTCCAGTGAGGCTCGCCTACGACTCGCGACGACGGGTGTAGGCATTGGGACTTGGGAGCATGATCTGCGAACGGGCGTGAGGATAATATCAACCGAGGCAATCGAGCTGCTCGGGATCACCACCTCCGTGGCAGACGCCACGAACTGGCTCGACACAGTCCATGCAGACGACCGCTCGGCGGTACAAGTGGCTTGGCAGAACCTGCTTGAGAAAGGTGCCCCTTATGAGGCGGAATACCGCGCAGCCACACCGGCGCCAGACGGGGGTGACCGCTGGCTGTTGTCGCGGGGTCAGGTGGAGCGAGACAGCTACGGCATTCCGGTGCGAGCCGCGGGCGTTCTCGTCGACGTAACCGAGAGACGCCGGCAAGAGGAGAGGCTTGTACTGCTGACCCGAGAGGTCGACCACCGCGCCAAGAACGCGCTCGCAGTCGTACAGGCAGCACTCCGTCTGACCCCGCGGCGGGATGTCGCCTCTTTCGCAAATGCTATCGAGGGACGCGTGCGAGCCCTTGCCCGTGTACACAGCCTCTTGGCCGAGGGGCGCTGGACGGGAGCCGACATCCGCCAACTCGTCGAAGCTGAGCTCGCGCCGTTCCTGCTGCTAGTGGAAAGCGGAGCGGTCGACGGCAGCGCTCCTCGCGTCGCTGTCGAGGGGCCTCAGCTACGGATTGGGCCCTCAGCAGCCCAGTCATTGTCGCTTGCCCTGCATGAGTTGGCGACGAACGCCACGAAACATGGCGCCTTGTCGGTGTCAGGTGGCGTGGTCCGCCTGACCTGGAATCTTGACGAGGGTGCACGCGTGCTCCGGGTCCGATGGGACGAGCAAGGCGGGCCTCTGGTGATCGACGTGCCATCCCGTCGTGGCTTCGGCTCTCGCGTACTCGATGCGAGCATCCGAGGGCAACTCGGTGGGCTGGTAAACCTCGACTGGCGGCGGTCCGGGCTCGCCTGCGACATCGAAGTGCCGATTGCTCGTCTGTCTGAGGCTGCTCAGGCTAGCCACTCGGAGTGACGCTGGAGGGTTCTGTTGCGTCCTTGCGGAGCCGTCCCGGAGAGATACAAACCGGCGGGGGCACAGTCAACTTGCCGATGTTTGGCCGCCACGCTGGCATACCAAAGACGACGCACAGCAGAGTTCAGGCCGCGGCGGCGGCCCCGCTGATATCCGCCCACACCTCAAATGCCCGCGCCCTTACGGCACGATACTGGAGGGCGACGACGTGGCCGCGGCGGAGATGGAATAGGTTGGCGATCTGGTCGTGCGTGGATCGGCAAGTTGACTGTGCCCAAGCCAGCGTCCCAGCGCAGCAGTATCAAACAAGGGAGCGTCGGCGCTGCGGAGCGAGGTCCACGGCTTGGCGTAGCGCCTCGACGAGGCTGCCCTCATCGGCGATGCCCTTTCCAGCGATGTCGAAAGCCGTGCCGTGGTCGACCGAGGTGCGGATCACTGGCAGGCCGACGGTGATGTTCACGCCCGCCTCCAGCCCCATGACCTTCACCGGGCCATGGCCTTGATCGTGGTACATCGCGACCACCAGATCGAAGTCGCCGCGCGCGGCGCGGAAGAACAGCGTATCGGCCGGCAGCGGGCCCTCCACCTTCCAGCCCTTGGCGCGGCAGGCCTGCACGGCGGGCATGATCTTCTCCTCCTCTTCCCCGTGCCCAAAAAGGCCGTTCTCGCCAGCATGGGGGTTGATGCCGCAGACACCGATTCGCGGCTCGGCGATGCCAGACTTCACTAGCGTCGCATGCCCGCGGGCGATGGTGCGCTCGACGAGGCCCGGCTCGATCTTTCGGATGGCGTCGACCAGACCGATATGCGTAGTCACATGGATGACGCGCAACTTTGGCGCGACCAGCATCATAGAGACCTCGGGTGTGCCGGTCAGCTGCGCCAGCAGCTCGGTATGGCCCGGGTATTTGTGGCCGGCAGCGTGCAGCGCCTCCTTGGACAGCGGCGCGGTGCAGATGGCATCCGCCTCGCCGGCCTCAACTAGGCGCGTCGCGCGCTCGATGTAGCGGTAGGCGCCCTCGCCGGAAACGGGCGAGAGCCTGCCAAAGGGATGTCCCGCTGGGATCAGGCCGAGATCGATGCAGTCCACCGTGCCGCGCTGGTAGCGGGCACGGGCGGGCTCAGCCAATGCCGCGACAGCAAGGCCGCCGCCGACGATGTCGCCCGCCTCGCGCAGGCGCGTTGCGTCGCCGACCACCAGCGAGCGGCAGCTGGCGTAGACGTCCTCGCGTGCCAAGGCCTTCATGATGATCTCGGGTCCGATGCCGGAGGCGTCGCCCATCGTGATGGCGATGATCGGGCGGCTGTCCTGGGCTGCGCTCATGGCGGATCCTTGTAGGAGAAGGGCGCGCAGCCGGTCGAGGCTGCGGGCAATGGTCTCGGCCGTGCCAAAAGCGCCGGCCTTGGTCATTACAGGGATGGCGTGGACGCCGGGCGAGCCGCCAATCGTGACGCCGAGCGGCACGCCCGGCTCCAGCTCATCCAGCAATCGGATGCCAGTGACGCCAAGCCGGCCGAGCAGGGCGCAGGCGGTCTCTCCCCCGGTGGCAAAGAGGCCGGACACATGCGGCGCGGCCGGGGCGAGCAAGGTGGCGAGCCGCCCGGCCAATAGCGCACCGTAGGAAAGGTCGGGCTCGCCCTCGGCAGCAATGTCCACCAGGACGTCCTCGCCGGCGGCAAGCGCCCCAGCGATGGCGGCGCCGGCCTCACGCGCCGCTGCGTCCTCCAGCAGCACCGCCGGCGGCAGGCTGAAGGGACGCACGGCGCCGGCCTCGACCAACCGCGCTGCGGCGGCTCGGGATGCCTCGGCGACGCTGCCCACCACCACCAGCATGCCACCCCGGCCGACACGCGGGAAGGACTGCGGAACGGACTCCGCTGGCCCTTCGGCCATGGCGAGCGCCTGGGCGATGCCACCAGAGCCGGACCAGAAGAGCCGTTCGGCGGAGGGCAGGCTGCCGCGGGCGACGGCATCGAGATCCTCAGGCAGCACGGCATCGCAGACCAGCGCCTCAACCTCCGCCTCCAGCGCCGCCGCGATCCCGGCCGCAGCCTCCCTACGGACAGCCGCGAGCGGCAGCAAGCGGGCGCGCAACCCCTCCGCTTCCAGCACCGCGACCAGGTCGGCGCTTGGGTAGGTGTGGTCGCGCGCCCAGAGCGCCGTCTCCTCCAGCGGCGTGCCGCCCAGGTAGATCCGGCCGCCCTCGGTGGTGCGTCCGGTAGCTGGGAATGCGGGGACAACGATGGCCATGGCGCCGGCGCCGCGGTCGCGCAGCGCCTGGATGGTGGCCCGCAATTCCGCCGCGGGCTGGCCGCGGAGGGTACTATCGATCTTCTTGATCAGCCGCATCCCAGGCGTGAGCCTTGCTTCGACCAAGCTGCGATGTCGAGCAGCAGCCGCGGCCGGAGCCAAGCGACGGCTGTCGGTATTGATGGCGAACACCGTGGCTCCCACCGGCGCGGGCGCCTCGCCCCAGCCAACCGCGGCGGTCCGGCCGCGACGGGCAAAGGCGATGGCACAATCTGCCGCGCCAGTCAGGTCATCCGCTAGGATCAGCCAGCGCAGGGTCACGGGGGTCACTCCGCCGGCGCGGTGATGGTTGCAGTTGGGAGGTCTGGCCACGCGCCCACGGCCTTCGCAATCCAAGCGGTCAGCGACGAGAGTAGCACGGCAATGACGATGACGGCAGCGGCGCCCAGGATGACCGTATGCGCCGCCGCCTCCGCACAGGCCCGGTTGGCCGCCGCCACGACGGCCGGCACCGCTGCGGCATTGCCGGCGATGGAGGCTGCTGCGACGCCCGAGACGCCGCCGCCGGTCACACGGTCCGCCAGGAAGAGCGGGATGCCGGTGAAAAGGAGGAGGACGGCGACGCCGAGACTATCGTCCAGCAGTCTGGCGTGCCAGACCCTTGCCGGGTCGAGCTCGCTGCCAAGGGCGAGAGCGGAGAAGGGGATCATCACCGCACGGCGCGGGAGAGGAAGTTACGCATCTCCCAACCGAAATCGCCGAGCAGCATTCCGGACGGCAGCGCCTTTTTACAAATGGGTGGATTCGCAGGCCGCGGAAGTTTCCATATCGCGCCTTATCCAACAAACCGCCGCCCTACCTGCTTGCGATGTGAAGGGTGCCTTGGTCGATCAATCTGTTCCAAAGTTATGCGCGAAGGCGGTCAGAGTTACGATGTCTTCCTAACGCAGAATTGGTCGCGTTTGGTAAGGTGTTCAACTCCTACAAGCGCCATGTCAAGCGAAGCGCGGCAGGCGGTGCGCACCGTGGGTATCTCCCTTGGCAGCTGAGGCTTGACCCGACTGAAACCGCGGCCGCGGGCCTCCAAGCAGGCCTCATCACCGGTGCGACCTTAGCTGTGGCGGAAATTACCACAAGATGTAAACCAAATGAGCGTCGCGCTTGGCCAATCGGTGTGCTTCGATGCTGCGGCTGCCACCCAGTGCGGTGCCGGGGACTTCTAACCATGGCCGACCGTCGCCTCCCTCTTCTAAACCGGCTCGAACAGGTCTTTCCGACACGACCGGCTGGCCGGACTGTCGTGCTCGGCGCGCGGCTGACCGCTCCCGGTCCGATCGCCGTCGGCACACGCGATCTCCGCCCCTTAGAGGCTGGCTCGCCGATCCCGCTTGCCGGGCGCGTCGCTGTCGCCCAGCGCCCGCCGCGGCCGACGATCGAGGTGATGACTTGGAACACCGGAGAGTCCCGCGATCTCCGGTATTACGGTACGCTGACTCACGCCGAGCGGCAGCTTTACGAGTGCGTCCGCGAGATAGCAGTGGACAGCGTAGAGATCGAGTTGAGCCACAGCCCCTGCTCCGCCTGCGCCGACATCTTGGTGTCCTGGCTCTCCGGCATCAACGCGGGAGTACCGGCCGCGCAGGGGCCATCGATCGGGATGCTGAACGGGCGCAAGGTGGTGCGGCCGGCCACACCAGGACGGATCGCGGCGCGCTTGGCTTGGGCGAAGCTGTACGACTCTCCCCCGCAGGCGACGACTTGGGCAGCCCTCGACGCGCTGCACGCTGCGGGATGGCAGCTCGCGGCACCGCGCGACGCCCTTCCCCCGGGTGAAGGCCTCGCTCCGGTGGCGCTTCTCTGAACTCAGGTTTCCTGTGTCAGGGTCTGAGACGGAATCAGCGGGCGTTGTCACATTGTTTGGTGACCTGGCGCGTTTGACCGCAATACGGCGCATGCGCGATCTCACGCCGCCATCTGGACGCACGTCTCCTGCCGCCAGATCTGGCAAGCCTTATCGCGCGAGCGGCGGTACTGTTCGGCAGCCATAAGGTTCCGCCGCGGACGGAAGTGACCATAGATCAACGCGTGCGCCGACAGGAACCGCTGGGCTTGCCCGGGTGACTTGAAGGGCTGCATCTGGCGTTCTCGGTCATGACGAGGGGATCCTCAGGGTGGCACCCTCCATAAGTAAGAAGCTGTACGCGATTAGATTCCTTGCTGCGTCTGAGCTTGTGCGACGATCCGGCGTGAGATGATGGAGATCATCGCGATCCAGACGTGCCCGGCAAAGAGGTCGGGCGCGCGGTCGTACACGATGTTGAGGCGCCGGTAGCGGCTCGACCAGGCAAAAAGCCGCTCCACCACCCACCTGATCCCGCTCGGCAGGAAGCGCCCGTCCCAGGTGCCGCCGGGCGAGGCCGAGACATGGATGTCGTGCTCGAGCGCCGCCGCGGCGAAGGGCGCGCCCTTGAAGCCGCTGTTGCCGAGAAGATCACCCTGGAAGCCGAGCGCGGCCAGCCGCGGCAGCATCGGCAATGTGCCGGCGCGGTCGTCCGTGTTGGCCGGGTGCAGCTCGAGATCAAGCAGCGACCCATGCTTGTCGCAAACGACGCAGAGCTTAATCCCCTTGATCAGCTTGCCGCCATCGATGCCCCGGGCCCAGGCGCTCGGGGCGGAGCGGAGCGAGCGGCTGTCGGCCACCACCGCAGAGGGCAGCATCTCGTCGCCGCGGACTAGGCGCCAATCGAGAGCCAGGCGCTGGCCTAATCGGCGCCAAAGCCCCAATCGCGTCCAGCGGGCAAAGGCGCTGTGCAAGGTGGTGAAGGGAACACCGGAGAGCCAGCCAGCGATGCGCCACTGCATGCCGCCGAAGGTCAGCATCCAGATCAGCCCGATTAGGCGCCGCCGCAAGCTCGGGTCCGGCTTGCGGCCGCGACGGTGCACACCGACCCGCTCACAGTCCATGGCCTCCAATTCGGCCTCGACCGCGAAGATGAACACCTCCACATCGGCCAAAATGTTCCAGCCGTCACCGCGGTCGGGGCGGAGTCGCCCGGTTGGGCGCCGTGGAAGTAGGCTGGTTTAGGGGCGAGCCCTCGAGCAGTGAGGGACACCCGTTGTGCCGTTCAAGTCCAACGGTGACCGCCGGCACCACATCCCCAAGCAGCGCCAGAAGGTGACCAACTGGGCTGAGTACGATGCTGGCCTGCGCGCCCGTGGCAGTCTTACCGTGTGGTTCACGGCCGAGGCGATCAGGGGGTCGCAAGCCGAGGTGCGGGTGGGTCGGGGTGGCCAGGCGAAGTACTCGGACCTGGCGATCGCAACTGCCCTGACGCTGCGTGCCGTATTCCGCCTTGCGCTGCGCCAGACCGAGGGCCTGATCGGCTCCATTCTGCAACTGCTTGGTCTTGACCTCGCCGTGCCGGATCATTCGACCCTGAGCCGTCGGGCCGAGACGCTGGAGGTACCACGACCGAAGGCGGGCAGCGCGCCGGTGCACCTGATGGTGGACAGCACTGGCCTTCGGCTGTGTGGTCCCGGCGGCTGGCTGGAAGAGAAGCATGGTAGCAAGCGGCGCCTGGGTTGGAAGATGCTCCACCTCGTCACAGACGCTGACACCGGCCAGATCGTCGCCTCGGTGCTGACGAGCAGGGATGCAGACGATGGCTCCCAGGTCTGCCCCTTGCTCGATCGGGTTGATGGTTCCGTGGTGTCCTTCACCGGCGATGGTGCCTACGACCGGGACGATGTTTACGCTGAGGTCGCAGCGCGTCATCCAGATGCCGACGTCATCGTGCCACCACGCGCAAACGCGGTGCCATGCAGCGCTGCTGCAACCGCACCGACACAGCGGGATGGGCATCTGCGATGTATTACCGAGCGCGGTCGCATGGGCTGGCAGCGAGCGTCGGGGTACAACTGGCGTGCTCTGGTGGAGGCCGATGTCTCACGATGGAAGCGCGTCATCGGTGATGGTCTGCGCTCGCAAACGGATCGGCGCCAAGCGACCGAAGTGGCCATTGCCACCAACGTCCTGAACCGGATGCTGGATTTCGGACGGCCGGAGTACATCCGGATCGCATGACCCCACATCCGGCAGGGATCAATGCGACCGTACCGCCGACCGATGCAACACAGTGGGTACCAGTCGCTGTCCAGCAGTCGGCCAAACTGGTCGAAATTGTCGACGAGGTAGGGCCCGTTGAGGATGCCGATATCCGGTACGAAATCGCTGAGATAGCCGGGGTCCGTGATGTTCATCACGTTGGCGCCCTGGCGGATCATCTCGTTTACATCGCGCCCGCTGCCGAGCTGCTCGCCTGGGAAAAGCTCAATCACCACGCGGCCGTTGGTACAGGTGGTGACGTTCTTCGCGAAGAACTCCGCCGCCTGGTGCGCCGGCTCGATGGCCGCAGGCTATGGGCGAAGCGAATGCGGATGGCGGACTGCGCCTGTGCTAGGGCGGGAGCAGCCAAGGTCGCGGCGAACGCTGCGCGGCGTGTGATGTGCATCATGGCCCTCCCAGATTTGGCATCACGCTACGTCGCCTTGATCGTCGCCCCGAGCTGTCCTTCCTTCGCTGCCCCGGAGTAGAGGATGGAAAGCTGCCGATCCATGATCACTTTGTGCCGTGCCAGGGCATGCGGATGTAGGTCCTCCTCCGGCGCAGTCTCATGCTCAAAATGGCCGAAGCTGTCATGGCCACGCACCAACAACGCGCTGTCCTGTGGCCCATCGGCTTGACGGACATGGGTTGGGACATAACGCACCGCGAAGCCGATCCGCGGCCAGTCGGCGCGGTTGGGCTCACTGCCATGCACGATCAGCACGTGATGCAGGCTCATCTCGCCGGGCTGCAGGGTGATGTCGACGGCATCGGCCTCGTTCACCTGCGCCGCCACCTCCTGTCCGCGCGAGAGCAGATTGTCCTGCGCAAAGGTGTCGGTATGCGGGACCTTATTCAGATGCGTTCCCGGTACTACGCGCATGTTGCCGCTTTCGGGTACGCTCGGGGTAAAGGCGATCCAGGCAGTGACGACATCTGGAGAGGACAGGCCCCAATAGGTCCCGTCCTGGTGCCAGGAGACATAGGCCGGGTCGTGCGCGCCTTTCATGAAGAATTGGCTGCTCCAACAGAGCAGGTTCGGGCCTAGCACGCTTTCGACCGCGTCCAGCACCGCGGGATGTTTCACAACGTCATAAGCCCAGGGAAACAGCAGATGCGGCTTCTGGTTCATCCGCCCGGCCAGCTTGCCGCCGAGCTTGGTCTCCGTCGCCTGTAGCTTCGCTAGCAGCCCGCCGGCTTCCTCCGACGTGAAGGCGCGGATCGGGAAGTGGTAGCCGAGCCGGTTGTAGTCCGCTACCGCGGCCTCGGGGAGGGATGCGGGCATGGGTATTCCTCCGCGCCCCGTGCCGGGGCTTGATGCGAAGGCGAGCATGACGGGCCTGCAACTGTCAATCAGGTCGCTTGTGATGCGCTAGCCGTCGCCTTGTTTCCCGGCAAGGATGGAGGATCGTTGGCGGAGGCGCCGCTTCCGATTGGCGCTCGCGCCGGCGCATTGCTGAAGGCATGCGGCTAGACCGATGCGGTACACGGCGCCAGAGCCTATTTTCTCGCCTTTACCGCAGTATAACGCGGGCGGCGCGCAGATGCCGCTGGGCATTCCCGACCATGGCACTGGAAGTGGCCGCGCCCGCCTCTAGATAGTGCCGGACCTTGTCGATGCTGAAAAGCGGAACTTGGGGATCACCCGCCACCGGTTCGGCCGAACCAGATGCCGAGCAGGGCTCCGAGCGAAACCACTAAAAGCCGGCCGTTGGCCACGAGCAGCAGCGCCCGCGACAAGGGCGACCAAGCCTGTTCTGACCCAAGCCGCATAGGTGCGCTCTGCAGCCAAAATCGTGCGGTCGACCGCATAGGGCACCCGCGGGTCATTACCGCCAATCGGCATCGGGGCCACAACGCCGTTGGCGGTAGCCGGATTGAACAACTGCACCGCTTTCTCGGGCGGTCAACGACCAGCCCTAGCTCCCGCCCAAGCCGGACTCACCCTCTGAAAACAGCGTTATGCTGGAGATTAAGACCAGTCCTGCACCACATGCGATAAGCCCCGCTTGCCGCTAGCGATACAAAGCTTGCCTTACCTCGAAAAAGCTGAGGCTGGGATCTTCTCGCAGGTTGTGGCTACGACGGAGAAGACCCACAGGCCGAAGTGAGAGGAACGCGGGCCGCGCCACAGCGGGCCTTCCATATCGCGCCTTATCCAACACGACGTGGAACCGCTCGAGATCGAGGTGGGCCTTTTAATGGCGCTGGCAATTGAGGCTGAGCCGACGCGCAAGCTTGGCGTAACTGCAGCCCGGTCCTGGTCCCCGGCGGCGCAGCACCGTCGCACTCGGCCGTTTGGCTAGATCTGAACTGTATCAGCTTGGGCAAAGCGAGATGAAGATAAAGTGGGTGACGCCATAGGTCAGGCGGGTGGCGCTATCCGGCCGAGGCGCCGCTGAGCCGCACCAGTTGGCGCATCAACGGCTCCTGTGCACGGGCGTAGGCTGCGTAGTCCTCGGGTCCTACCACCCAGGGTGTTGCACCATTGTCGGTGTAAGTTTTCGCCAGATCGGGACTCATGAGAGCGCGATGCGCCAGCTCCGCCATGTGCCGGATCATTTTCGGCGGCAGGCCAGCTGGAGCGATCAACCCATTCCAGCTGGTAAGGTCGAAGCCTGGCAGGAACTCCGCCAAAGCTGGCAGGTCGGGGAGCACCGGGCTTCGCTCCGGACTGGTGACCGCCAGCGCCCGCACCTTGCCGTCCCGGACTGCCCCGATCGGGCCAGCAAGGTTGTCGAAGATCACCTGCACCTGACCCGCCATGAGGTCGACGAGCGCTGGCGCGCCGCCGCGGTACTGCACGAAGGGCATGTCCGTGCCGGTCGTCATCTTGAACAACTCGGCCGACAGGTGTGGCGTAGTGCCGGCACCACCTGTTGCGTAGTGATACCGACCCGGATGCGCCTTCAGTAGCGCGATCAGCTCCGGCACGCTGCGCACGGGAAGGTCGTTGTTGACGATCAAGATATTAGGTTGCCGGTACAAGCCCGAAATTAGACTGTAATCCCGGAAGGGATCGTAAGGCAGGTTCGGGAAGAGCGAGGGCGCAATGGCCAAGTTGGCGACACCACCAAGACCCACGGTGTAGCCGTCCGGGCGAGACTTGGCGATGGCGTCACTGCCCACCGTACCGCCGGCGCCAGTGCGGTTTTCTACCACGAACTGCTGGCCGGTGATCTGCGTCATGGCCTGGCACCAGGCGCGAGAGAGGATATCGTTCGCTCCGCCTGGGGCATAGAGGTTGATGTAGCGCACTGTCTGCCTGGGCCAGTCGTCGGTCTGCCCCCGGGCCAGGCTTGGCGCGGCCAGGCCGGCGGCGATCAATGTGCGGCGGGGCAGGAAAGGATGCGGCACCCTCGTCTCCTCCGGTACGGCTCCGTGGCCGGTTCACCTGTTAGTCTGCGACGTCAGGAGCCGGGAATGCCAGCGCGAACCGCAGTCCTAGCACGAGGCGCCGGTCCCCGCGGCTGGTTGTTAGCTCAGGCGTCGTCATTCTGATCGCGCGGCAGGAGCGTCATCCCGGGTTCCAGATCTTCCGGCGTCGGCAGTGCCTCGGCCAGAGCAGCGGGCAGCGCTTCTGCAACCATTAGCTTGTACTCAGCCACCCCAATCGGGCTTGTGACACTGCGCAGGGCGTACTCGACTACAACCCGGTTGCGCTCACGGCAGAGAATCAGCCCGATGCTTGGATTGTCGCCAGGCTCACGATCCCGCTCGTCGAGAGCGGCGAGATAGAAGTTCATCTTGCCAGCGTGCTCAGGCTGGAAGGCGCCGGTCTTGAGATCGACGGCGACCAGGCAGCGCAGGCGTCGGTGGTAGAAGAGCAGGTCGACATACCAGTCCTGACCGCCCACCTCGAGGTGATGCTGGCTGCCGATAAGAGCGAAGCCCTTCCCCTTTTCGAGCAACAGGTCCTTCACGCGAGCCACGAGAGCTCGTTCGAGGTCTCGCTCCTTGATGTCGGGCGCCAACGCCATGAAATCGAATTGGTAGGGGTCTTTCACGACCTGCTGGGCGAGATCGGACGCCTCAGGCGGCAGCGCCCGGTCGAAGTTCGTAATCGCTCTGCCCTGACGGTCACGTAACTGGGTCTGGATCTGCGTAGCGAGGACCGGGCGGCTCCATCCATGCTCGAGGGTCGCTTCTGCGTACCAAAGGCGCTCGGTTGGATCCTTGAGCTTGGTGAGCAGCTCAATGTTCTGACCCCAGGGCAATCGTCCAACGACCCGTTGGACAATCGTCGGATCGGGCCAAGCCTCAGCAAAGGCGCGCATATACAGCAGATTGGCTCGCGAGAAGCCATGCATGCCGGCGAACTCCGCGCGCAGGTCCGTAGCCAGGCGGCCAACGACCTTGGTCCCCCACCCATCCCGCTCCTGCCGGTCAAGGATCTGAGTGACGCAATCGCTGTTGTGAGTTCTCCAAGCAGCAACGGCTGAGGATCATTGCAAACGATTTGCGTAAGGGCGTCCCTGACACCGTCGATCCCTTCGACCACGCCGGCCCAAGGCCTGACTCCCTGCATGACCACAACGAAACATCGGTCAGCTTCGGCTATCTCGGCCATGTCTCCTACGTCTCGCCTTTTTGTCTCGGCCTCGGGCTTATCCTGGCGAACCGCGTTCCAGGCTGCCTCTGACGACGCGATGAGATGATCCTTCAGCAGTCGCGGCAGAGATGCTGCCGTTGGTACGGTTCGGATACTATCAATCTTAATCTTACCCCCAGGCCTGGGGGTAAGCCTGAGGATAAACCAGGGGATGCATTCTGTAGCTATCTGCCCCTGTTCCTTCATCAATGCCGTTCGCTCGATGTTCGCCTGAGCTTCGCAGGCAACCAATCCTTGACCGCCGTGGCGAATAGGCCACCGCACACGGAGATCGGCCTAGCGGCGAGCGTCGGCCTGCTCTGCTCTAAGCGCCTCAGCTGAACGGACCACCACGGTCCCGAAAGGTGCAGCTTGGTACAAGATCGCTGTTCCATCGCGTCCGAGCTCGAGCCCGGCCAGCAGCGTTGTTGCCAGCGCTGCCCGCCGCTGCAGCTGTGACTTGGTCCGCTCCTCCGACGACGGCGGCAGGAAGGCGGTGAGGTCAGCACCCTCCCCCACCGTCGGCAGCAGCGCTCGCATCCGCTCCAGCGCATCCGGCACCCGCCACAGCGCCGGCGGTCGCGGCCGGTACACCCGGTCCCGGTGCGGCAGAACCAGCAGCCGCAGGCAGGCCCGCAGCAGTTCCGCCGTGTCCGCGGGCGGCGGGGCACCGGCGACGGTGGCGGTGCTCGGCTCCGCCTCACCGTGCGCGAACACCTGCCGTCCCAGCTGCGGCCGCCGCTCCAGCCAGTCCGCCAGCCGGCTCGCCCATTCCCGGTCGGCCAGCCGTTGGCGCAGCCCCTCTGCCTCACGCTGGGCTTCGGCGCTCTCCGCCGCCGCAGCGGGCAGCATCAGCCGCGAGCGCAGCAGCGTCAGCCAGGCCGCCATGATCAACCAGTCCGCCAGCCGCGGCAGCGGCACCCGACCGCGCTCAATGGCTGTGCTCACAACCTCGCCGAACTGCTCGGCCAGGGTTGCGACCGAAATTTGCGCCAAGTCCACCCGCTGCGCCCGCGCCAGCTCCAGCAGGAGGTCGAGCGGGCCCTCATAGGCCCCCAAGCGCAGCGCCGGCGCGCCGCTGTTGCCGACCACGGCTGGGGTGGCATCGAGGAAGGCCTCGGCGCTGTCGGCCTCAGGGGTCATCGTAGTGCGGCTCCGCCGCGATCTGGAGCGCCTGCCAGCGCTCGCGCAGCTGCCGTATGGCCGCCCAGGGCGTCCAGTCGGCTGACCAGAAGCCCAGCCAGAGCAGGCCGGGCTCCCGCTTCAGCGGCTGCCTGCGCTTCGGCACCGGCAGCTCGACCACATGCCGCAGCGCCTGGGTCGTGCCCCAGTTGGCCCAGAGCCACACCCGCGCCGCCGGGTGCTCCGGCCCAAGCCGGAGCACCTCCTCCGGGGCTGGCAGCAGCCGGTGCAAATCGAGCGGGCAGGCCCGGCTCTCGCCCGAGCGCTCGGCTACAAGCCGCATCCTCTCCTCGGCCGCGGTCCGTAGCTGCCCGGCCAGGATGCGGGCGCCCTCGAGGCTCAGGCTGCGCTGCAAAGGCGGCGGTGGCGCGACCAGGAGGTGAAACCAGTCCTCCTCGGCCCGGCCGAGGCTGTGCTGCCAGGGGATGACCCCAGCCCCGGCCGCCGCCTGGCGGAAGGCCGCGACCTCGGCCGGATCACCGGTGACGCGGAGGTGGTGGTACAGCCAGTCAGTATGCGCCGGCGCCAGCACATCCGCCGAGGCGGCTGCAACCCTCTCCCTTTCCCCACCAGTTGGCCCGATCGCCGCCCGGACCATCCCCCGGACCTTGGTCACAGGTCGAGCAGCTTGCTGGCGCTCTCGGTGACCAGCTTGGCCCGGCGGACATAACCGCGCATGGTCTTGAGGTCGCGGTGACGGGTGTGGTCCATCACCTGCTCGTCGCGGGCGCCGGCCATGTAGGCCTCGGTCACGAAACCCGCCCGCAGCCCATGCGGCGACAGCCGCTCGGTGCTGTGCACCGTGATGCCAGCCGCCTTGGCCCGGCCCTTGAGGATCGTGCGGACCGCCTCACCGCTGAGTCGGGCGTGCTCGATGTTGCCCC
>JAESFM010000244.1_pt1 | contig 14027 bp, 11 predicted proteins | sample 9266171 | NCBI WGS metagenome assembly JAESFM01 (sample SAMN14505069, study PRJNA617099) | algae metagenome | isolation source: Hassallia sp. WJT32-NPBG1 and co-occurring heterotrophs from well developed... | place: USA: Mojave Desert, Joshua Tree National Park, California | collected 2006-06-22
GTAGCCCTGTGAATTTTTGCATTAATGTTCTGTGCGGACTGATTGCTTATTCTCATCAGCCTCAGAAGCCTAGCCTTCGTCTTGAATGGCTTTTGCCTGCATCTGCTTAACCCGAACTCAGGTTAATGATAGTAACGTGTAAACGCGCGTTTTGGGCGTGGGCAAGAATTGAAACCATTTTTCTTGCTTAATTAATTCAGATGTATTTCAACGCCCTTTTTCTCATGTTTTGGCACAATAGTGCAAATCTAAGCACTTCTCCAATTTGGCGATCGCGTGTGTTGAGGTGCATTTCCATATTCTCAACATTTATATAGTTATATCTATGACTTTTTATTGCGTAAGCTCATTCTCGCTTCTCGTGTTACTTTACTACACTCCTATTGGTGTATTAAGGGTTTATCCAGACAGGTGCAAGATATAAGTTACCGCGCTTAGGCACTTACAAGTAATAAAATATCCAGCCGTGTATAGCCATTGGTTGGTTGGGTATCGCGGATCGCTTGTTATGCCGGGATGATATTTTATTTTTTGGATCTCCCTTAAAGCAATCGAGACGGCAATTCCAGCAACGGCAATTGAACAGGCGATTGCTAATACCCAAACTCAAGAGGAGCGCTCATGGATCGCAAAAGAGCGCAATTAGTGGTAAGTCTGGTAATAGCAATGAGTTTTTGGTCTAAAGACTCAATGCGGGATGTACTGAAAAACCGGTGGAGATGGGATGTCAGAGGCATGGGTAAAAGTTGGTAAAAAAAGCGCGTGTGCCCTGTAAATCAGCTATCACACAGGCACGGAGCGCGATTAGGAGCAAGAGTGATGAGCGATTTATTTCATCAGTTGGTAAGACCAATGGCCACAAGGTGGTGTATGTACCGACTGGCGCGATGCACAGCCTCTGGTAAAAGCGTACGCCGGAAGCATCCAAACTGACTCAAACTCTTTTGAGAGAGCTATCGCGCTTACGTTTGTTTTCATAATCAAAGAGTAGATGCCCTTCACTACAACCGAAATCCCGCATCCACTTCTATCTCTGCCTTAGCAATGAGGTCATCCTCCGAGTCCCAAAAACCATCATCATCCTCATCATCCTCATCTTCCTCATCCCCCTCATCAGGAGCAACGGAAGCAAAGGGAGCCTTGGGGACAGGTGGTACAGCCTCCGGGGTCGTCGGTACGCCAATACTCGCTTGCATTAATGCTATATCAACCGTCGGTGAGACTAATACCGATTGTGCCATCCCTTCTATTGAACAGATCCGCTTAATCATATTAATCTGATTCTCCAAATGTCCAATTGCCCAAAGTGCAATCGAGCGCAATTCAACTTCATTTGCCCCATTCTCTTTCATTGCCAGTGGTAACCAAAATGCCTTGAGCGTAAATACCACCATCTCGACTATCCCCATATCGGAGGGATGCTGGCTCAAATAGCGAAATAGTTTCCCCGTTTGGGTTGCTGCACTGCGCTTTATCTGTGGAATCACCTCAAACTTATGAAGCCCCATTCCCTACATCCCCCGCACTCAGTACATACCAACCCACCGTCATTATCAAAAGCGCTCGCACTCGCGCGCGTACCTCCCGGCACCAGCACTTACCTCCCTTTTCCTGACCATAACTACACATTCTTTATCGACTTACTATAGTTTATAAGTGAATAAATGTATTTAATTAAACTATACTACTACTGGGCAAGTAAAGTCATGTTATTTCATCTATTACTATGCTCAAGTAATGTAAAAGCAACTTAAGTATAGTTAGAATCGCCCCTACCCAACCGACCGCACCGAACACCCCATCACCCAAAGTCAAGTTAAGTCAACTTATGGCAGTGTTAAGTCAAGTTATGACAACGCGCGTACTTCACCCAACAATTCCACCAGAAAAAAGGGTTCAAACCCTTGCATGGTAAGGATTTCGGTTATTTTAGCCCCCGATGTGGGACTACCCCAAAGGGGTTTTCGGGTGGGCAGACTAAAATAGTCGTACTCACTATGGTTATTTGCCCCCTTGGGGTTGCCTGTGGCAATGCCTCGCTAGCGCTCGTCACAAATAACCTGCGTTCGCCCCTTCGGGGTAAGAATTGCGGGTGCTTCAATCAACAATTCAGCATTCCAACCAGTTTATCTTCCCACCAATCAGTAACGCCAGAACCAGAAAAACTATGATTCTAATAAGATATGACATACGCGATCGCCCGCACTAAAAAACTCAAGCGTAGCAATCTTGCTGGCAGTGAGGCACATACTGCCCGAACACGCGAAACACCCAACGCGGATTTAGAGATTCAAAACATCCGGCTTATTGGCAGCCATGACCCAAACGAAAAACTAGAAGATTTAGTACTGGCTAAAATTGCCCAGCACGAGCAGAAAAGGAAAATCCGCACCGATGCTGTTTACTGTGTCGAGATTCTCCTGACGGCATCGCCCCAGTATTATCGCCCCGATGACCCAACCCGCGCTGGGTACTATCACTCTGACAAACTTAAACAATGGGTTGATGCAAATCTCACATGGTTGAAAGAGACTTACAGCGATCGCATCGTCCGCGCCGAGCTTCACCTAGACGAGGCAACACCGCACTTACATGCATACTTCGTTCCACTCGATGAAAAAGGACAACTTCGGTGCAATCACTTCTTCGACGGTCGTCAGAAGATGCAAGCTTTTCAGGATTCCTACCACACCGCGATGCAAGACCTGGGGTTGGAACGCGGCATCAAGGGTAGTAAGGCACAACACCAGGATATTAAGGACTTTTACAGGATTGTCGAAGAAGGGAAAGACCTGGAATCGGGGAAACTTTCCCCCCAACAACTTCAAGCTAAAGCTGCCGATCGTGACCGGGCAGTTAAACGTAAGTCCGAAATGGAATTGACCGCCAAGCTGCTAGTTAAAGAAAACGAAAAACTTCAAGCACGGCAACAGCAACTAGAAGCCGAAAATCAACAGTTGCGTTCAGAGCTATCCCAACAAGCTGACCAACTACGCGATTTACCCCTAGACTCGGTGGCTTGGCAGTTGGGACTGACCAAAACCAAGGGGGATGATAAGTGGAGAGGAGAAAACCACATCATTAATATAGATAGTCCCAAGTGGTTTGACTTTCATCCGTCTCAGGAAAAAGGTGGTGGGGGGGCAATTGACCTGGTGATGCATGTAAACAACTGCAATTTTAAAGAAGCGATCGCGTGGCTTCAAGACCGATTTGGAGAATCAGATATGCTCCGAGCAGTCACCCACCACGCTCGTACACAAGCGCTCAAAGTTGTTAAGTCCTCTCCTTCCCCCCAGTTTGTGCCACCAGAAAAAGACGAATCGAACTGGCAAGCGGTACACAACTACCTCACCGAAAAACGGGGACTGCCTGAAAACTTGGTAGTTGGTCTTAAAGAGCGGGGATTAATTTATGCTGACTCCAATCAAAATGCTGTGTTCTTAATGCGGTCACTAGATGGTGAGACTGTAGGCGCCGAACTACGGGGTACATTTGGCGAAAACAATACATTCATGGGTTATGCCAGAGGTACAAAACGTGCTAGTGGGTGGTTTTATGTAGGCTCAGGTGGACAACCAGATGATGAAATCCACACATGTGTGCTGTGCAAGTCCCCCATCGATGCTCTGTCAAAAGCAGTGTTGTCACTTGAAGAAAACAAGGGAATGCCCCAGGAAAAGACAATGTATCTAGCATCTGATAGCCCTCATAGCTTGCCCTTAGAATTCCTCAAGCGCTTACCCAAAGTGATAGCTGCTTTTGGCAACGATGACGCTGGTCAAGAGGTGGCACGAACGATTAAGGAACTGTTGCCATCCTCCTTCTTTGTGCGACCACAAACGCTCGATTGGAATTTGGAACTGATACAGCGGTTGCTTATGTCACAAGAGAAACGCTTTAAGCAGCAACATGGACTTGAGCGTTAAGCCACCAATTACCAGCTTTCAGGTACAGCCATTGGTGCAGCGATTACTGCCATTCATTCAGGGTTCGGATGTCGTTAATTAATTAATGCTCTTAGGTAAGTCCAGGTAGAAAAAATGCCTTACATTGGCACGAGCGCTCGCTCAATCCAGGTAGACAACCAATAAATAGAATTCGGTAATAATAAGCTGACCCTCCGGTTCACGGGCTTCTTACAGCCAACAAAAGCGCTGTGACAGTAAGGAAGAAAAAGTGCTTTAATTAGAAGAATCAAAAATCACACTATAAAAGTGCTCATTCCACCCACGTACCAAAAAGGGAGCGGGTGCAAATCATCCTAATTTCTTTAATACAGCAGCGATGACGCCGCAACCACCCCAAACTTACCAACTACGCGACTACCAAATCGATACCATCCAACAAGTGTTTCGTCATTGGGGGTGGGGAGAACATCGCGTCATGGTACAACTACCCACCGGGGGTGGAAAGACTATTATCTTCTGCGCGCTCGCCAATGAATTCACCAAAAAATCAGAACCCGTTCTCGTCATCGCCCATCGGGAAGAATTAATCACCCAAGCAGCGAGCAAACTAGAAGCTGTTACTCTTACAAGTCCGGGGATAATTAAAGCTGGTTACAAACCAAATCCTGATTCTCTTATCCAGGTAGCTTCCATCCAAACCCTCATACGCCGCAATCCCCCAAAAGCTTCGTTTGTTATTTTTGATGAAGCACACCACTGTCACAGCCGCACCTATGCTACTGTCTTCAAGCACTACGCGGAACAGGGTAGTTATATCTTAGGCTGTACGGCTACTCCCATGCGGACGGATGGTAGGGGTTTACGCTGGTTATACAGCGGCGTTGAGGGGTTTGAATCTTTAATAGTAGGACCAACTGTTAACGAATTAATTGCCGCTGATTATTTGATACCCTTCAAGCTTTATGCACCCGGACGTATTATTAATGCAAGTAGTGCTGGGTTAAAAACTACTGCCGGGGATTATAACAAAGCACAATTAGAGGATTTTGTCAAAAAAACTTTAGTTATTGGCGATGTTATCGAAACCTGGAAGAAACACGCTGCTGGAAGGAGAACTGTATTATTTGCTGTTTCTGTAGACCATTCAAGTGAGTTAGCAACTGCTTTCTTAAAAGCAGGAATAAGCGCTGCACACCTCGATGGAGATACACCACTTGGACAACGGCAACAAATCTTAGCAGATTTTGAGAACGGGAAGATACTGGTGTTGTGCCAGCATTCTATCGTTACTGAGGGGGTAGATATTCCCAAGATAGAAGCGGTGCAGTTTACCAGACCGACAAAAAGTTTAACAATTTGGTTTCAAGCAATTGGCAGAAGTTTAAGACCTTCCCCGGGTAAACCCCATGCGGTGGTTATTGACCACACGGATACTCATCTTAATCTGCCCTATCCCGATAATGATATTCCCTGGAGTCTTGACCCGATTAGTTTAAAGCCGGGACAGGGAGTATTGAACTGTCCTAAGTGCCATCATGTATTTCGCCCTACTGGTTTGGAGAGGGAAAGAAATTTAGCAACTTGTCCGGCTTGTCAAGTAAAATTTATATTTGTTTGCAAGCCACGGGATAAGAAGGGGATAGAACCGCTGGAGATTTTAGAGGTATGCGATGCGGAATTCTATGAGGTGATTCCCGAATATAACGTTTTGAAATTAGCAGCAGTGCAACAAATTATTAACCTCCAAGAAGAGAAAGGGTATCAAAAGGGGTGGGTCTACCATCAGTTGGTCAAGATGCCGCAACTGCATCTGGGCATCAATGACTGGCAGGAGGTTGGTCGTCGGTTGGGGTACAAGCCTGGGTGGGCTTGGCATAAGTGGCAGTCGGTACAGGAACTGTACGGGTTGGATAGAGCGTAGTAAGGAGCGATTCTCGTTCCGAAACCAAGGCTCTCGCTCCCGATATCTGTTCCTTTGAAATGGTTATTCCTCCATCACTGCTGCCCACAGATTTCTATAATTAGATATTGACAAACTCTTCCGACTTATGGAATGAAACAGCCCTGGCTCATCAGGCACTTGCCCGCTCATAAAGATACACTCGGCAACAAGAGCGATCCACGACACACAATGAGCAATTAAGAACACGGCTGGTATCTTTTTTTTGCGGTCTCCCCTCACCGGATCGTTGGTGGACAATGAAAGGAGTGCCGTTCTAAAAGGAGCATCGCATGGAAGAACACAACTAACAAGTTGATATTGTCAGCAACCCAGGTCTAAAGACACTGGGCTTCTAGCCTAAAAACTCGAAGCCGTGCTGACCAGACCACCTAGAAATAGGTAAACGTTATTTGAGTCACGACACCTCGGAATGCGTAGCTAGTTCCCCGCTCTGTCATTTGCAATTAAACAGTTCTAAGGTCACTGGAACAGTGTTGCAAATCTAACAAGCTCTTATAACAGGTCGTTCGCGCTTCGCGTCTCCCCTTGGGAGAAGCTAACATCACCCCGAAAGGGAGGCACATCAAGTGCAAGCATTATGCGTACAGGGTTGTCAGATTTGAAATGGTAATTGTCCCATTTAGAGTACATAACAAAAGTACACCAAATTAAACAACCCCAAGGCGGTAATGCTTTCAAAATATTCACTGCGGTTAAAACCGCTTGAGTCGTGTTTCCTCTCAGCACTAAAAGTGTCTGAGTTTCCACACATCCCATAAAGTTTTATGATGTAGGCGCAATAAAAGCTAATCTTTCCCTCTCCTGTTAAGAAAGGCTAATCTTTCCCTCTCCTGTTGAGAAAGCAATGCCCAAGCCACTTGCCTCTCATGGAGTGAGTAAAGTTCAAGAAAATCCACAACCAATTCCCACGAGTCGCACCCATATAGAATTTCAGGCATACTCAATTCAAATTCCACTATTTGTTGCGGATCGTGGTTTAGCCGAATTTCTTCTAATTCCTGTTTATCCACATTTCTTTCGACTTTTATAAGCTTATTAACCAAATGAGGATTTTCTAACGGGTCTAAATCCGGTACAAAAACTGTCCCCGACTGGCTGGAGATATAGTATTTCTTATATCTTTGGCTAGTTGGGGACAGTTTTGGGCTTTGTGAAAATTTCTTGTCAATCGCCCCTAACACAAAACGTGTCGTCTCGTCAAATTTCGGTAAGGTGGTAGGGTCTAGATCGTAGAAATACTTTCTTTCACCCCCTCCAACACGACGGCGATCGCGCACTATTTCAATACCAATTTTCGACAAAACTCGTCTTAGCAAGTAAACCGGATCGCTGTCAGCAGCAGCATTAATCGCCAAAACAGCACGCAGTTTGTAAGAATTTTTTACGCAAACCCGTTTAAAATCAAGAATTAATTCCTCTTCCCCAGTCCATCCCCCAGATTTTCTACTCAACTTATCAACCAAAGAAGGCACACCCAAATCACACAGCACGCTTGCTTGCATTGCACGGGAGCGCATATCCCAAATCTCGTCACCGTAGTTAAGGGATTTTAGCCAGCGCTCAACATCAAACATTTTTTGTTTGTCCAGATTGGACATAGCCCAGCGTAATTCCAGCCGACTGATATAATCTGGGTCTTTAAAGTGTTTTTCGTATATAAAATCAGCATCAAAATCAAAACCTGGTAGTCTATGTTTTAAAATTGCTTTTGTAGCTTTGTATCTATCTGATGGTGTTAGCATCATTGATTCCCAAAGCTTTAGAGCTTGTTGATAACTTATATCTTCAGCTTCATAGATAGATGAAGATTCCTCTTTCAACCATTCGTCGCGAGCTTCATTAATCTTCTTAAAAGACTCGTAAACTTGCATGGGCATTTCTGAGGCATTATGCCCTATATTCTGTAAATCTCGAATCAGGGATTCTCGCAAATTAGCACGACTGTGATTATCAAGTGCTGTATAGCTGCAAACAGCTTTAAAATGTGGCGACTGCCACTTATTAGAAGTAGGATTCATCAATTGTTCGAGATTATCAATAACACTAGTCGCCTCGTTTTTATCAGGTAAATAATTGCAGATACCCAACAAATCTATAGCTGATTGGTGGTTGTTAAAATAATTGCGAGCCACAACTTCTGGAAGCGGAGAACGAGAGGCTTGATTATCTAAGAGAGAATAAGTTTTACAGAAGACAATTCGCTCTACAGGCTGTCTGTACCGTGCCAACATCTGCATAATTTGACGGTGGTTTATCACCCCAAAAAATGCACCGTATACCCGTTCAAAATAAGGAAGAGTAATATCTAAGCTACTTTCAGCAGTAGGAGATATTAATACTACTTGCGGTTTATTTTCTGCTAAATACTCGTTGGGGTTTTGCAGGAAACTGTTAACATAATAACTTGTCTTTGGGTCAGCTTTTGTATAGCTATCAACTCGTAAAACATCAATACCAAAAGACTCTAAAACACTTTGAAAACCAACTAAATTGCGTTGTGCATCACTGACAAATAGCAATTTATTGCCAATAGCAGCATCATAAACAAGTCCTTTCTCAAAGCCCCCACGAGCATTTTTCATTTCCCGGACTTGACCATTACGCAATACTTTCTTTTCGCCACCATATACGCTTACTTTCCATGCTGGAACTTGTCCTTTATTCCAAATTCCGAATATGTTTTTTCCAGAAATTTCTTGTAAATATCTAGAAGAAATTGCAGTTAGGTCAGCGTCGAAACAGAAGACATAATCAACTTCATGTATCAGGCGAACAAAACTTTCAATAATAATCCGACGACGCTTGCGGCAGGTCCTTCCTGTTAGCATATGCTGCAATAGTTTATCGACTTCTTCGAGGATTAAGACTTTTCGGGATGATAATAAAAAGCAAGAATCAACACAAGCAGCAATCCAAGAAGAAACCGAACGCAACTTTTTATTTAAACGCTTGTCGGTAGTGGAAATATCATGGAGGTGAATGACTTTATCTTGAGATTTATCACAAAATTGTTGTAGTAAAGAATTGCGGTAAGATAATACGGTGCCTTCACTAAAGTGTTCGACAATTTTGAGGGCAAGTGTAGATTTACCAGTTGCCATTCCCGATTTAAAAAGATAAACACCTTTGGTGAGATTATTGAGGTTTAAGTTAAGAAATCTCTCTTCTTTTATCTCATCTGCCCACGGGGAGAAATCTTCTAAATTTTGTTGTGTTTTGGCAACTCGTTCTTTATAATCACCAAAGTTAAGTTGTTTAGAGTCAAACCAATTATCCTCTGACTGGAGTCCACCATGCTCACGGGCATACGCTAGGAATTGCTCCCAACTGATATAATCAATTTTGCTTCCAGAAGGCAGTTCGTCGATATCCTGGTGCTGTTCCTTATCAAGCTGTCCCCACCAACCAACACGGACGAATAACCCCAAGCTGTGGAAGAATTCGTATTGACGAATCCAGCGACGGATTACTTGGGGGTTTTTCACGTCTCCGGCATCTGGGAGAATTGTCGCGGTGGTTATATTAAAAGATGTTACAATTTCTTGAAATTGTTCGGGGGAACCGCTGAAGTTACCACCTGATGCACCAATTGTTAGGCGATCGTGTTTGTGAGCGGCAATGAGGGGTTTGAGTAAACCCTCGGCAATCCATGCCTCTTTATAGTGAGCATCACCACCTGGAATAATGGTGATAGGTAGTTCGCCGTTTTGAAGGTGGCTGGATTTATAGCCTTTTAGCCAGCGATATTTGCCACCGTCGGCTTCGTTGTCAAGCCGAATTTGTCCGCCGTGGATTTCCCCAAGTTTGTTTATTGCAGGGCAGTATATCCCCTCAGATGCCACGCTAAGACTACTGGAGCGTACACCGGGGTAGTTTACGGGAAATAGGGCAGGTAGCCTAGAGCCAGGGGAAACGCTGAAAAATCCAGTTTCGTCAATTTGCTCGTTGGTTAAACCCCGTGCTAGCAGGTGGTCGCGGTGACGGCGAGATAATCCAAAATATTGGGCTAACTTTTTGGTAGCAGCATCAATTTCTGCTGACGCGAGTTTTCCCTTGGCTTCTGCTTCTATTGCCTGTCTACGGTTACTTGGACGTTGCTTACGCAATTCCTCCCAACGCTCTAGTGAGCGCTCGTCTCGCCCAGAGTCGGCACCGTCAGCAACTAGAATACCCCAAAATGCACCGCCCTTGGCATCGCCTAAATATTTCCAGCCGGGAATACTTTGATGGGTGTTAAGGCACATTATAAGAGTGCGATCGCGTTTGATTTGGCAATCCCACTTCTTATTACCGCAGGCTGGACACTCGTAGTGGCGGTTAGTGCGGATAAAATCTTTTTTGTTAAAAAAAGCAACCATGTTTACATCTCCTGGCAATTGTTGATGTTGCCCCGTGGAGAGAGTTGGCGCTAGTTGGTTCTACGAAGTCGTAGCCAGAATGAATGTAAATTATTCGCATTCACGATCCGCGCGCATTCAATCAAGATTAAAAATTTACTTGCGTATCGTGTATCAGGCACAGGAAATTACAAACATCTCGGTGCAATCCCTTCACAAAGAGAGCGGTAGCAGAAATCGAAGCACGCAAGTAAACAGTTGTTTCAAGTAAAGAATCGCTTTGCTGGCTTTCCCTCAGGAGCCAGCTATAGAGAAACCAAATCCTTTTCACGGGAAGAAGTTGGACTCTATAGATGGGTGAAAAAATTATTCGATTCGGTTAAGGAGCGAAAGTTAGAGTCGTTATCAAGCCAAAAGTCAGATAATTTGTGAAATGTCAGCAAGTTCACACAAGAAGCTTGCGTCTTCCAAGCTTGCTGTAATCGGTAGAAATTAATTTGTCCACAGCAAGAAAATCCCAACTCGCGTAATGCTTTTACTAGTGCTGGGATATACAGCCTAGTGAAAGCGGCAACTGCTGATGATTTTCGTCCTGATGCTTGCTCCAATTTGTTTTTAGAGCTTTTCTCTACGGTCGAGTTTAGTTGATGCTCTGTAAGTAATACCATTTTTCGCTACCGGATGATTGTGGTGAACATCGGGTAGCCGCTATGGATCGTTAGCAAAAAACTGCAATTTAGCCTAAAATTGAGCTGTTACACAAAAAAAATATTGATTTAATTGATTTTAAAGTTGGTTGGTATTCCAACTTTGTTGTGAGCGACTTGTAATCGTCTCATTGGACTAGCGACTTGAACGGTTGAACGGTTGTATTTTAGGCTTCCTTCAGTTTCTTGGACTAACAACAAAGCGACTACCAGCTTTTTTCTTTTTTAGGAAATGCAAATTTACTTTTGGTCTTCATAGTCTCTTCACCTCTTAGATGCTTTTGTTTAACCCAAAGAGTAGTACAATGAGCTACTCTAAGTAATCAACACTACTATACTGTAAAAAGTAGCTGAACATCTCTCAACTACCTGCTGATTTATGTCCTTCGTAAAGATTGACCCAAAGGACTGCTCGCCACTGGGAAAATTTATCCTTGAATATATGGAAGAAACCGGCACACCCATGCAACACCTCGCTAACCGGGCTGGTTTAACACGACCTGGATTGCGAGGGATGTGCTTTGTACAAGGGAATCCGACAGAAAGCAGCTTGATAAAACTTGCTCGCGCAATGGGGGTAGCACCTGCCCAACTGTATAAATTAGCGTACCAAAACAGAGTTGAAAATCCCTACAACGCTGATGCAATCGACCTCTTCATTGAGGGAGTTGATACTATTCTTAAAGCAATGCGTAAAGTAGTTGAACAACAACCCGAACATCAAAGACCTTCCGACAATGAGCTTCTTGAGAGAGCTATTAGGACTGTTAAGTCGTTACAAGGGTAGGAATTTTTTTGCTACCACGCTCCCATAGGTCACAACCAACACTCTAACAAACACCAAAAAAGATAACAGACTGGAATTGTAAGTTTAAAAGTCAGTTACTACTGTGAAAATCCAGATTTTTATAGTAGTAACTAAAAATATTGATGCAAACCAATTAACTATGGCACTTCTGTTATTTAAAAAGCTGAAACCCTTATAGAATCAGCATGTGCAGTAAGAGTCAAAAAAGTGCAACTACACGTTATGGCAGTTCAATTTTAATAAGCGTGTCGCCACGTTGCAATGCCTGCACTCAACACATGTCACAACATCAAACCCTTATAAACACAGGGTTTAAATCTGCTGCAATAGTATAAGCAATACAATAAGTAATCTAAAAATACTACAAACGGCAGAACTACTGTTTCAGCCCTATAGCTGTATGGCAATATGGCAGTTTTGGCAGTAAGAAAATAAACCAAAATTTAGGATTTTTCCTGCTTTTGTCGTCTTTGCTCCAAAGCTTCCTTCATTAGAACCACCATCATTTGACTGACGGTTCGGCTTTCGTCAACAGCCAAATTATCGATTTCGCTATAAATTTCAATAGGTACAACTATACTAGTTTTCTTACTTTTTTGTGGATTGACGGGCATCCCTATCTTCCATGTGCTTCACTCATCAGCCCCGCTAATTATCGCATAAGTTTTTTGTCAAAAAACTTAATGATTCCAAGGTGAAGATTAGTGCTTCACTTAGCTTCACTTATGCTAGTATTATTCTGTTTGGTAATACGACAATTATGGCACTGACAAATAATGCACGATTGAAAGCTTTTTTTGAGCTTAAATACGGCAAGCCAATTTCAGATAGGTCATGGTACAGAATTAAATCTGATATTAGAGTTTTAGGGCTGGAAGTAAACCTTGAAACAGTAGGTATGGCAGCAGATTTAAAGAAAAAAACCATATTCCTAAAATTGCCGTTATTCATACTTATGGAACAGTATTTAGCAGCTGTAAACGACACCAACAATATAGTTGTATCCGGTGAAGAGGTCTTCAAATATCTCCAAAAAATAACGGAGAGTAAAGCTCATAAGACAACAATTATTAGGTGGTTCGCTTCCGTTGAACCTGTAAATAATCGACACTTTGATAAAAACAGAAAATACGCAGGTAAAGAACTAATACCTGTAGTATTAGCAGCAAGATTATACGTCAAAAAACACTTGCCTGACGCAACCAACAAATCAGTAAATCCCCAGACTGTTAATATCAAATCCAAACAAGTTGCGTAACGGTCGCTAAAGGATAAATCAAATGACCACCTACACCAAAAGAATCCAATCTCGGCTCAACCGCATGGGCATTAAAAAATCACTAGCTGAAATAAGAGAAGTTTACACTTCTATTGTTAATGATAAAGATAACCCAACAGAAGAAGAAATTACTTCTGTAGTAGAAAGTTTTATGACTGCAATCGCAGCAATTGAAACAACAGAAACAGCCTCAGAATTAACAACAATCCAATCTTCAGATGAACAACAATCGCCCCAGTCGGAAAAAGTAACAAATAATCCAATTCAGCCAGTGTCAGCAACACAAGCTGAATTAGATGGAGTTGATGAAATACTGAGTCAGGAGAGCGGTGAAGTAGTAGAAGCATCATCCATAGTATTTAATACCGAACAGAAGCAAGATTTAATCACAACCCAAGCATCAGTTTTAGGGATTGAACTATCCGAAGTAGAAGTAGCTGACTTAGCATCAACCGTTGGAGACAAATTCACAGATTATGCAGAATTTATTCGAGAAGTTACTTCAGCAATTAAAACCTATGCGGACCATCATTATGATTCCTTAGAACAATCCATCGAAGATACCCATAAAGATTTAAAGAATCATTTTACGTATCGAGAAAGGCAACTCAATCAAAAGTTTGTAGAAGGTTTAGGCAATGTGAAAACGGCACTAGAGGTGAGCCAGTCAAACCTCAAAAGAACAAAAACAGCAATCCTCTCACGGCTCAACATCAAGGGAGCATAAACTTTATTTCTTGATATTGGGACTGTGTTTGTTACCGCTATTAATTCAATTGTTGTGGAGTTTCCGACCCTTGACCCCCAGCCAGCAACGACAAAGGTTAATTGAACAGGGTTTCATCTGTAAAGAACATTGCAAGGATTAATTATGAAAAACAAAGCCAAAGTCCGCGACCACGTATCAGGCTACGGTAAACAAATAACCAAAGCTACAAATCTTCATTTTGGCATCAACAATGCTTTGATTATCAAAGCCGTAAACGGAGACGAGAAAGCCCTCAAACAGATTGGCGATATGG
>JAESFM010000245.1_pt1 | contig 13887 bp, 18 predicted proteins | sample 9266171 | NCBI WGS metagenome assembly JAESFM01 (sample SAMN14505069, study PRJNA617099) | algae metagenome | isolation source: Hassallia sp. WJT32-NPBG1 and co-occurring heterotrophs from well developed... | place: USA: Mojave Desert, Joshua Tree National Park, California | collected 2006-06-22
TACCGAAGCCCTGTCCTCTCGTAATGCTTGCGATTCTCCCCGGTCCACACAATCACGCCCTCCCCAGTGGCCCCATCAGGGAATCATAAGCGATTCCAATGCCTCAAGCTTTTTCCGGACGGACACTAAGAGTTGCTAGGAAGTGGAGGTCATCGCGTCAACTTTAAATAGAGCGTTGAAGATGCGGCCGCTTTAGCACAGCCTTTTTGACTCCTCTCTCTTTGTTGATGTCAGTCAAGAGCCGTCAACGGAATGAACCGGCGTATTGACTGTTATGAAGCCTAGAAGGAGACACACCATGCGACGGATGCATTTGATTGGCGTTGTCCTCGGCCTGCTGGCCTTGGGAGCATGCAGCACGGAACAGATGGTCGGCACCGGAGCCGGCGGAGCCGCCGGCTACGCTCTCGGAGGAAAAACCGGAGCAGCAGCCGGTGCGGTCGGCGGCGGCATTCTGGGAACGATCCTAGACTGACTTAGCTTGGTCGATAAAAGAGCTTTTCACAAAGCTCTTCGAACGTGTGACATGGAGCAGAAATAGGCCGGGGACCTGTTCTCCGGCCTATTCGCTTTGTGGGGCTTCAAAGATCCCGCCGTATGCCGGGCTAGGAGCCGGCCGGCAAATAATCCCACAGTAATTTACAATGTATAGTAGAATATTCACAAGAGTATCTTTGATTCTACCACACGGTTTGATCACAGCAGCAGTCCAACTGACTGCCTCAGCAGCCATACGCATCGCTCGGAGATCCGCCAGAACGCGAGATGATGGTGTCCCTTCCCTCAACGTTCGCCAGCCTCATAAATCGCGTTGCAAAGCTGCATGGACCAGACCGGTCGATAGGTCGTAGTCACGCCGAATGCATAGTGTTTTTGAATAGATTAACTTTCCTTAAAAAGCACGGAGAATAAGGAAACCGTTGGTCGGCCTTGAGCAGCGGGGCAGTACAGCTTGAGATCGACTTTGCCATCTCACTGGGATTGCTGGTCACCGAACTGGTTTCGAATGCTTACAAGCATGCGTTTCCATCCGGCCGGGCCGGGATCGTCGAGGTCGGGCTGACGCTTGTGGGCGACGGCGAAGCCCGCCTCGTCGTGGCCGACAACGGCGTCGGCATGCCGGCAACTTTCGGAACGGTCACCATTGGCCAGCACATCATTGCCGAACTGGTCGATCAATTGGATGGCGAGATCGCGATTCATCAAGATCACGGGACCCAGGTCGCCGTGACGTTTCCTTGCCCTCCCGGTTTGCCATGCTGACACGCGATGACCCCATTCTGATCGTGGACGACGACAATCTCGTTCGCCTCGGACTACAGATGACCTTGGAAGACCAGGGTTACCGAAACCTCTACATCGCCAAGGCCGGGATGGCGGCCATTGACATGGCTGTTCGGTACCGCCCTAAGGTCATCCTGATGGATGTCCGCCTGAAGGGCGATCTGGATGGCGTGGAGGCAGCCCAGAGCATTCGCCAGAAGTATCCCTGCCAAATTATCTTTCTGACCGGATCAAACGAGACTGCGACACGGCTACGGATCGAGGCAGCGGCCCCGGATGGGGTGCTGGTGAAGCCGATCCTGCCCCAGCACCTGATTGGAGCACTCGAAGCCTTGCCGGGTTAGAGCCGTCGCTAAAGCCAATCAAGGTACGCGGAACGCCGCGGCTCGACACAGCAGGCTTCGGGAGCAGCCCCATCCGTCCAAAATCGGGCATGGCAATGGTTGGGGTTAATATCAGCGACCAATTGCCAATGTGGCCACTGGGCTGTTCTTGACGTGCTTGATCTGCTGGAACGTCACGGTTGGAATGCCCTGATGAAGATCTCACGCGGCGGATGCGATGTGGCCGCTGCAGCATGGCAGGCTGGGTGCAGTTGAGCCTGGAGTTTGGAGAGCCTTCGCCGTTGTGCCTCTCCACTGCCGGGACTCTCTGTATAACGGTTTGGCAAGGATCGCTCCCCTATATCCCTCAGTGCAACGGAGGGCCGACAAGTTCGATGCCGTGCCGCATACACTCTGCCGCCAATGCCTCGACCTGCTCCGGTGTCGGTGACCCCGATGGGTCGGGCAATCCGGAACGCTGAGCCGGTCGGCTGCACGATCTCACTAAACCTTCGAAATCCCCACCCCGTATGATGGTGAGCCAGCGTGCACCATCGGCGGAATCAACCCGGTAGGTGTGTGGAGTCCCCTTAGGAGCCAGCAGGGTGTCACCGGTACCAGCATGCACATTCCGGTCAGCCACCCGGAACAGCATCTCGCCTTCCAGAATGTGAAAGATCTCGTCTTCATTGAGGTGGACGTGGAGCGGTGGTGAGTCGCCATGGGGTGCCCGATGTTCCAGGACGGATGTCCCGTCGCTTCCTTCCACATGGGACACCCTGATGGTCACTTCGGTATTTAGGAACCACAGGTGCCTCGATGGATCTCCTGCAATCGACATGGCTTCCTCCTGTCCGGTGGGACATGGTCGAGTTTTCGTCGCCCAGTGTGCCACAGGATCGCCTCCTCCGTCGGTCCCCGATGGGCGGATGGAGCACTTGAAAAACCCGTGTCGCGACTGGAGGCGATTCGTGGTTTCAGCCTTCAACTGCTCTCTCGTACCCCATGAGCCGGTGGATCTCAGCCTTCCCGCTCGACCTGAGATCGCGACTGCCAACGCCCGCCCAGGTCCCCTGGGGGTGGGGCGGTAGCTTGATGGCGATCCAGCCCCGGTGCCAGCTAAACCACTGACGCTGCCGCTGATCAAAGAAGTATGCTTCGACGCTCTCAGCGTCGGGAAAGCGATCCAGAAACAACTGGACAGTCCAGGCGGTGCCGCCGGCGATCATGCCGTCCATGGAGTCGCCGACCGCATAGACGGCCCTGCTCCACACGACCTGGAAATAGTCCCGCCGAAGCAGGTTGGTCGCGTACGCAGTCTGGCTGGGAAACTGCCGCTTCAGCGTGCGGTTGGCGGCCACCAGGAAGGGGTCGGCCCGAGCAAGGAGATCGGGCGGCAGGATCACGCGTTCCCCAAGCGGGGCCTTGGTGCGGTGACCGGCAAAGGACCAGTGGATCACCATGTGCCCGGCCGCACGGGCACACAGGCTCCATTCGAGGTCGGCCCCTGGGGCTCCGCCACTCAGGCAAATCGGTGTCGCGACCTTGTCCAGCATCATGGGAGTCAACGAACGCTACTGGAGAAGACAGTCTTTCAAGAGCCTCGACGTCGGCGGGGTGGCTCGCTGACATCCTCGCACGTCGTGAGCAGGTCGAGGAGGCTATTGCGATCCTGGAGATAGAAGCGACGCGGAGGCGGTATTGCCATGTTGGCGACCGCTCGGCGTCGGTCCCATAATTCCGATCCAGTGGCTGCCTACCGGCTCTTCATACCGGCGTGGTGTGGCTGGTATTTGGATACACCGCCCGGAAGCGTTCCACCACGTCCCGCAGATCGTCGTCGAGCCGGGCCAGGGCTTCCTCGGCGATCCACTCTGGCACGCCGAACAGGGCTTCGGCGATCCCGCCGGTGATGCTGGCGAGCGTGTCGGTATCGCCGCCGATGGAGACGGCATTGCGAATGCCGTCCTCGAAATCAGTAGCCTCCAACGCACAGATGATGGCTGGCGGCACCGTCCCCCGGCAGGAAACATCGAACGCGTACCACGGCCGGATACTGTCCACGTTGTCACTGAGGTCGTATCCGAACCGTTGCTCAATGGCCTGTCGGATTTCGTCGTGGTCTCGCCCTTGGAGGGCCAACTGGATCGTCATGGTGACCGCCTGAGCCCCGCTGACAGCTTCCGGATGGTCGTGGGTCACGATGGCGGATTGCTCGGCCAGGAGCATCGCCGCTTCAATTTCCACGACAGCGTAGGCGACTGGACTGACCCGCATGGCAGATCCATTGCCCCAGCTACCGTATGGCCCCATGCCGTCGGTGAAGGCCCAGCGGAGAAACATGCCTCCGTACCCAGCTTGTGGATAGCGATGAACCCAGGTCCGAAGATGGTCGGCGAAGTCGCCGCCGGAGAGGAGGCAGTCCGCTATGGCTATAGTGCATACGGTGTCATCGGTGAACGTTGCCCCCTTCGCGAACAGCGGGAAGTCCTTCGTCTTGATGTTGTCGTGTTCGTAGATTGAGCCGACGATGTCACCGATGATTGCTCCCAGCATGTTGAACTCCGGCTCTTCACACCAGTGCAGCAGACTCTACTGGTCGCTCAGTTCATGATCAAGAGGTCAGTACTGTCTGATAACCTTGCGGTACCTAGCCGGTCGGCGGAAGCGGCAATCTGACACGGACGGTGGTGCCCTCTCCCAGACCACTTTCGATTACCAGGGTCCCGCCGTGCCGCTCCACCAAGGTCTTGGTGATGAACAGCCCCATACCGCTACCCTGATGCCGAGAGGACAGGACGGTCTCGATCCGTTTGAACGGCTGGCAGAGATCCGCAATCCGATCCTTGGGGATGCCGATCCCGGTGTCATGGATTACGATTTCCAGGCTTCCGGCCGCCGTACTCGCCGCGACGCTGATGCGTCCACCCTCCGGCGTGAACTTCACGGCATTGCCGAGGAGATTGATCAGCACCTGCTTGAAACTGTGACGATCCCCGAGCAAATCCGGCAGTGGCTCGGGCACGTCGAGATCCAGCGTATGCCGGGCAATCGCTCCCCGACAACCGGGTCAGTCTGATCGCCTCGTCGAGGATCTCCCGGAGGCAGACCGGTTCCTCGTGATACTCCAAATGTCCCGCCTTGATCTTCGCCGTGTCGAGCAGTTCGTTGATCAGATCCAACAGGTGCGTGCCGCTGCCATGTATGTCGCAGACATACTCCCGGTACCGGTCTGCCAGCGGCCCGAAGATCTGCTCCTTCATGAGCGTAGGGCGGCATGGGAAATCCTTGTGAGAAACCTTGAGAGGTATTTACGACCCGACGGCGAGGTGCTCGAACCGCCGGGCTGTTTGCTGGATGCCGGGGAGAGGAGGTCCAGGACGTCAAGCAGATCGGCTTCCGGATTTTCAGCAACAAGTGAAAACCCCCGCCTCGCGGTGGGGGATCTCGGCGGAGTCTGCTCAGGGATCAAACCCAGGTCACTGGGGATTTGGGAAAATCGGCGTGCCCGGTGGGGATGGGATGGCCGTCGCAGTCGAACCCGCTGCCCTGATGGATCCTCGGGAGACAGGGATTGCTCCCGCGAGGGTCGACCGGGAAGCTTCCGGCTGCCCGCTGCCACAGCAGCGACAGCCAGTTCGGGCCATGTCGGTCGTTCATTGCCGTCCTCCCGTTTTATTCCGTTTTATTCCATGCCAAACTCGATGTTTCCACCATATCACAAAGTGAACTGTCTCGGGAAGAAACCAGCCTTTTCGGGCAGAAAAACGAAATTTTATTATCGATGAACCACTGTCCTGGGCCGGGCGTTTCATCTGGCCGGTCATGGCGAATCGCCCTGGCTCGTCTCGGGGTTCCGGGAGATCCAGGCCGGCCATCAGGGAGAGCGGACATGAAGATTATCTACCGGCATGCCGACGCCACCCAGGCTCCGGAACGACTGTTGCTGCACGGGGCGAACTCGCGGGGCGTCATGCGGTCCGGAATCGCGGACACCATCCGGTCCAAGTGGCCGACCACTTACATGATCTACCACAAGGTCTGGCAGTACGTGGTCGGCGAGGGGGGCGAGCACCTGCCGCTCGGCGAGGTCATCTGGACGGTTGAGCGTCGCGACGGTTCCAACGACTCGCCGATCTACCACTGGCGGTTCCGCACCCAGCCGGACACGATCATCATTGCCAACTGCATCACGCAGAAGGACTACGGCCGGGATTCCCGCCGGGTCTACGTCGATTACGAGGCGGTCGCCTTGTGCTTCGCCAAGGTCAACGCCCTGGCGATCATCCACAACATTCCGGTTATCGCGATGCCGCGGGTCGGCTGCGGCCTCGCCCACGGATCGTGGGAGCGGGTCGAGCCGCTGATCCGTGAATTTATCACCGTGCCGGATGTCATGGTATACGACTGGCCAGATCCCATACCGGGAACTCCCTACGAATAGAGTGAAATCTTGGTCTCAGTTGACGCTGTGTTGTCGATGATCGTGGCCGCTTCCGTGATCGTCCCCGGTCTGTACTATTGCTTGGGGGGACAGCAGGTTCCGCCCGCAATCAACGGCCCTGGATAGGTCCGTCAGGCGGTCCTCCCCGACTAACTGGTCTTGGTGGCGACGGGCGACGACACGGCTGAAGTCGATCAGCGGCATCGCCTTCAACTAGTCGGCGATACGAGCGGCGTCATCCATGGTGCCTATGACACCCCAACCCACCAGCAACGGACACTCTTGGCCGTTCCAGGGACATTGCCCTTTGTCGTGCTGAACCGCCCGCTTCCTCACTCCCTATGGCCACCAGGACCAATCACCACCTGCCTGCTGGATCTCCTTGGTGACGGCCGATATTGAGCCGCTCTCCTAGGCAGTCGACGCTTCGGCTACGGACAGTCCAACGGCCAGAATGTTGCCCTGAAGGGTACACCGAAGAGTCATTCGAACATGGCAGACACTCCTGCTCACCAGCTATCGGCTTGCCGTGGGCCAGAATAGGCGGATCTTTCATAGCCGTCCGAACCGATGGAGGCTGGCTGGATCATGTGCCATGCGGTCTCGACACCATCCGAACCGATGGAAACCGGCTGGACCGCCTGCCACGTGCTCTCGACACCGTCCGAACCAATGGAACCCGGCAGGGTCGTCTGCCACGTGCTCTCGATGCCGTCTGACACAGCACTGCCTCCATGAGACTGCGGCAACTTGGCTACCATCTCATTGCGACTGAGGCTCAGGGCCGTAGTGGCGGCCGCCTGAGCCACTCCTGAGATCCGCTCGACGTCGTCGGAGCCGATGGCATATTCGGCCTCACTACCGGCCCAGCCAGTCCCTGCCATTGCGGCCAGAAAGCCAACCGCGATGATGATGCTCTTCTGAATACTTACCATGGCGACTGGCTCCTCGGCATGTTGATCCTGCACCACGGTGATCCTGATACTGTTGTTTTGCCAGTGAGAAACAGCACATATATCTCAACGCTTCCAACATCGTCCTGAGTGACCCAATTGGGGCTAAGAAAACGACAGACGTTGAATTCTTGCCTAATACTTTTAGGTCGGTATGACCACTCAATTCACAGTTATATCGACGCTTGACCCTAACCAGTAATTGTTTCATCTGATTGCAAATAGCGGCTACTGTTTCTTTATCAATGCTGCCTTGGCCGCACGGTTCTTTGAAAGCTGCATTTAGAGCGGCCTTTTCATTTTCCTATATTGCTTGAGATAACAACCTTATGAATGGGATCCAGAGCCGGGAGAACCTTCCGGATTTGCTCGGTCCGGATCCCGACATGGGCTGTCCATGTACCGAAAAGTAGCACCAGATCAGTTCGCTCCTGATCGGGGGCAACGTGACGAGGCACACCCGCTGCCGCTATCATATCGGAGGCTGGGTTCTGGTCAGCACGTTGAGCAAAGCCCAAGCACATTTGGCCAGAACGGGGGCAAGCCGTCCGGAACTCTCTCCAGTCAATCCGGTTCTCTGAACGCATGCTTGTTGTGGTGCATTTATCGCAACTGAGAGCCAATCGGAGATTTCCTTGAGCGGATTATGGTCATACACCTCGCACGCCCTCAAAGCGATAAAGGGTCGCTCGACGCGATCCCGAACTGGAGCGATCCTCGCCGGCTCAGCAGCGGCACTCGGGGCTATGGCCATTTACAACACCTACCGGGCACGCCGGGCCGAGGAGGAGCACCCACCGGCCGGCGAGTTCATTGAGGTCGATGGCGTGCGACTGCACTACCTCCGCAAAGGCAATGGACCACCGGTGGTGCTCATCCACGGCAACGTCGTGACCAACGAGGACTGGGTCATGAGCGGCATCCTGGATCGGTTGGCCCGCCACCACACGGTCCTCGCCTTCGACCGACCGGGCTACGGCTACAGTGACAGGCCCCAAGGCTCGATGTGGACTGCGGCCCAACAAGCCGACCTCCTGATTGAGGCCCTGGCCCGGCTCGGCGTCGAGATGCCCGTCGTGGTAGGCCACTCCTGGGGAGCCATCGTCGCTCTGGAGATGGGGCTCCAGGGTGGGGCGAGCGGCCTCGTTTTGCTGGCTGGCTACTACCAGCAGACTATCCGCTACGATGCCGGCCTCGTTGCCATCCCGGCAATTCCCGTGGTGGGCGACCTGTTCCGCTACACCGTGGCCCCGCTCGTCGGTGCCGCCCTGATGCCGGCGAACCTCAAAGCGATGTTCTCACCCCTACCGGTGCCCCATCGGTTCAGCGAAGCGTTTCCCCATGCCTTCCCGGTACGGCCCGGCCAGATCCGGGCCGAGTCACAGGACGCGGTGACAATGATGCCGGCGGTACACGACTTGGAGGAACGTCTGCCCGATCTGCACATTCCGGTCTACATCATGGCCGGCGATCATGATCGCATCGTGGACCACGAGGATCACGCGATCTGGCTACACGAGCAGATCTCACAGAGCACGCTTGAGATCATCCCGGATGCCGGGCACATGATGCACTACGCGGCACCGCTGGCAGTCTCAGCCGCCATCGACACGGTGGCACAGGCGGCGAGGCGAAAGGTCGATGTTCACGGGTGGGCGACCTAGGCTGCGACGGCCAGTCTCCCGATCAGGCATCTACCTCCGCTGCAAGGATAAGGCGAGTAGTGTGGCTGCTATGGATTAAAGCGTTATAGCTAACCCGCAATGTCAGGGAGTTGACCTTGTTGACGAGGTCACTCACTCCATCGTCATGGCCACGCCGCCGGCACCACCCGAGAACTCTGCAATATCCAACCGTAAGGAAGTAAACGGCAGCCTAATACACACGATGGTACCCTCTCCAGGCCACTTTCAATACCCAAGGTCCCGCAGTGCCGCTCCACTAGGGCCTTGGTGATGGTGATGGACAGCCCCATGCCGCTGCCTTGATGATTGCTGGACAGGCCGTCTCAATCCGGCTGCGGTCAGTTCAACGTTAGACGGGATGATGTACCGGCACTGCGTATGAGGCTTCTGATGATCCCTACGATAGCGGTTAGCATTCGTTCCAAGTGAAACAAAGGACAGCTTGCCACAGCTATAGTAGCAATGATGCTTGCTTTTAGACGATACAAACATGCTCAAAGGCGTTGAAAGCTCCACAGTTTGTACGTTGAAAAAAATCTCATAGTATTGGAACTGGCGGAAGGCTAGCCCGTTCTGATTGTCTTAGCTCGGCAGCAAAACATCTTCGTCAGCTATCCAAATCGGATTGGTCATGTCATGCGTATTCTGATAGTTGAAGACGAGCCTATCATAGCCTTGGGCACCCAGGCCGACCTTGAAATGGCGGGCCACAGCGTGGTGGGGCTTGCCATGACCTCGGAGGAGGCAATTGATCTCGCTGCCTGTTGTCGCCCCGATCTGGTGCTGATGGACATCTGGCTGGCCAAGGGCAATGGAGTGGAGGCGGCCCGAGCAATCCATACCCGCTGGGCGATCCCGTCGCTGTTCGCCACGAGCCATGTCGAGCATTCGGTTGCTTCGTGCCACGCCGCCGTGGGCTGCTTGAGAAAACCTTATGATGATCGAAGTCTTGTCCGAAGCATTCAGGTCGTCGAGCAGGTTATGAACGGGTTTAAACCAACATCACCACAGCCTCACAACCTTGAGCTTTATCACAACAGGGCATAAGCAGAGCAAGTGTTCGCCGCCTGGACAGCCGGCAGGTGGTCACAGTCGATCCGCTGCCTTGAACAATGCAGGTGCCTGAAGTTCCGCTACCAGGGATTTCGAGAGCGGCCTAAGCCGCATGGATCCCAGGAGAGAGTTAGTGACCCAGAACATCTTGTACATCCACGGGGCCTACGGTTCCTCAACGATCTTCAGCCGGATGGTGGATGATCTGCCGGATCACCACGCCGTCCTCGCCGATTACGACTGCCTTACTGGCTCGGTGGATGACATCGTCAGCAATCTCAAGTGCATCACCAGCGACAGCTTTGATGGTGAGCCCTATAGCGTCATCGCTCATTCCTTGGGGGGCATCGTCGCTCTTGGCCTCCTGGCGAGCGGGGAACCTGTCGAGCGGATCTTCACTATGTCAACGCCGTTCGGCTGTAGCCCAAGCCCGAGCGTGCTGATCGTGGCGTTTTGGCACACTCGCGTGGCTGCCGGCAGCAGTCCCTTCGGAAACGCAGTTGAAGATCTTCTTGAGTCTGAAATCAACATTCCGGTACGGTCGGTGGTATCCACCGGCGGCCACAGCCCTCAGGTGAGTGAGGCCAACGACGGTGTTATAACTGTGGCGTCCCAGACCACCCTCGCGGGACCAGACTACCACCACGTTGCCTGCACTCACTTCGGTGTTCTGCTCGCTGACCCAGTGATCGATCTCGCCAGCGATTTCCTGTTCCAAAATTCTTCGACATCAGGGGCGTCTTCACCATTGGAGCTTGTTATTTAGGCTGTCTGCCGTCCATTGGCTGGGTCAACCCGTCGCTCTGCGGCAAGGATGATCGACGACTGCGAAGGACGTCCCTTGTCGATGCAGTGTGGTGTGAGCAAAGTCGTCAGATCACGTTCCTAGCAAGGTGACGCCACACCTTTGTCCCATTCACCTGCCTGACCATGCCGGTCGGCAGACGCTCGGCCGGCAAGCTGATGTACACAGCCCTGCCTCCGCCTGGGTTGCTCTCGACCTGGAAGATCCCGCCGTGCCGCTCGACCAGTACCTTGGAGATGAACAATCCCAGAGCAGTACCCTGGTGCCGCTGAGCCATGACGTTCTCGAGGCGAAAGAGGGGGTGCAGGACGTTGGGAGCGACATCCCCGCAGTCCCCTGGTCCGCTATCCTCAATCACGATGTCCAGAGCCGCTCCGCTTCTGCTGACTTTGACAGAAACGCGGCCGTCCTTCGGCGTGGATTTGACGGCCTCGCTTAGAACGTTGATCAGCACCTGCTTCAGGCAGCGTCGGTCCGCCGACAAGACGGGCAAAGGACTGGGCAGGTCCAGTGTCAGCCTATGCCGTGCTTCCCGCTGTGACAGCCGGACCGACTGAATGGCTTCGTCAAGGACCGCGGCCAGAGCGACTGTCTCCTCATGGAACTCGACCTGCTCCGCCTCGAGCCGGGCCATCTCAAGGATGTTGTCGATCAATCCGAGCAGGTGCTGACCGCTGCGGTGGATGACCGCGGTATTTTTCTGGCAGCGAGCACTCGGTGAGCTGATAACGGCATCCTTCAGGATCTCGCCCATGCCGAGAATAGTGTTCAGGGGGGTCCGCAGTTCCTGGCTGATGGTGGCAAGGAACAGCGACTTCGCCCGGCTCGCCGTCTCCGCCGCATCGCGAGCGGCTCGCAGTTCTTCCTCAGCCCGTTTCTGGTCGGTGATGTCGTAGATGCATCCCGCAAGACGGGTCGGTTGTTCATCCGCGTTCCACGTCGCTTGGGCTTTGACCCGGATCCAGCGGTAACTGCCGTCAGGTCGCCGGAGGCGGCACGCGGTGTCATACGGCTGCCGTTCAGCCAGATGTCGCCGAAGCACGTCGTCAACCCGCTCCTGGTCGTCGGGATGCAGCAGGCTCTTGAACGTCGTGCCTGGGACTGGCTCGTCTTCCGGCGTCATGCCGACCATGCTCTTGAGCAGCGGCGACCAGTAAAGCGTGCCTCGCTCGATGTCCCAGTCCCAGATGCCGATCTCGGCACCCTGCACAGCCAGGGCATGCCGTTCTTCGTTCCTCAGAACGGGCTCTTCCCCCTCTCTCAAGACATAACACCGCTTCACGTCAGCAAGAGTGATCTGTGGGTTCTCCCATCCAGGCCGCAGATCGTAGGGGTGCTGACCAAGACTGGCGGTGACCTCGATCCACTCATAGCCGGCTTGGTGGGGCCGACGACGATTGTCCTGGGTCGCAAGGGGGACGGCAGCCGGGGCCGGCCTGCCGTCCTGATCACTCGGCCAGACAAACTCAACGCGACCGTGCCCGAAATCCAGTCCCGCGATAGGTTCAGCCAGATTGATCCAAGCCGGATTGCAGTGCGTCGACTGTGTGTTGACGCCTCCGCGGAAAGGAGCCGCAGGCATTCCAGCAACCATTCCTGTCTCCCCGGAGGAAGAGGGATCATTGGCATCATAGGCATCATAGGGCAAGCGTAGTGGATGTTCGCGGGCGTGTGCGACAGACATGATCGTACCTACAAACCAAATGCACGTGAGGCATGAGACATCTTTCTTTCAAAGAATTAACAACTCTTTACTTGAAGGAGTAGTTAGAAAATAGGCATACCTTTCGAGGTTTCACACGAAGGATTCTTGCAGATGTTTTTAGAGGGAAGACATGGTGCATCCTCACCTGGAAAATACATGACGGATCAATGGCTTCGACGATGCTGCTGAATTTCTCCTTGAAGGTGGGAACATTCCTATCCCTTTCTCGCCGATCCCTACAGGTTCACCAGAAAGTCATACCATGACAAACAGGGTTTTTCTCGAGGTCAGTGGAAGGATACCAATGCTGCAAGGCGTTTTCTTGCCCGGATGACGTCTACTATACTGGAATTCTAACCGGCCAGTATCGACTTCGCCTGCCACCCAGTTCGTCAGCCAAGATCATGTCTCAACGCTTCTCTAAAGTTATGTTTGACCTCTTTCCAGGTCGGCAACAATACGCCTGAACGTACTTGCCGAATACCGATGGATCATGCCCTCAGATACGGATCACGGTCACATGGAATGTGGGCCGCTTCGGTATCTCGAGAGACTTCAATGCAGAAATCAGCGTTTAGGTTGATTTCGCCCACTCCCGCAGCGGTCACGCGATCCGGCTGGACACTGGCATAACCGAGCGACCATTCGACGTTCTCGCCAGCCATAGTCCTGGGGGAAGCAGATCGTCGGCAATCAAAACCATTTTCGGCACGCGAGATCCAGGGCGTGATCTGGTTCATAGTTACTTCTCACCTGCTTCTCTAAACTGATCGCATGGTCACAACGTGAAAGGATTTGGGTGGCCAGGGAAGGTCGAAATGTCACTGATCGAAAGTTTTGCCGATGACTATCGGCGTTGGTCCCGCACCGAGCGGATCGTATCGCAAGCATTTCTGATTGCCGCCCTCGGAGGCGTTGCGTCAATGATCACGCCGTGGCTTAGTGGTTGAGACAAAATGATCCGTGGATTGTTGGCATGGGACACGAACCGCTGACCTGCTGGTGATCTATGACGGACCTCTTGCAGTCCACCACGACGCAAACATTGTTCGCTTGGAGTTCCCCGGTTCCGGAGACGCAGGAGACTGACTGGCGATCCGCAAGCCTCCGGGCTAGTCAGAAAGACGGCCAGTGGCTGACGTCGATCTCATCCTGGTCACGCTCCAGCAGCGACCTCCCAGAGCACGGAACGTCGTCGACGATCAGCCACCCGGAGAGCGAGTCCGACGCACTTCCATCCTTCACCAGCACTCGACCATTGAGGTCCGGGCAGAGCGAGACGGGCATGGGGTGCTGGCAAGCCGTCCTGGCGGATCTGCTGGATCAAGCTTTGACGGTTGACACGTTCATCGGAGCAGCCCGACAGGCATTCGGCGAAGCCTGCACTGTTGTTCCTATCGGGGAAGGCATTGCGATGCAGCAAGTCATGCCGCCCGGTCGGATCATCATTACGGAAATGGTCAATGACATGGTCACGGGGGCCGCTTGCTATTAGGCAAATTCTCTACCTACATTCAGATTGGGACCCACTGTCTACCCTGGCTCGCTAACCCTCTCGGGCACTTCCGAACAGCTACCCGAACTGACCTTTATCCAAAACCATGGTATTCACCGAAGATTGTGTCGGTGATCTTC
>JAESFM010000246.1_pt1 | contig 13886 bp, 10 predicted proteins | sample 9266171 | NCBI WGS metagenome assembly JAESFM01 (sample SAMN14505069, study PRJNA617099) | algae metagenome | isolation source: Hassallia sp. WJT32-NPBG1 and co-occurring heterotrophs from well developed... | place: USA: Mojave Desert, Joshua Tree National Park, California | collected 2006-06-22
ATTTTCAGATATGTGTACTACACATTGTTTAAAGGTTGTGTATGCTTTGAGACTGAATTGAAAGTATTTTTACCCGTAATCTTATTTGACTTGCGTTCCCTCATATCGCTTTTAGTCTAAACTCCAGCAGGTAAGGGTTGCAGGTTTATTTGTAACACTGACAATGCCTCTTTTACAGCTTGCGCCCGGTGATAAGGAGCACCATCCCAAATTAAAGTGATGTCGTGCTCGTGGAATTGACTTCTGAGATTTTTTAAAACATCAATCGAATTGAATTGGTCAGCCTTGAGATAGGGAAAAATTTTGACCTGAGCATAGTTGTAAACATAAACCCCATAAAATGAAACTTTAGTTCTTCCAGGGGAATTGGAACTAACCCAAAAACGTTCACCTTTGACTGACCAACCATAACCTTCATCACAATCAAGATGAATGTGTGCTTCATCGATGAAAATCAGTAAACGTCCCTTATCGAGAGCATCATCAAGTAAACCTTTAAGTTTTTCCAGATACTCGCGGCGTTTGTTGGTATTAGCTTTGTTTAATATTTTACGTGCTTTTTTCCATGAAAATCCTAAGTTCTGAAGAGTCTTACGTACTGACTCTCGACAACATTTGAGATTGAATTGTTTGTTAATCCAAGCAACTAAACGCTTCAATGTCCAACGGCATGAGTGCGTTTGCTTCTGTTGTCGTTCCTGGGGCGGTGTTTTTGCCAACTTTAGGGCTTGACGAATCTCACAATCAATCGCTTCTTCTATTTCTCTTGAAAAAAAAGCGCATGACCACCTGTACGCTGATATAACAGTGCTTCCTTACCTGAAAGATTGTAACGATGCACCCACTCCATTACTGTCTGAGGGTTACGCTTTGTTTCTCTGCCTACCTTCGTAGCACTTTTTCCGTTACATATCTCGTACAGTGCCATTAAGCGTTCACGAGTCCGAGCATGATCTGCTTTCAATGCTTCTTCTCTCAACACAGAGGCACTTTCATTCCACCGATCGCATTCTACTTTGAGCATCCCTATTTCATTCTCTATACCCACTTATTCACAGTAATATGTTTTCTAGAAAAACTCCAGTTTTCAAGATGGATGAGGTTTAGATACGTTTGATGTATCTATTTTTAAATAAATTACTTTGCTTATTGGTTTTAATTTATAATTTGATTTTTTTCTATTTAACATCAAAAATTAACATTATTTATTATTTAATAATTTTTCAGAAGTAATTTATTTTTATTAATTTAAAAAATACAATTTTTTACACTGAAAATATTTTTTTGTAATAATTTTAAGTTTACTGATTTATTAGTTAATAAGTTTTTTTTGAAAAACAGTAATTCTTTATATTGTAAAATAATATTGACGATCAGGAAAATTGAATGATAATATAAATTTAAAATTAAATTTTAATTTTCAAAATTATTCATTTTTTATGATTAATATTTTTGGTTATTACGGTTGTAGTAGCAACATATATCTGGCTTTATGAGAAAAATAACACTACCTCAACTTGAACGTCATTTGTTTGCAGCAGCTGATATTTTGCGTGGAAAAATGGACGCTTCTGATTACAAAGAGTATCTTTTCGGAATGCTCTTTTTAAAACGTTGTTCTGATGTGTTTGAGGAGCAACGCGAGCAGGTTATTAAAGCAAATATAGCTAAGGGGCGCACTTTAGCAGAAGCGGAGCAACGTGCTGAGTCACCTGCTTATTATGCCGAGACTTTTTTTGTCCCAGATCGGGCACGTTGGTCTTATATCGAAAAAGAATTACATAATGATGTTGGTAATGGTTTGAATAAAGCCTTGGGTGCGTTGGAAACTGAAAACCCGATTTTAGAAGGTGTTGTTAGCCATATTGACTTTAACAAGACGATGGGTAAAACCAGAGTTCCTGATCAAAAATTGCGGGATTTAATTCGGCATTTTGGTAAATATCGTCTCCGCAATGAGGATTTTGAATTTCCTGATTTGCTGGGTGCGGCTTATGAGTATCTGATTAGACATTTTGCTGACTCCGCAGGCAAGAAAGGGGGTGAATTTTATACACCCCGCGATGTGGCACGATTAATGGTGCGATTGCTCAAACCACAACAGAAAATGCGAATCTATGACCCTTGTGTAGGTTCAGGCGGTATGCTAATTCTCTCTAAAGAGTATTTAGAGGAGTCGCAAAGAAATGCAAATGCCAAAGATTTGAGTCTCTACGGTCAGGAAGCTAACGGTGGCGTTTGGGCAATTTGCAAAATGAACATGATTTTGCATGGTATTCCCGATGCTTTTATTGAGAATGATGACACGCTTGCTAACCCACTGCATATAGAAGGTGGGGAATTGATGCGTTTTGATCGTGTAATCAGTAATCCACCATTTAGTCAAAACTATTCTAGGAGAGAGTTAAAATTCGAGGGGCGTTTCCGTTATGGCTTCTGTCCTGAAAATGGCAAAAAAGGGGATTTGATGTTTGTGCAGCACATGCTAGCGGTGTTGCGACCTCAAGGAATGATGGCGACAGTGATGCCTCATGGGATATTGTTTCGAGGTGGGGTGGAAAAGGATATTCGTCAAGGATTTATTGAAAATGACTTGCTAGAAGCGGTGATTGGTTTACCACCGAATTTGTTTTATGGTACTGGTATCCCAGCTTGTATTTTGGTGATGCGAGGCTCTCAAGAAGCAAAGCCTGAGTCGCGTCGGGGTAAGGTTATGTTTATTAATGCTGATGCAGAATATCAGGCAGGGCGGGCACAGAATTTCCTGAAGCCGGAGCATATTGAAAAAATTGTCTCGACTTTTGAAGCCTTTGTGAATGTACCTGGTTATGCAGCAGTGGTGACTAAGGAATATTTAGCCACTAATGATTACAACTGCAATATTCGCCGCTATGCTGACAATGCTCCACCTCCAGAACCCCATGATGTAAGAGCGCATCTTTTAGGAGGTATCCCCAAAGCTGAGGTAGAAGCTAAACAGGAACCGTTTATTGCTCATGGTTTTGACCCCAGTACTTTGTTTTTGGAGCGGAATCAAAATTATTTTGATTTTGTGTCTACACTGTCGGAACGAAATCAAATTAAGGACATTTTGGAATCAAACCCTGGCATAGTAGAGCAGGAAAAAAGGCTAAAGAATGCTTTTCTTAATTGGTGGGAAGCTCACGAAGACAGGCTGTTGAAGTTGCCAGAAAAAAAGGATGTGATGGAAATTCGTGCTGATTTTCTCACATCTTTTACTGAGGCACTTCGTCCTATAAAAATTTTGGAACCTTACCAAGTTGCAGGAACAATGACTGAATGGTTAGATAATAACCAAAACACTTTTGCAACTGTTGCCAATCAAAATTTTCAGGGATTAGTAGAAAATCAAATAGAAGCGAAGGCTGAGGCTTTACGAAAAGAGGCGATCCAAGAACAGATGCTTCTATTTTTGGATGAATTTCAGGTGAATGGAGTAATTGCTAGTTGGTGGGATGAAATTCAGAATGACCTCAAAACTCTTGCCGCTCAAAATTTTGATGGCTTGATAGAAGGTTGGGTAGAGACAATTCGCGCAGATTTGGATAGTGATGAGAAAAACGCTAATCGTTCTGACCCTTTAAGCCATAAATTGGTGGTGCGATTATTGCCAAATTACTTACAGGATTTAGCAGAATGTGAGTCAAAAAAAGCTGAGTTAGAAAGCCAATTAGCAGCCAATAAAAAGAGTGATGAAGAAAATGAAGAAGCTGAAAGAGAGGATAAAGATCAACTGAGCGACGCTGATATTAAGAAAGTCAGGCACGAATTAGCAGAGGTAAAGAAGAGACTGACTAAACTCAAGGATGATTTGGTTAAACGTTTAGATACAGCTCGCTCTCAATTGATGATGGAAGAATGTCAGCAGTTAGTATTAAATATTGCCAAAGATGATTTAGAGGGCCAATTGAATCGTTATGTTATTGCCCATCGTCAGCAGGTGATTGCTGCACTTGAAAATTGGTGGGATAAATATCGAGTGACTTTGCGGGATATTGAGGCGAAGAGGGATGAGGCGGCGAAGCGATTGGATGAGTTTTTAAGGGGGTTGGGGTATGCACAATAAAACTATTCCCAATGACTGGGTACATTGTTCTCTGGGAGATGCAATTACGCGCATTGTCGGAGGTGGTACACCATCACGGGCAGTCCCAGCCTATTGGGATGGAAATATCCCCTGGGCTTCAGTTAAGGATTTTAGTGACGATACGCAACGACTATATGATACGGAAGAACATATATCTTCTATGGGGCTTACAAACAGCGCAGCTAATTTGATTGAAGTTGGAACACCAATAGTTTGTACTCGAATGGCAGTAGGACGATCTGCCCTTGCTGTTAAAGCGATAGCTATAAACCAAGACCTCAAAGCCATTTATCCCCAAGATTATCTCGATGCCAAATATTTACTCTTTCTTTTAAATTTTATACGTCCGCAATTAGAATCTCTATCAATTGGTTCAACAGTTAAGGGTATAAATGTTGATCAACTACTAAAGATTCCTGTAAGTTTCCCTTCTCTATCAGAACAGCGACGTATCACTGAAATTCTTGACGCGCTTGATGAAACGATCGCACACACTTCTTCCCTCATTGCCAAGCTAAAATACGTCAAAGCCGGACTGCTTAACGATTTGCTGACTCGCGGACTTGATGAAAATGGGGAATTACGGGATGCGATCATACACCCTGAACAGTTCCAAGATTCTCCGTTAGGACGGATTCCAAAAGACTGGGAAGTGAAGGCTGTAGAGCAAATATTAACTGGCATTGATGCAGGCAAGAGTCCAGATTGCCCTGATATACCAGCACAATCTGACGAATGGGGTGTATTAAAAGTAAGCGCAGTTCGTCCAGATGGATTTAGAGCAGAAGAAAATAAAGTTATTACAAATTCGGTCTATATTAATGCAGCCTACGAGGTAAAAGATGGTGATTTGCTGATAACAAGAGCAAATACTTATGAACTAGTTGGTTTAACTTGTTTGGTCAAAAATCCACCGCTTCGTCTCTTGTTATCTGATAAAACCTTAAGGCTTAATGTCAATCATGACTTTGCATCTGTAGAATTTGTTTCTTATATTCTCCAAATCTATTTTGTACGTAGACAGATTGAGAGAAATGCGACAGGTAGTAGTGCCGGAATGAAGAATATTAGTCAGAAAATCATTAGAAGTATACTTATTCCTTTACCTAAAACTATAAATGAACAACTAGAAATTGTTTCTATTTTAAATGGTCATGATGAGCGTATCCGCGCCGAAGAAGCCTATCGTGACAAGCTTAAACTCCAAAAAAAAGGACTAATGGATGATCTGTTAACTGGACGAGTTCGAGCGAACACTTCCCTGAAAATTAGCGCATGAACATTTAGAAGGAAAAAATTGAAATGAGTGAGCGTTTAGCTGACCTGGACGAGTTGGTACTTCGTTGCCGTGATAAGTCTACAAAAGAATATATTCAAGAAGCTGTTACTTGCTACCGAGCCGCAGCTTTTCGCTCTTGTATTGTATCCGCCTGGAATGCAGTAGTTTTTGACTTTATTCATAAACTTCGTCAACTTGAACAAACTGGACATAAGAATGCCCAACAAAAACTAAAAGAATTTGAAGACATACGTTCCAAGCAAGATATCAGCAAAATGCTTGCTTTTGAAAGAAGTGTACCGGATTTAGCTTGGAAAGAATTTGAGTTCATTTCTCCTCTAGAGCATTCCGATTTGACAAGGTTACTCGAAGATAGAAATCGATGCGCTCATCCGTCCATGCAGTCGCTAGAAGAAACCTTTCAAGCTTCTGCTGAATTAGCGCGTTATCATCTGCGGAACGCCGTCATGCACCTCTTGCAACATCCTCCAGTTCAAGGAAGAGCCGCACTTGATCTGATATGGACTGATATACGCTCTGAATACTTCCCGACTGAAGTAGAACAAGCAGTTACATACTTTAGTAGTGGGCCACTCATTCGCGCTCGAAAACCTCTAATTCGGGGTGTAATCATTGGATTAACAAAAAGTTTATTGCTGGAAGACTTACCCAAAGCAGAGCGAAGTCGCCAATTTGCGGCTCTCCAAGCCATAGTGCAAATGTATTTTGAATTAACAGAAGAAACAATCAAATCTGAATTATCAAAAATTGCTATTCAGGTAAGTGATGCTGGCTTGCCTAAAGTCATCACTTACTTGCGTTATTTAAAAGCTTGGGAATACTTGGATGAAGCTTGTCAAACCAAAGCCAAAAGTCTGATTGAAAGAGTAGAGTTTACTGCATCTGTACCTGTATTAATCGATGCACTGAATATTGTTGAACTTCAATCCATTGCCCTAGAACGAGTTAAGCACCTTCCAGCCGAAATTATAATTCAGAATTTTCAAACAGAACTGCCGCCTGAATATATGCAGCCTGTTGTCAAAGACCATATTCAGTCGAAAGTCGAAATTTTTATTCAATCTAGTTCTTCTAGAGAAGCTGCAACTAATGGTAGAGCTTTACTTCAAGTAACAAAGTTGCTAAATGCTGAACAACTAGAAATAATTTTGGATGCTTTTTGTGCCAAAAACCAAATAAATGAGGCATTAGGCGTACCTGAAATTATGCAAGAAATTTTTAATAAAACGCTTTATTTAACTGAGTCAGTAGAGTCAGTACAAGTTAAATGGGCATTTGTACGCCAATTGATTGATAGTGAGCAATTTCTCGGAGTGACATCTATCACAGCCCTAAAAGAACTTATTGACCTAAAATTCCCTAATTTAGATGTATTATCTGCAACAGATGGAACAGGAATTAAATCGTGAAGTCAAGGCTTAGTGAGTACACCCAGGTTGAACTCCCTCTAATTAACCAACTTCAACTCATGAGTTGGCAATATATTGAGGGTGATATCGATGTTCCTTACTTAACTGAACGGCAAAACTTCCGCGAAGTGCTGCTGATGAAAAGACTTCATAACGCCATTCGCAGAATAAACCTTGATGACAAAAGACAACCTTGGCTTGATGATGGTCGAATCAACACCGCTATTGGTGTTCTAGAACGTTTAGGAACCGCTAAACTCATAGAAGCGAATCAGATAGCCACTGATTTGCTACTTAAAGGAACTGTAGTAGAAGGTGATCCGCAACGCGATGGTGGTAGAGATCAGACAGTTCGCTTTATTGATTTTGACCATCCTGAACGCAATGATTTCCTAATCATCAACCAATTTCGCGTAGATGTTCCAGGTGGCCGCACTTACATTGTTCCTGATATTGTTTTATTCATAAATGGCATCCCGCTAGTAGTAATTGAGTGCAAAAGCCCCTCCGCAACAGAACCAATGGCAGAAGGGATTACCCAGTTGCGGCGCTACTCTAACCAACGCGAAGAAATTGCAGATGAGGAAGGTGCAGAAAGACTATTTCATTACAACCAATTCTTGATTGCCACATTTTTCCATGCAGCCAGAGTTGGCACAATTGGCGCATCCTATGAACGTTACCTGGAATGGAAAGACACCAGTCCCGTGCCAATGGCTGAAGTTGCAGCATCATTGGGTGAGACAAAACTAAGCAGTCAGCAAATCTTAGTCGCAGGAATGCTGCGTCCAGCCCACTTACTTGATATTATTCGCAACTTTACTCTGTTTCAGCAATCAGGTGGTAAGAATATCAAAATTGTGGGACGCTACCAGCAGTTTAGAGCCGTACAAGAGGCCGTTCGCCGCTTACAAAACGGTCAAATCCGCCGTCAAAATGGTGACAACGACCAACGAGGGGGTATTATCTGGCACACCCAAGGCTCAGGCAAAAGCTTGACAATGGTGTTCTTGGTACGAAAAATGAGGACTTTAGCAGCTTTACGTCGTTTGAAAGTGGTTGTAGTAACAGACAGAGTGGATCTAGAAAAACAACTTAGCAATACTGCCAGTCTTACCAATGAAACAGTTCTAAGAGCAAGCAACACCGACGAATTAAAGGAACTGCTGCGTCAATCTAGTCCAGATTTAATCTTTGCCACAATTCAGAAATATCAACAGCGAGATGAGGATAGCACCGACGATAGTAAAGCTGTATTACAATACATATCCAATAAACGAAATCTTAACGATCGCAAAGCCGCAGAAAATTCTTCTAGCTACAACATCAATCCAAATATACGCCGTCTAATAACCGAAACTGACCAATTTCCCATCCTGAACGATTCTGAAGATATTCTAGTTTTAGTGGATGAAGCCCATCGCACCCAAGCTAGTCAGCTACACGCCAATTTGATGAGAGGGCTGCCTAATTGTGTCAAGATTGGCTTTACAGGGACTCGGATTTTGGTAGGCGATCGCAAGCGTACTAACGAAATTTTTGGTGAATTTATTGACAGCTACACCATTCAACAATCAGAGGCAGATGGGGCAACTGTGCCTATTCTTTACGAAGGACGCACTGCTGAAGCAAAGGTAGCAGATGGGCGATCGCTAGATCAACTTTTTGAGGATATGTTTTGCGATCGCACTCCTGAAGAATTAGCAGCAATCCGTGCTAAATATGCCACAGAAGGCAATGTTTTGGAAGCTCCAAAGCTAATAGCTGCTAAGGCAGAGGATATGCTGCGCCATTATGTTGATACCGTATTACCCAATGGATTCAAAGCCCAAATCGTTGCTAGCAGTCGTCTGGCAGCAGTGCGTTATCAAGAAGCTTTTGTTGCTGCACATCAAAAACTGGTGGCTCAGTTAGAGAATTTTAGCCCTTCTCAACAATCGCAAAATCTCGAAACTGAGTTTTTAACACGTATCTATCCTCGAATAGAGCAAATCAAACAATTAGAGTTTGCAACTGTAATTTCCAGTGGACACAACGATAATCCAGCTTGGAAGCAGTGGAGTGACAAAGCCAAAGTAGAAGAGTACATCAACCGTTTTAAAAAACCACTAGTGCATAGTGATCCAACCAAACAAGATGGTCTTGCTTTTCTCATTGTCAAAAGTATGCTGCTAACTGGGTTTGATGCCCCAATTGAGCAAGTTTTGTATTTGGATCGCTCAATGCAAGGACATGAATTATTACAAGCGATCGCCCGTGTCAACCGCACCTATTCCTCTAAATCCTGTGGCTTTGTTGTAGACTACTACGGCGTTGCGCGACATCTTAAAAAAGCCTTGGCAGTTTATAGTGCTGAAGATATCCAAGGTGCTTTAATCAGCCTTAAGGATGAATTACCTAAGTTAGGCGATCGACATCAGCGCGTGCTTGCAGTTTTCCAAGGACAGGGTATTCATGATATTGCTGATGTCAATGCTTGCATTGATTTGCTGCGAGACATGAAAATCCGCGCTGAATTTGTAGTGAAGCTAAAGCAGTTCTTGGAAAGCTTAGATATTGTAATGCCCCGTCCAGAAGCATTACCTTACATACGGGACGCGAAAATTCTCGGTTACATCAACAAAGCTGCCGCTAACCTTTATCGTGATTTCCAACTCAATCTTTATGGCGCAGGAAATAAAGTGCGGCAACTCATAGATGAGTACATCGTAGCCAGTGGCATAGATCCTCAAGTCCCGCCAATCTCGATTATGGATGCTGACTTTGAGAGTGCTGTCAGCGCTCGAACTTCAGACCGTGCCAAAGCATCCGAGATGGAACACGCTGCCCGCTACCATATCAGCAAAAACTTTCAAGAAGACCCAGCCTACTACAAAAAATTAAGCGAACGGCTAGAAGACATCCTAGAAAAGTTTCAGGATAAATGGGCAGAATTGGTGGAAGCACTACGCCAATTTACTCAAGATTTGCGGCAAGGTCGCCCAGAGGATGAAACTCAGCTTGACCCGAAGACCCAAGCACCATTTTTAGGCATCCTAGTAGAAGAAATTGGCTTAGACCAGGAATTGATCAAGCCAGAACTTGACAAACTGGCAGCAATTACAGTGGAAATGGTGGAACATATCCGTCAGGAAATTCGGATAGTGGATTTCTGGAGAAATGCCCACGCTCAAAACGTCTTGCGGGGGTGGATTGTCCGTTTCTTAGATGACAACGATGTGATATCCTTCTCTCGACAGCAAGCAGTAAGCGATCGCATCGTAGAATTAGCCAAAGCCCTCCATGCAAGATTAACCACATGAGTGAGTCTCTGGTAATTGATGACTTATACTTTGTTTTGCACCGCAGTGACAAGCGCAAAACTGTAGGCATTACTATTGACCGGGGTGGAGAATTAATCCTTAATGCTCCCTCTGACTGTCCCCTGGAAATAATTGAGCAAATTGCCCAACAGAAGCGCTTTTGGATTTATACAAAATTAGCAGAAAAAGAATTACTCTGCCAAAATCGGTTTGAGAAAGAGTTTGTTAACGGTGAAGGATTTTATTATCTAGGTCGGAGTTACCGACTGTTGCTAGTACCACCAAAATTAGCAACTCCTCTACGCCTTTACCAAGGTCGATTCATGCTGAGGTCTAACGAACATAACCATGCTAGGGAGCATTTTATTCATTGGTACACACAACACGCTGAACTGTGGTTGCAGCGTCGGCTTAACCTGTTCTCTGCCAGACTTGGGGTAGCTCCCGGCATCATAAAAATCCGAGATTTAGGTTTTCGTTGGGGATCACGTGGTAGTCAAGGAAACATTTCTTTTCACTGGTTAACCATCCTCCTACCACCTCGAATTATTGATTATATTATTGTTCATGAATTAGTGCATTTACACGAATCCCATCATAATCAACAGTTCTGGCAGTATATAGAGCGTGTTTTACCAGACTTTGCATTACGTAAGCAGTGGCTAGCTGAAAATGGTAGCCGTTTCGTATTATGAAAAACAAAAAATCAATTGTTTATTTACTGGTTATGGGCTTCTGAAACTCTGCCATTTCCACAAAATTCATAAAACATCGATGGCACCAGCCATCAACCCACAACGCTGGAATTTTGAACCTAGCCCCACAATTAGGACACTCCGACAACAAATTTAATTTATGACGCTGACACCCTTGAGTCACCTTAAACTGCCACTCAATTTTGTGACAAGGCGACTGGGCATAACAAACAGCACATAATCGAATTGGCTCCATTTTCATCCCCGCCCCAGCAGGTGGTAACATCTGCGCTAACCTATCTGCATCAACCCCCACCACAGCTACTAACTTCTCCAACTGCTGGCGAGTGGGAGGGGGATTAAAGCGGAATTTCTCCCAACGGGCGATGGGCAAAGCCCTGCCTTCGGCGATCGCACCTCCAAGTCCTGCCGCTTTACCCAACCCAGTAGGCGTTAAATCATTCGCTCGTCGAAACCTTCCCAAAAAATGACTTAAACTTTCTCCCTCTAAAGGTTCTATTTGAAACAACCAAGGTTGAATCTCTGCAACTTCCATTACTTATACTCCGCCGCGACTTCCTTCAGCGTTTCCAAATCAATCTTCTGTAATCCTTTCTTCAATGCCCGGATTGCTGACTCTCGCAGAATCATATCCATCAAACCGATATAACCTCCAGTTGCTTCCCCCAACGTCTTCAACATTGCCTGACTCGAAAGATTGGAAGCAACTGGTAATCTCAGTATTTGCTTCTCCCAAATATCTACCGTTCGCTTAAAATCTTCCCCTGACATCTTTCCAAAACGGTGACAAGACCGAAAACGATTGTAAACCTGCTCATCCCGCTTAATTACAGCATCTAAGCGGTCAGTTCCTACCAAAATCACTGCTATTTCTAATTTGTCAAAAATATCACGCACCTCTGCAAAAGTTTTCGGTTTAAAACGGTCAGCCTCATCAATAATCAACATCTCCACCCCGCAACCTTTGAGAACCCGCAGCGTCCTATGTCTAATTTCCGCCACTGTTCCTTTAACTACCTGATATTTCAAATGCTCCATAATTACCCCAAATAACTCCTTAGCACCGCACTCTTGGGGAATTTGGATATAAGCCACAGGTACAGTCGGTGGTTTTCCTGCAACTTGAGAGGGTTTATTCCTAAGCCTATAGGCATCACAACCCATTGTTTTACCCGTTCTCGACTCACCGACCACACGCCCAGATTGCCTTGATTGGCGCTTTCCTTCCAACCAATCATGGAGCATTTGCACTTGTTCGAGTGGGACATAACCTTTACGATTTAATCGCTGAATTTCGCTTTGCAATATCTCGCTATTAATGGGAATCTCACCCAGTTGTTTGGCGATCGCTTGGGCTTGTTTTGAAGTCATTTTCTAAAATCCATAATCTTCACGCATTTGTTCGTAATCAAAAACTTCCGGCATCTCTGGCTCAGGTTCGCTGTCAATAGATACCACCTCTATTGATTTCTCTGGTTCAAGAGGTATAAGTTGTTTAGCTTTTTTGACTTCAGCGTGTTCGACTTTTTGACGCTCTTTTTTGGTTTTCTTTTGAGTTTGGAATGTTTCGCGTTCCCTAACTTCAGCCAAAATTGAGCGATTACTGACAGCCTTACCCGCTTCTCTGACCTTACGACTGCTAGCTTTTGCCTCATCAAGAGATAGTTCTTCTGTCTGCAAGTCTTGAGCAAACGCACGAGCAAGAAATACCTCTTTATCCCCTTCTGTGCGGTAAACCAAAATCGTTGTGATGTCTCTGGGGTCATATCGCAACACTACGCTTTCCCCCGCGTAACCTGCTAAATATTCACCTCGGTACATCAAGTTTTCAAATTGCAGGTAGCCTCCTCGTTGGATTTGTCTTCGAGTTTGCTTCATAAGGCAAATATCCAAATCCCTCTCGGAAAGTAAATCTAGTGTTGCAATTAACCCGGATTCCCAGCGCTGAAATCTAGTTTGGTCGCCCATCCGAGCATCAATTCGTTGGTTATAGTTATCAACGATGTAACGCACCAGCATTTGTTCTAGTTGTCGCAGTGTCAAGCAAGCTTCTTTTTCGGCTTCCTCTGGTCGCTCTTGAACGTTTGACCCTGTATATCCACGCAAGGTTGAGAATAATTCAGTATTGAAAGTTTTAAACGGACGTTCGACACTACCACCTTCAGATGGGCGATCGCGCAAATGACAAACAAACCCCAACTGCACTCCTATCTGCTGCAAATGGTTAGAACGAAAATCCTTACCCCCATCGGTATAGAAGTGTTGCGGCAAACCATAAGTACCCCACTCTTCGTGAAGTCCATATTCTGAGTTGTACTGCTTGGGCAAAATTGCATGACGCAGTGCTAAAGCCACAACAGTCGAACTTGGTGCATCGTAGCCCAAGTTAATTCCCATAATGCAGCGCGAATAACTATCAATGACCGTTGTTAACCAAGGACGACCGATAATTTTCCCATGCTTGTCTACGAGCATTAGATCAACACGGGTATGGTCGCATTGCCAAACTTGGTTACTATGTTCTACTTGTAAATCTTTGCCATCACGGGTTTTCACTGATAACCGCGAACCACGCCAACCTGGAGAGCGAATACTCTTGGCTTTCTCCTCCTTCTCAATTAAAGGTTGCAGGACACGGTAAACCGTCATGTGGGAAGGAGGCTTAACTTCCAGTTCGTCTGCCCTAGCCTTCACTCTGATGGCTACCTGTTGGCGAGTCATTCTTTTACTACCCTTATTGCCCTCCTTGTAGGTCTTCAAAATAAACTCTTGCCAGTTTTCATCGACTCGGTGCTTTCCTTTATCGGCTCGTTGAGTTTCAGTCAGTGCTGCTAAACCTTCCTGCTCCCAGTTGTCAACCAGCCGTCTTACTGTACGCACTGATTTACCAAGTTTTGCTGCTGCAACATTTAGCTTTTGAGTATAACAGGACTTACGCAACTGGCACAGTGCGATCGCTATTTTATAGTATTTATGTACTATTAAAAAATGGGATACCCACAGGTAATTGCTGAAATTAGTAACAATAATCGGCTGTGTCAGTATTCTTCA
>JAESFM010000247.1_pt1 | contig 13679 bp, 12 predicted proteins | sample 9266171 | NCBI WGS metagenome assembly JAESFM01 (sample SAMN14505069, study PRJNA617099) | algae metagenome | isolation source: Hassallia sp. WJT32-NPBG1 and co-occurring heterotrophs from well developed... | place: USA: Mojave Desert, Joshua Tree National Park, California | collected 2006-06-22
GCGCCGTCAGCTTGATCTCGTCCCAGCCAAGGTTGGCGACGGATTGGGCGCTGACGTCGTTGACGGTCATGCCCAGCACGATCGCGAGCGTCAGCCCGCTGTTGACCAGCGGCTTGCCGAACTCGCTTTTTGCCGCAAAGGCATGGTCGCAGTGCATCGGGTGCTGGTTCATCGTCATGAGACTGAACTGGATGTTGTCGGCCTCGGTGACCGTCCGGCCGGGCCGGTGGTCATAGACATCCCCGACTACGAAATCTTCCAGAAAGCGGCCATAGGTGGCTACGATGTGACGGGGTTCCCGCTTGCCGGTTGCGGCGTTCATGTTTCCTCCTGTCGTCTTTGGCTTGCGCCGGGCAACGGCTTGGCGCATTTTTGTCCGGACAAACATACACGTATAGCCGGGGAGGGCAACGCCAATGATGCGGACCAGCGAAGAAACCAGCCGAGGGGGCCTTTCCTCCGTTCCGGTGCGGAGAAGCTTGCTGTTCGTTCCCGGCAACCGGCCGGAGCGCTTCATGAAGGCGTTGGCCGCCGGTCCTGATGTCGTGGTGATCGACCTTGAAGACGCCGTGGCGCCGGCCGAGAAGGCGGCGGCGCGCCGAAAGGCCCTGGACGCCTTGGCGGATCTTGCCGGCAGCGCACCTGCGGCGGAAATTTATCTGAGGCTGAACGCGCCGCGCACGCGGGCCGGGCTTGACGATCTGGCGGCGCTGCTCGACCACAAGCCGCGCTTGGGCGGCATTCTCCTGCCCAAGGTGGAGGGGCAGGGCGATATCGAACTGGTCGACGCCCTGATGGACGAGGCCGGATACGATACCGGTCTCGCCGCCGTGATCGAGACGATCAGCGGCCTGGATTCGGCATACGGCATCGCCAAGGCTTCGCCGCGCATGAGCTTCCTGATGTTCGGCGGCGCCGATCTGGCGGCAGAACTTCGCGTCGCCATCGGGTGGGAGCCGCTGATCCACGCCCGCGCCGATGTCGTCCGGGCGGCGGCCCGTGCGGGGATCGATGCGCTCGACATGCCCTTCCTCGGCCTGGACGATCCGGACGGCCACGACCGCGAGATCGCGGCGGCGGCTCAACTCGGCTTCACCGGCAAATCGGCCATCCATCCCAACCAGATCGACGCGATCAACCGCCACTTCACGCCGGATGGCGCGGCCGTGGCGCAGGCTCGGCGGATCGTGGATGCTTCCACCCGGGCCGCTGGAGGCGTGACGCTGCTGGACGGCAAGCTGGTCGAGCGGCCGATCCTGCTCGGTGCGCACCGGGTCCTGGCGGTGGCGGCACGCACCGGGGCTTTCGCCTGAGCCATGGCGCCGATTTCCCTTTCCGGACCGGATGCCGACACGCCGCCGCTGGCATTGGTCCTCGCAGCCGTCACCCTGGTACAGGCGATCGCTTCGATGGGCATGCTGTCGTTTTCGGTGATAGCACCTTCCGCCGCCCAGTCGCTGGGGATCGGGGCGGAGTTGATCGGATTGCAGATCAGTCTCGCCTACATCGCCGCGACCTGCTGTTCGGTGCCGGCCGGGACGCTGGTCCGGCGATGGGGAGCCGTGCGGGCAAGCCAGCTGGCGCTCCTGCTGTGCGCAGCCGGAACGGCGGTCGCGGCAAGTGGCTATCTCGTTCTGGCGGCATTGGGTTCGGTGCTGATCGGCCTGGGATATGGGTTGACCAACCCCGCCGCGTCGCATCTGCTGTTCCGCTTCACGCCGCCGCATCGGCGCAACTTGATCTTCTCCCTGAAGCAGACCGGAGTGCCGTTGGGTGGGATCTGCGCCGGATTGATCCTGCCGCGCCTGACCGTTGGCTACGGCTGGCCAGTCGCGCTGCTTGCGGTCAGTGCGGTGGGCGCCGTGCTGGCGGCTTTGCTCCTGCCGGTGCGCGCATCCTGGGATACCGACCGGGAACCGGGGCTAGCGATCCGGGCGGATTTGACCGAGGGTCCCCGGATGGTCTGGCGGGCACGCCCGCTACGGCTGCTGTCGGTCACGGCCTTCTGCTTCTCCGGCTTGCAGCTCTGTCTGGTCAGCTTCCTTGTGACGATGCTGGTGACCGAGCTGGATTATTCGCTCGTGCTGGCTGGGACGGTGGCGGCGGTGGCGCAGGCGGCGGGAGTGGTCGGGCGGATCGTGTGGGGTTGGATCGCCGACCGGCTGGAGAGCGCGCTCGGCGTCCTGATCATGGTCGCGGTGACCTCCGCCCTCGCCTGCGGCTTGACGGCGGTGCTGCATCCGGGGTGGCCGGCATCGCTGGTCGTGGCGCTGTTCCTGGGGTTCGGCCTGTCGGCCATCGGGTGGAACGGCGTTTTTCTGGCGGAGGTGGCTAGGCTGGCGCCGGCCGGCACCGTCGGCATGGCTACCGGCGGCGCCCTCGCCTTCACCTTTGCCGGGGTTGCCGTTGGCCCGACGGTTTTCTCCGGTCTCTACACGGTGGTCGGCAGCTATACGACGATGTTCATCTTTCCCGGATTGCTGATGATCGTCAGCCTGGGCCTGCTGCGCGCCGCCCATCGGGAAAGCACCTGACCATATTTGTCCGGACAATACTCTTTACAAGCATGATTGTCCGGACATAGCATTCAGCCAGCAGAAACGTGGGGCCGTTCCGGTCAAGGAACGGTCTTCCAACAATGGGAGGAAAGCCATGCTGAGACGGACTCTTCTGATCGGGGCCGCCGCGGCGGCATTGATGGGCCTGACGGGGATCGCCGCTCCGGCCCGCGCCGAGACTTACGAAATGGTCATGACCAACGAGATCGCGACCACCCACTGGACGGCGCAGGCCATGGAGCATTTCGCGGGCCAGCTCAAGGAGCGCTCCGGGGGCCGGATCGTGCCGAAGATCTATCATGCCGGCACCCTCCTGAAGGACAAGGAGGCGGTGGCCGCGCTGGGCACCGGGGCGGTCCACATGGTCTGGCCGGTCAGCGTCCAGCTGGAATCGCTGGCCCCTCAGTACGGCGTGATAAACCTTCCCTTCATGATCACCGACGAGGTGATGCTGAAGCCCGGCGCTTCCGACGAGATCGCGGCGCTGATGACGAAGTATGTCGAGGATATCGGCATCGAGGTGCTGGGCCTGATGCGGACGGCGGACCTGATGTTCCTGGCCAAGGACAAGGAGATCGACACGCCCAAGGACCTGAGCGGCATGAAGATCCGTCTGACCGGCGGGCGCGTGCTTCAGGACACCATGCGGCGCTTCGGCGCAAATCCCGTCACGATGCCGGCGACCGAGATGGCGGCGGCCCTGATGCAGGGCGCCATCGACGGCATCTACACCTCCGCCGGCGGCTGGGAAATGGTCGGCACGACGGCCAAGGTCGCCAGCTACGTGCCGGGGATGAGCCTGCTGACATATTCCGTGCTGGTGGACAAGAACTGGCTGGCCGACCTGCCGGACGACCTGAGGCAGGTCGTGAAGGACACCACCAAGGAAATGCTGAGCCGGCAGTGGCAGGAAGCGATCGACAGCGACAAGCACGTGCTGGACAAGATGCTGGCGGCCGGCGGCAGGCTTTCGACGGTGGACGATGCCTCGCGGGAGCAGTTCCACGAGCTTTCCAGGAAAGCCAGCAGCACCTTCAGCGACCGCTACGCGGAAGTCACCCAGCAGATGGAAGCGATCAAGGCGAAGTATTCGGCGAATTGATATCGCGAAACCTGAACGGAGCAGGGAAGGGGAGGGCGGTTTCCGCCCTCCCTTTTTTCGATGTCAAAGCAGCATCAGGCTCAGGGCCGGAACCGCGTTGATCAGCAGGAGCCCGAACAGCCGGATACCGTAGAAGGGCAGCACGCCCTGGATGATCTCGTGGACCGGTATCTTGGTGATCTTGCTCATGACGAACAGGTTGAGGCCGACCGGCGGGGGCAGGGTCGCGATCTCGACCAAGGCCGTCATGATGACCGCGAAGTGGATCGGGTTGATCCCGACGGCGTTGGACAGGGGAAACAGGATCGGGCTGAGCAGCACGATCATCGACACGCCGTCCAGGAACATGCCGACGATGATCAGCAGGATGTTGACGGTGAGCAGGAAGACGAAAGGCGACACGTCGGCTTCGCTGACGAAGCGCGTCAGTTCGGCCGCCAGTCCGAGCCGCGTCAGCATCGCTGTCAGCAGGCCGGAGCCCAGCAGGATGCCGTAGATCATGACGGTCTGCTTGACCGACTCCCGGAGCGTGCGCCAGATCGCAAAGACATCGGCCGTCCGGTAGACCACCAGCACCAGCAGCGCCGCGTAGATGGCGGCCAAGGCCGAAACCTCGGTCGGGGTGAACAGGCCGGCATAGATCGTCCCGATGATCAGCACCGGCATCAGCAGCGCGCCGCTGGCCGACGGCAGGGCCTTGCGGAAGCCGGCCCAGTCCGGCCGGTCCTGGACGATGCCGTAGCCGCGTCGGCGGCTGATGAGGACGGTACCCAGCGCCAGCAGCGACAGCTCCAGCAGTCCCGGCACGATGCCGGCGATGAACAGGTCTGGGATCGGCATGCCGACGATGCTGCCGATCAGGATGAAGCTGAGCGACGGCGGGATCATCAGCCCGAGCGTGCCGCAGACGGCGATCAGGGAAGCGGAGAAGCGGGCGTCGTAGCCCTCATTCGGAAGAAGCTTGACGGCGGCCGGGCCGAGCGCCACGGCGCAGGCGACCGAGGAGCCGTTGACTGCGGCGAAGAACATGCTGGAAACCGCGAGCGCCAGGGCGACGCCGCCCTTGAAGCAGCGGACGACCGAGGCGACGAGGTTCATGATGACGAGGGCAAGGTTGCCCTGCGACATCAGGTTGCCGGAAAAGATGAAGAACGGGATGGCGACCAGCGCGTAGCTGTCGATCGAGCCCCAGGCGGTCTGTGCGATCAGGACGGCCGGAATGTTGAAGCTGAACAGCATCAGCCCCGCCGCGATGATGCCCAACGCTATGCCGACATGGATGCCGGCGGCGATCAGCGCCAGCAGGGCCAGGATTGCCAAGGCGACGGTCATTTCAGCGTAGCTCCTCGGTCTCGAAGGGATCGACGCCGTGGAGCAGGTGCAGGGCCGCTCCCACGAAATAGCCGATATAGAGCAAGCCGCCCAGCGGCATGATCAGGCGCACCTGCCAAAGCGGCAGGTCCAGGCTCGATTCCGTCATCATGCCGATCCGGTGCAGATGCATGACCTCGACGCAGCCGGCGTAGACCAGCACCGACGCGAACGCCGTGCCGAGCACGCAGTTGAGCCAGTTGAGTCCCATCCGGACCCCGCGCGGCAGGCGCTGGATCAGAAGCTCCATGCGGATGAAATGGTGGTCGCGGCTGGCGGCGCTCAGCCCCAGCAGGACGCTCCAGACGACCAGGAAGCGGACCAGCTCCTCCGCCCACCAGTGGCTCTCGCTGAACAGGGAACGGCTGGACGCCTCGTAGAACATCACACCCATCGCGGCGGCCATGAACAGGCTGGCGACGTTGAGCAGGACCTTGTCCTCGAACCAGATCCACGGGCGCGGCAGGGTATACTTTCCGGTGGGTTGTTCGGACCTGTCGGCATGAGCCAGGGTATCGCCGGATGCCGCAGGGGCTTCCGGTCTCGTTATTCCCGTCATGGCATCCTCTTGTTGCTGTGTTCCTCCCCAGGAACTTGCTTGTTGCTCGGTATCAGGTTCGGGAACGGAGAGAGGGTGCTTCTCGCGTCCATCCGGATGCCAGCTCATAGGCATGGCCGATGGATAGCAGCTCCCCTTCGGAAAACGGTTTGCCGATCAGCTGGATGGCGGTCGGCAGACCGTTGGCGGTGAAGCCGGCCGGAACAGACAGGCCGGGCAGCCCCAGGTAGGAGAGCGGCCGGGTCAGTTCGGCAAGGCCGCCGACGACCTTCGCCATTCCCGCACCGGCGCCGACATCGGTTTCGGCTCCCGTCGGGACCGGGTGCTTCAGCACCGGCGCCAGCAGGGCGTCGCAGTGCCGGAGCGGCCCGTCGACCATGGCGCCGAGCATCTCGCCGCGCAATGCCCTGGCCTGGAGATAGGCCGTCGCCGGCAGGACCAGGCCTTGAAGCAGGCGGGCACGGACCTGTTCGCCGTAGTCGCCGGGCCGCTCTCGCAGCCACGGCAGATGCAGGGTCGCCGCTTCCGGCGTGAAGACGACGCCGGCAAGCTCGCCAAGCTGCCGGTGGTCGGGAATGTCAACATCGACGACGCTGGCGCCCAGGCTCTCCAGCTTGCGCCGTGCGGCATCCACCAGTTCCGCGACCTCCTGGTCCAGGCCGTCGAAATAGAAGCTGGTCGGCAACCCGATCCGGACGCCGTCGAGGCGTCCGGCGGAAGTTCCATCCAGCGCCGCCTCGTAGTCGGGCACCGGGGCTGCGAGCGTGCCGGGATCGCGCGGGTCGGCGCCTGCCAGCACGCCCATCAGCCGGGCGACGTCGCGCACCGTCCGCGCCAGCGGCCCTATGCAGTCCAGCGAGTCCGACAGCGGCATGCTGCCGTAGCGGCTGACGCGGCCCTGGGTCGGTTTCAGACCGACCACCCCGCACATCGCGGCCGGCAGCCGGACGGAACCGCCGGTATCGGAACCGAGCGCTCCGAACGCCAGACTGGCTGCGACCGCCGAGCCAGAACCACTCGACGAGCCGCCGGTGATGTGGTCGGGGTTCCACGGGTTGCGGCACCGCCCGAGATGGGCGTTGTGGCCGCTCGGCCCCATCGCGAATTCCGCCATATGGAGCCGTGCAAGATCGACGGCGCCCGCCCGGTCCAGCCGCTCCAGGACCGCCGCCGTCGCGTCGGGCACGAAGTCCCGCCGGATCATGGAGCCGCATTCGGTCACCCGGCCCTTGCGGTAGAACATGTCCTTGTGGGCGAGCGGCACGCCGCCGAGGACGCCGGGATCGCGTCCCTGCCCAATGGCGCGGTCTGTGGCGCGGGCGCTTTCCAGTGCCGCGTCGCGGTCGGCGGCGACGACGCAGTTGAGATAGCCGGCCTGTTCGATGCGGTCGAGGCAGGCTTCGGCAAGGGCCTCCGCCTTGATCCGTCCCGACCGGACGGCATCGGCAGCCTTGCAGAGCGACAAGGCCCAGGGATCGGCGACGCTCAAGACCGCTCTCCGGCGTCGGCAAGGAGGATGCCGAAGCGGTTCGTTTCCTGGTCGAAGCCCAGTTGGCCGGCGCCGGCGGCCTTCAAGGCGGCGAGCGATCGGTCGAGTGCCGCATCGGCCAGCGCCGCATCGGCATCGGTGAGGGAAATTCCGTGCCAGTTCCGGATCAGGCCGGCTGCGGGGGATGGATCAGTCATGAAGTTTCTCCCTCATCTGCGGCGTTTTCAGTCTCGGGTGCCCTTGCGCCGGCCGGACGGATTGTCCTGGCGCTGGAGCCTCATCGAATAGCGGAAACGGCCGGTCGGATGGATATTGACGGAGCCTTCGAACACCTGTCCGTCGGTGCCCAGATAGAGCCGGGTGATCTTCAGCCCCGCCGAGCCGGCCGGGGCGTCGAGCGTCGCGGCGGTGCGGTCGTCCAGCACGATGCCCTCGATGTCCTGAAGCACTTCCCGGATCGTGACGCCGTGGGCTTCCTCGAGCATGCGGTAGACCGCCCGCTGCTCCTTGCCGATCCTGGGCACGATGCCGGCGAAGTCGCCGCGCACCCACAGCGTCGTCGTGCAGAACGGCTTCCGGGTGTCGGACGCCCAGCGCTGAGCGTCCATCCTGTACCACGGCGTTCCCGGTTCGCAGTTCATCAGGGCCGCCAGTTCCTCGTCGGCCTCGATCAGCTCCGTACCCAGCACTTCCATCCGGGTGTCGCTGGCATACTGCATCAGCTCGTCCAGGGAGTTGATCGAATTGGCGTAGCGGCCGTCCGCCGTGGTCGCCGCCAGGATCGTGCCAATGCCGGGCCGGCGCGAAACCAATCCCATGTCCTCCAGCTTGCGCATCGCTTCGCGCACCGTGTAGCGGCTGACGTCGAAGCGGCTGCACAGCTCGAACTCGGTCGGCATCCGCGCCCCAAGCCGATAGGCGCCCTGCTCGATCTCCTTCAGCAGGATGCTGACGATCTCCTGGTAGCGGGGGATCTCGGGGGAAGGCTGGGGCGCAGGATTGGTCATTGCGGGACACCGCGCCGGAGATCGCGCCGCTCAGGGCGGAGAGGAGGCACGGCGCTGGCTATCGACATACTGTTCGACGATTTCACGAGTTGCCTCTCCTGTGTTGGCGGCAAAATATGAGGGAGACCACGAAACGTTGTTCCAGTAGTTGTCAGCGGTGTGCGGACGCTTCCGTCGGAGCAGACTGTTGGACGTCCCTTTGAGGGCATTGACGAGAACCGAGGCCTACAATTTCGGCGGAGCATTGACGAGCGCGTGGATGTGATCCGCTGTGCCGACGCAGGCGAGCGGCGTGCAATCCAACGTTCGGCATATTTTTCTGACGCGATGCCGTAGCCAGTCCGGTGCGGCATTGTCAAGCACGCAGCACCGGTGCTGCGTGACGCGGACCAGGTGGGCTGCGAGTAGCTATACGCTGTGCCTGCCGCGTCGGAAGTCTTGCATGCCATTCCGGGGCCAACTAGCCTTCGGGCATGACCCTGACCTATCGCTACCGCATCAAGGACGCCACGACCGGCCGGCGCCTTGCCCGTATGGCGAGGGCGGTCAATCTCGTCTGGAACTACTGCGGCGGGATACAGAACGACAGTCGCAGGCTGAACCGGCCCTGGCCGAGCGGTTTCGACCTGATTAGGCTGACCGGCGGGGCCGCCAGGGAACTCGGACTGCACAGCGACACCGTCCAAGCCGTGTGCAAACAGTTCGCCGTCAGCCGCGACAAGGCAAAGCGGCGTCCGCGCTGGCGGACGGGCCATGGGCCGAAACGGTCTCTCGGGTGGGTGCCTTTCCAGTGCGGCCGACCGCTCAAGGTCAACGGCGACAGCGTTACGTTCCTCGGGCAGGAGTACCGGCTCTGGCTGTCGCGGCCGATCCCGGCGGAGATCCGCTCGGGCAGTTTCAGCCAGGATGCCGAGGGGCGCTGGTACTTGAACCTCGTCTGCGACGTCGCCGACGATCTTCCGACCGGAGCCGGGGAGATCGGCATCGATCTCGGCCTCAAGGACCTTGCGGTTCTGTCCACAGGGGAGAAGATCACCAACCCGCGTCACCTCCGCAAGGCGGCGAAGAAACTGGCCCGCGCCCAGCGGGCGGGCTGCAAGGCGCTGGCGCGCAAAATCCATCGGAAGGTGGCGGCCCAGCGGCGGCACTTCCTCCACGAACAGTCCACCCGCATAGTCCGGGACAACGCCCTGATCTGCGTCGGTGACGTGAACAGCGCGGCCCTGGCCCGCACCCGGATGGCGAAGTCCGTCCTGGATGCGGGCTGGAGCGCGTTTCGCTCCCTGCTCGAGTACAAGGCCATTAGGCATCGGGCTGTGTTCGTCCGAACGAACGAGCGGTACAGTACACAGACCTGTTCCTGCTGCGGCTCCCGCGCAGGCGCGCCGAGAGGGGTGGAAGGTCTGCGAGTGAGATCGTGGCTCTGTGGCGGCTGCGGCGTTCTGCATGATCGGGACACCAATGCGGCTCTCAACATTCTGCGGTCGGGGCGGAACATCGCCCTCCAGAAGACGGAAATCACCGTCCTCCAGGACGGCGAAGATGTTAAAGAACACCGATCTTTCTTAAATGCTTGAGACGATCGGCACTATATCCCAGTTCGGACAGGATCGACGTGCTGGCTTCGCCCATTTCAGGCGCCGGCCGGGTCGGCAGTTCGGCGTCGGACAGGCGGAACGGTCCCTTGAGCATCCTGAGCGGCCGTCCCGAGGCGTCGCCGTGGCCGGCGAACTCCGCGATGTTGCCCTTTTCGGCGACGAAGGGATTGTTCAGCGCCTGCCCGATATCCAGCACCGGGGCCGCCGGGATCTGGCCGCCGAAGACCGATATCCATTCCGTCGTGGTGCGGTGGGACAGCGCCTCGTCCATCAGTTCGGTCAGTTGCGCGCGGTTGGCGAGCCGGGCCTTGAAAGTGGCGAAGGCAGGGTCGGTCCCCCATTCCGGACGGCCCAGCTTTTCCGCCAGGATCGGCCAGAACTTCTCCTTGTTGCACATGATCAGTATCCAGCCGTCCCGCGTCCGGTAGAGCTGGCTGGGGGTGAGGGAAGGATGGGCGCCGCGCGGCTCGCGGCCCTGGAGGTGATCGGCGTTGAGATACCACGTCGCGAGATAGTTGACGTTGTGGAGCGCCACGTCGAACAGCGAAACGTCGACGTCGCGGCCGATGCCGGTGGCGCGGGCGCCGGTTATGCCGGCCAGCAGCCCAAAGGCGCAGATCTGCCCCGTCATCAGGTCGACGATCGACAGGCCGAACCGGGTCGGCGGCCCATCCGGCTCGCCGGTCACGCTCAGGTATCCGGCCTCCGCCTGCATCAGGTAGTCGTAGCCGGGCCACGACCGCCGCGACCCCGTCCGGCCATAGGCCGACAGATGCGCGCAGACGATCCGGGGATTGACCGACTTCAGCGCGTCGTAGGTCAGCCCCAGCTTTTCCGGCTGGTCGCCGCGCAGATTGTCGAGGACGCCGTCGGCATGGCGGACGAGGTCGTGCAGGATCTCCCGCGCTTCCGGCTTCTTCAGGTTCAGTGTGATGCTGCGCTTGTTGCGGTTGAACGACTGGTAGAAGTGACTGTCGCCGGGACCGAAGAAGTGCGGGCCGACGGCGCGCCCGACATCGCCGCCGTCGGCGGGATTCTCGATCTTGATGACGGTGGCGCCGAGATCGGCCAGCAGCATGGTGCCGAAAGGGCCGGCGCCGTACTGCTCGACCGCGACGATGGTCACGCCGGCAAGCGGCAGCGCCGCCGGTTCGGCCGCATGGGGCTGGGACGAAGGGGTGCCGGTCATATCGGGTTCTGCTCGATCAGGCGCTTGGCGATGATCAGCCGCTGAAGCTCGTTGGTGCCTTCGCCGATAGCCAGCAGCGGAGCGTCGCGGTACAGCCGCTCGACGATGAATTCCTTGGAATAGCCGTAGCCCCCGTGGATGCGCAGCGCTTCCAGCGAGTTCTCGATGGCGGCTTCGCTGGCGAACAGCTTGGCCATGCCCGCTTCCATGTCGCAGCGGTCGCCCCGGTCCAGTGCTTCTGCGGCCTTGCGCACCAGCAGCCGGGCGGCTTCCGTGCGGGTCGCCATATCGGCCAGCTTGAGCGCTATCGCCTGATGCTCGTGGATCGGCTTGCCGAAGGTGGTCCGCTGCTGGCTGTACTTGACGGATTCGTCCAGCGCCGCCTGGGCGACGCCGACGCCGCGCGCCGCGACGTTGACGCGGCCAAGCTCAAGGCCGGAGATCGCGCATTGGAGGCCGGTGCCTTCCTTGCCGCCGATCAGGCAGTCGGCCGGAACGCGGTAGTCCTCGAACACCAGTTCGGCGCTGTCGATGCCCTTGTAGCCGAGCTTCTCCAGCTTCTTGCTGACGCGGAAGCCCTGCCGCTTCTCCGCCAGGAACATCGTCATGCCCTTGTGGCGCGGCTGGGCCGCGGTGTCGGTCTTGACCAGCAGGGCGAAGCAAGACCCCTCGATCCCGTTGGAGATCCAGGTCTTGGTGCCGTTGATCACGTAGTCGTCGCCGTCGCGCCGGGCCGTCGTGCGGATCGCCTGAAGGTCGGTGCCGCAGTCCGGTTCGGTCAGCGCCAGGCCGCCCCGGATCTCGCCGGCGGCGAACAGCGGCAGGAAACGGGCGCGCTGCTCCGGCGTCCCCATCTTGTTGACCACATGGGCCATGATGAGGTGCGAGTTGATGATGCCCGTCAGCGACATCCAGACCCGCGAGATCCGCTCGATCACGGCGGCATAGGTGCTGGGGGCAAGGCCGAGGCCGCCGTATTCCTCGGGGATGGTGGCGCCGAACAGGCCGAGTTCCTTCATCTTGCCGACGATTTCGGTCGGATAGATGTCGTCATGCTCAAGGTGCTGGGCATAGGGTTTGACGTCGCGGTCCAGGAAGCGCCCGATGCTGTCGAGGATCATGCGTTCCTGGTCAAGCCGGTCGGCCAGATCACCCGCTAGGTTGCCGGCCGGATTGCTGCTGAGGGGGGCGGCGGTCATGTCGTCGCAAACTCCTAATGTTCGTCAGGCCGTAAGACTGGCCGAAAGGGTCGCCGCATCGGTTTCGGCGCAGGACAGGACGGCGGCTTCCACCGCGCGGCTCCGATCCGGCGAGACCGCCAGTGCCGCGTTGATCCGGTATTTCTCGACGATCTCTTCGTTGGTCAGGGGCCGGTCGGGAGCGCCGCGGTTGATCTGCTCGCGATGGCTCAGCGTCTGGCCGCCGGCCATCTCCACGATGACCTCGCCGGAGTAGTGGCGCGGGAAGCCCGATTTCGGATCGACCTCGTAATCGACCTTGGCCGCCAGCGCCAGCAGCTCGGGATCGCTCAGCATATGGGGTTCCAGGTCGCCCAGGCCCATCCGGCCATGCAGAAGCCCGACCGCGACCAGATAGGGGATGCTGAACTGGGCATCGTAGGAGTTGGCGGGCCGCTTCTTGCTGGCGACCGGCTCGCACACCGTCTTGACGACCTCCGCCGGCACCAGGGCGCGGATGCGGCGGATCCTGCCGATGTCGATACCGGGCGAAAGCCGGATGGCGGCGTCGATGCAGGCATGGGTGAAGTGGCAGGCCGGGAACGGCTTGATGGCGGTGTGGTTCAGCTCCCAGCGGTCGCCCAGTTCCGCCGTGGCGAGCGCCAGATCCGCTTCCGCCGCGCGTGGACCGAGATAGGCGTTGTACAGGCCGAACCGCCCCTCGTACGGCGCCGCGGCCCCGACGAAGCCCTCCCGCGCCAGGGCCGCCGCCGTGATCCCGGACGATGCCGCCCAGCCCGGGTGCATCCGCTTGGTCCAGGCGCCGTCCTCCAGGAACTCCAGGCTGCCGGCGCCCATGCTGAGTGCGATGCCCTGGGCCTGCGTCAGTTCCCGCGCAGACAGGCCGAACAGCTTGCCGGCGACCAGGGCGGAGGAAAAGGTCCCGACCAGTCCGGTCGGGTGGAATCCGACCTGATGGAAACCACCCTTGGCGACCGCGCCGAGCCTGGCCGCGACCTCGATCCCCAGGATATAGGCGACGATCAGATCCTCGCCGCTGGAACCCGCCTGGACGCCGGCCGACAGCGCGCAGGGCAGGGCGCTGACCGTCGGATGGACCACCCCGCCCAGGTGCGTGTCGTCGAAGTCGAGGCCGTGGCACAGGATGCCGTTGACCAAGGCCGCGTCGCGCGGCGCCAGCCGGACCGGCCGGCCGATCACGCCGACCGACTTATCGGCAGCACCGGACAGTCCGGACAGCGCCGTCAGGGTACGGTGGGCGAAGTCGTAGGTGCCGGAAACCAGGGCGATGCCGACGGCGTCGAGCATGTGATGGACGGCGCGGATGCGAACGTCCTTGGGGATGCCGTCCCAGGTCAGGCCGGCCGCGAAATCCGCGAGCGTGCTGGAAATGGTCGAGCTTCGGGATGACGCCTCGTCTAAGGGCATCGCTTTCTCCCATCATGGTTCTTATTGGTGCCGGCTAGGTGGCGGCCGACTTTGTCCGGACATTCAGGCGCATGGCGCAAGCGCTGTCAAGCGTTGAATTTTCGAAATCGCCGGCATTCTGCCGAAGCGCCCGTTCCGTCCTGTCTCTCGCGCATTGAAAACCAAGGCCTTGGTGGCTG
>JAESFM010000248.1_pt1 | contig 13671 bp, 9 predicted proteins | sample 9266171 | NCBI WGS metagenome assembly JAESFM01 (sample SAMN14505069, study PRJNA617099) | algae metagenome | isolation source: Hassallia sp. WJT32-NPBG1 and co-occurring heterotrophs from well developed... | place: USA: Mojave Desert, Joshua Tree National Park, California | collected 2006-06-22
GAAAACTGGTATGAAGTCCAGAGAAATTTGTCTCTTCAAGTGGCTCGTGACTTCATACTGAAACATCTCGAACAAAGGGTGGGCTTGAACGCACATAGTCAGATTCCTGTCAATGCGTAAGTCCTGGTGTTTTCACTTTTGGGGCTACAAGAAAAATCTGAATAAGTATTTACACTTAATCAATCCACGTTTGGATGCTAAGTGATAAATGTTATATTCGTAGTAAGGACTAAAGTGCTTGCTACGAAAAATCTCTTTCATCAACTGCACCGAGAAATAATAAAGTTGATTTTTGTGCTTCTGTCAAACCTGTAACACCGTAAATATTCATTTTTTCATAAAGCCGCTCTGCTTTCAGGGTATGAATGCATTTTTTTGTTTGCATATCCCATAACTTGATAGCTGCATTTCCATCTCCACTAGCGAGAATTTTACCTTCGGGACAAAAAGCAACGGATAACACCCAGGTATTATGTTCTTCTAGGGTGGCAATGCAGCAACCTGTCGCTACATCCCAGAGTTTGATGGTGCTGTCGCTGCTGCAACTTGCCAGGGTATTACCATCAGGAGTAAAAGCGATCGCCCAAATCCAATTTAAATGTCCTTGGAGAAGATGCATACATTCTCCTGTTTGCATATTCCATAGTCGAATCGTGCGATCGCCATTACTGGCTGTGGCAAGAATATCACTTTTAGGGTTAAAGGCAACCCGCCAAACCCAATTGCTATCTACTTTAAAGCTTTGACAACACTGCTTGGTTTCTAAATCCCAAATTCTTACTGTGTCTTCAACATTACCTACTGCTAACTTTTTGCTATCTCGACTAAAAGCAACAGACATTGTAATGTGTTCCGCAATACTGTCCAATAGTTGCCCTGTTGAAATATCCCACAGTTTAACTGTACGGTCATAGCTACTGCTTGCTAACAAACGATTGTCTGGACTAAAGGCAACTCCTGTTACAGTTCCTGCGTGTCCTGACAAAACTTTCTTACACTCACCTGTTGCGACATCCCATAACCTGATTGTTTGATCCCCACTACCGCTTGCCAATAAGCGAGCATCTGGACTAAATGCCACTGAAAAAATACAATCAGTATGTCCGCATAAAGATGTTGCCTGCAACGTTTCTAAATTCCACAACCTGACGATGCGGTCTTCATTTCCACTGGCGATAATCCCTTTGAGTGTATGGTTATTTAAATCGCATCCCAAATTAGCTGACGGACTAAAAGCAACCGATGAAACCCAGTTATTTCGTCCTTTTAAAGTTCTGACGCACTCCCCGGTGACGACATCCCACAACCTCATAGAGAAGTCATCACCACCACTGGCAAGCATTCCTTGGGAGTTGGCAGCGATCGCATAAACTGCATTGGTATGTCCTGCTAAAGTTTTCAAACATTGTCTGGTAGCAACATCCCAAAGTCGCACTGTTCCATCCAAACTACAGCTAGCCAGGATATTTCCATCACCCACAAAAGTGACTTTAAATACTCCGTGGGTATGTCCTTTAAAGATGCCAATACAAGTTTGCTTTTCTACATCCCAAAGCCTGATGGTTTGGTCTAAGCTGCTACTAGCAAGTAACCCTTGGGGACTAAATGCAACACAACTGATCCAGTCTGTATGTCCTTGTAAAGTTGTCAGACAGCATTTTGTAGTCAAATCCCACAGCTTAATGTCAAGGTCATTGCTGCCACTAGCGAAGAAGCGATTATCTGGACTTAAAGCTACAGACCAAACTTCACTATTATGTCCTTGCAATTTGGTGCATTGCCCGTTGCTAATATCCCAAAATCTAATTGTAAAGTCAGTGCTGCTACTAATTAATGTGTTTCCATCGCGGGTAAATATAACGCTGCGAACACCACCAGTATGACCTTGTAAAGTTCTCAAGCACTGTCCGGTGGTGATATCCCAAAGCTTAATCGTTTCGTCTTCTCCGCTAGAAGCAATGATGCTATTATCTGGACTGAACGCAACACACCAAACAAAACCTAAATGCCCCTGATAGCTGATTAACTCTTGACCATTAGTAACATCCCACAAGCGAATATAACCTTCAGAGTGAGCTGTGGCGATTTTGCCATCAGAACTAAATGCGGCAAAAAAAGTTGAACCGAAAGTTTTGGCAAATACTGACATCGATAAGTCAGCATAAGCAAAGTTAACTTGCTGCAAAGATGTGTCTTGGAGATATGCTTGCCAAATTGTTAGGCAAGAAAAGTCATATCCGTTTAAGTCGGTTTGTAGGTGACAAAGTAAGTTGAGGATATTCCCAGCTGCATATCCGGGTTCTAATTGGGGAGAGGGGGGGAATTTATCTAGGCTTGTAGCTGTTGTTTCCTGGTTTAATGTATTGATATGTCGTAGTTCATGTAAAATGTGGGCAAGTCGAGTTTCAATTGCTTGTTTGGTTCGCAGCTTTTGCAGCAATTGAGCGATCGCCTGTTGAAGAATTAGTTTGCTTTGCGTTACTCGGATATAATCTTTGGCTGTTGCTTTAATCAGTGCATGACTGTTGAACAGAATATAGGGTAACGGGGTAGTGATTTCTGCACATATCTGCTGAATCAATTGGTCTGTTACATATTCCATCACCACAGGTTGCAGGGTAAATTGAACAGGAATATGTGATGATTTTTTTTCAATTAGTGTCGGTGTTGCTTTGTCGATTAGGCATCGTCTACTGAGAGATTCTAAAGCCTCTAACAGTTTCATTGATGATACAGGCAATACCAAGTCAGACCGTAATTCTGCTAAAGTTACTGGCTCTCGGTTAATTGCTAACCAGTACATTAAATCTTTTTCTAGTGCTGATAAACGATGAAATTGTTCGTCTAGTAAGTCGTGAATACTACCAAAAACTGTAGTACCCTGAGCGATAAATTCAGTGATATTGCCAGCAAATAATTCTTGAATTGTAGTAGCAATAATTTTCAGCGCTAGGGGATTACCTCGGTAGTGCTGCATCAAGATTTGCCAATGTGCATCCGAACCGCAGAAGAAGCTTTTAGTTCTTACTAGCTCTAGTCCGGCGATCGCACTCAAGCCTGTTAGTTGCAATGAGCGAACTGGTAAAGTATCACCTTCACTAGCTGCAACTTCTGGAGGCTTTTCTCGACTGGTTATCAGTATACAGCTTTGATGAGCCGTTTCCCCCAGCTGCTTAAAAAATTGACCATAGTTTTCATATCCTGTTTGATAATGTCCCGATTGTTCTCCACTAGCTAAAATTGATTCTGCATTGTCGAGAATCAAAAGGCAACGATGCGATCGCAAATACGCGATAAATTGCGAAACGCTGTCCCCAACATTCTTTGATAAATTAGCCCCGCAATCAAACAACTGAAGCAGATTGAAAAGCAAGTCTGACAAAGGTGGACTATTACGAAGACTTCGCCAAATAACAAACTCAAACTGCTCCTGGATCTCAATCGCTAATTTAACTGATAGAGAAGTCTTGCCAATGCCACCCATTCCCAACAGTGTAACAAGCCGACAGCGATCGCTTAAAATCCAATACTCTAACTTGCTAAGTTCCTCTGCACGTCCGAAAAAAAACGAAACATCAACAGCTTCACCCCAATCTGTGTAGGGAGTGGGGAGTTGTAGAGACGCGACTAATGGCATCTGTACGGGAGCTTGTCCTCCTTCCGCGCTTCCAACTCTGACATAGTCGCTTTTTGTCAAATCTAAATCGAACGCTCGAAAGAAGTACTCAAGGGTTTGTTTGTCAACTCCTTCTTCACATGCGAGAACTTTAGAGACGGTAAAAGGAGCTAACTGAGTGCGGTAGCTGAGTTCTTCTAGAGTTAATTTGGCTCCATCGTTTTCTAGCATCTCTGCCTGATGCCTAGCTTCTTGAAGTTTCTTCAAACCTTCGAGGCTGAGGATAACACCACGTCTGCGTCTTTGCTTGTGCTGTTCCATTGGCTTACAAGGCATTTTGCCAAGTTGAGATTAATTTTACTGGCTTTAAGGCAAAATAACGATTTATCCTAAATGTTATATAACTTAACGAACGCAAATTTTCTCAATGTCTAGATTTACAAACAGCCGAAAATACTGAATTTACAAGAAAAATAACGTTCTTCTTCACAAAACTTATCTTAGTCCTTAACGCCTTTATCTTTACTGGTGCAAACCGAGTTGAAGCGAGAGACTGAAATTGTCAGCAGTTAACAAATAATTGCAAAACTTAAAGCTTTGAAAAGGAAAATAAATGTGATGTTTGCACCAATGATGATTTTATTTCGTAACTACCTGGGACAACCAAAGTTTAATCAACTGCGCGGAAAACTAATTGCGCTGCACGCTCAAACAATTACTTGGTTTTGCGATAGCTTCCACATTGACCGCACCACCCGTCAGAATTTAATTCGTCAAGCTCGCGACAACGGTAAACGCTTAGGTTTACTTGCTTAGTCAAAAAAACTCAGCGCTCCTTTGCGTTGAAAAATGCCACAGCAGCTTAAGTTAGCAGCTTAACACCTTTATCTTTACTGGTGTTGTCAACTAAGCGATCGCAAACTGTAGTTATCAATATTATGGAGGCAATCAGCTTATGACTAACTCAATTATTAACCCTGTTGACCGTCCAGAAGTAACACAACAACTATCTGAAAATATCATCCTCACCACCGTAGATGACCTCTACAACTGGGCAAAAATGTCAAGTTTGTATCCGATGATGTTTGGTACAGCTTGCTGTTTCATGGAATTTATGGCTGCTTATGCTTCTCGCTTTGATATGGAGCGCTTCGGGATGATTCCTCGTGCGACTCCCCGACAAGCAGACTTGATAATTACCGCAGGTACAATCACTATGAAGTATGCTCCTAATTTGGTGCGACTTTACGAGCAAATGCCAGAACCAAAGTACGTGATTGCGATGGGAGCTTGCACCATTACAGGTGGTATGTTTAGTGTAGATTCTTCCTCGGCAGTTCGGGGTGTAGATAAGTTAATTCCTGTTGATGTTTATATACCCGGATGTCCCCCCAGACCGGAAGCAGTTTTAGATGCGATTATTAAACTACGCAAGAAGATTGCCAACGAAAGCATCCAAGAACGGCAGCAAACTAAACAAACTCACCGTTACTACAGCATTCCGCACAGCATGAAAGTTGTGTCTCCTGTTCACAACGGGCGATATTTACAGAGTTTAGAAGAGCAAACTCAACCTTTGGAAATTGCCGCAGCATCAGGGTTGCCATTACCTTTGGCACTGCAAGACACTCGTAGTCTGCAAAATTCGTGATACTGCATAAGTTGCCCAATTTTTTAACTATAAACGAGATGAAGAAGTAGCAAAACTGATTTTTGTGAAAGGGGGATATTATTATGGACGAAGCAAAACTGCAAGCATTCTTAGGACAATTCGTCACCGACATGGCAGCAAGTATGTCGGGTGTGATGACAAATATTGGTCACAAGCTCGGTTTATATAAACTAATGGCTGGTGCTGGTCCCATAACACCTGCCGAGTTAGCTTTAAAGACGGGAATTCATCAGCGGTATGTGCTGGAGTGGCTGAACAACCAAGCAGCAGGTGGTTATGTTACCTACGATCCTATAGAGCGCACCTACGAGTTACCCGAAGAACATGCGATGGTGCTAGCTAACGAAGCCAGCCCGGTGTTTATGGCTTCTGGCTTAGAAACTGTTGCTTCGATGTGGTTAGATGAGGATCTCATCCTAAATGCTTTCCGCTCTGGCAAGGGTATCGGTTGGCATGAGCATCATCCTCGGCTGTTTTGTGGAGTTGAAGCATTCTTTAAAACCGGCTATCGCGCTCACCTAACAGCTGAATGGATTCCGGCACTAGAGGGTGTTGAGGAAAAATTAAAAGCAGGTGCTAAAGTAGCCGATGTGGGTTGCGGTCATGGTGCATCCACCATCATCATGGCTCAGATCTATCCTAATTCGAGCTTTTGGGGTTTTGATTATCACGATAAGTCTATTGAAGCTGCACGTCAACGAGCCGAGGAAGCCGGCGTTGCAGACCGAGTTAAATTCGAGGTTGCTGCTGCAAAGAATTTTCCTGGATCTGGCTACGATTTAGTTTGCTTTATGGATTGTCTCCACGACTTAGGAGATCCGGTGGGTGCAGCCAAACACACTAGGGAAGTACTAGCAGAAGATGGAACTATGCTGCTGGTAGAGCCTTTTGCTGGTAATAATGTCGAGGATAACCTCAATCCTGTAGGTCGCCTATTTTATGCGGGTTCGACAGCAATCTGTACGCCTAATTCTTTGTCACAAGAAGTCGGGTTAGGACTGGGAGCGCAAGCTGGTTTCTCAAGGCTGAATCACGTTATCTCGCAAGCCGGCTTTAGTCGATTTCGCGGCGCTACGCAGACTCCATTTAATCTTATATTAGAAGCGCGTCCTTAATGGCATTAAGAAGGCGATCGCACTCATTTATTCTGGCATTATTAAGCAGCGATCGCCCATGCACGATTTTAGTAAATTTTAGGCGTTGCATATTTGCGGGATGAATTAGGCTGATAAGGGCACAAATCCGTTGTAAAGGTAATAATTGATAGATCCGCGCATTTCTTCGGAGTTGGAGTAACAAAGAGTTTTTCGCTCTCAGGCGTGCCAAATAATGTCTTAATCTTGTATTTTCTCCTTCTCCCTTGGCGTTAGCCTCTCCCTGCCAGATTTATGTATGATTTTTGAGAGAAGTCTAGTAGCTTTAGCCGTTATTCATGAGCAACACAGAAGTAGTAGTAATCGGTAGCGGTATTGGCGGTTTAAGCTGTGCCGCACTCTTGGCACGCTATGGAATTGATGTCACAGTAGTAGAAAGCCACTTGATTGCAGGTGGTGCGGCTCATGCTTTTGAACGCAACGGTTACAAGTTTGATTCTGGTCCATCTTTATATTCTGGTTTATCCTATACCCCTTCTCCTAATCCCTTACGCCAAGTTTTAGATGCCATTGGGGAAGATTTACCCTGCGTTCATTACGATACTTGGGGTTGTTATCTACCAGAAGGAAACTTTGATGCTAAAGTTGGTGCTGACCAATTTTGTGAACTGCTGCAAAAGCTGCGAGGAGATAAAGCCGTAGCCGAATGGCGCAAACTACAGCAAATTATGACACCTTTGGGCAAGAGTGCGATCGCTCTGCTACCCGCCGCCCTGCGCTACGATTTAGGTGCGGTGTTAACTGTGGGTAAATTTGCACCACAGATGGTGCAACAGGCTGCTTCAGTCATTAAATTAACAGGGTCTTTTTCCCGCATTATTGATGGTGTAATCACAGACCCATTTATTCGCAACTGGTTAGATTTACTTTGCTTTCTCTTATCTGGATTACCCGCAGATAAGACAATTGCCGCAGAAGTTGCTTTCATGTTTGCAGATTGGTATCGTCCCAATGTCCAGTTAGATTATCCCATCGGTGGAAGTGGTGCATTAGTTGACGCACTAATAAGGGGGTTGACTAAACATGGTGGTAAGTTAGTTTTGAATGCTCATGTGGAGCAAGTTTTAGTAGAAAATAACCGTGCTGTGGGAGTGCGACTGCGGGGTAGTAAAGAAATCAGAGCAAGTAAAGCAGTTGTTTCTAATGCTTCTGTTTGGGATACCCTGAAACTCATTCCCGAAGGTGTTATCCCAAAACGGTATGTAAAACAGCAACAAGCAATACCTGAATGTGATAGTTTCATGCATCTGCATTTAGGTATAGATGCAACAGGATTGCAAAGAAATCTGGGTATTCACTACATTATAGTTAACGATTGGGACAAAGGCATAACTGCACCGCAAAATGTGGTTCTTATATCCATTCCCTCAGTTCTCGACCCATCGTTAGCACCAGCAGGTAAGCACGTGATTCACGTTTATACTCCTGGCAACGAACCTTTTTCTATTTGGCAACCAATGGAACGCAATAGCGAAGAATATGCGTTGTTAAAACTTGAACGTGCCAAAGTGATGTGGCAAGCTTTAGAAAGAATCATTCCTGATATTCGTTCTCGTTGCGAAGTAAGTTTAGTAGGTACTCCCCTCACCCACGCTCGATTTTTGCGTCGTCATCGCGGTAGTTACGGGCCAGCTATAGCCGCAGGTACAGGTTTATTTCCTGGTGGGACTACACCCCTAACTGGATTGTTGTGTTGTGGAGATTCAACTTTTCCCGGGATTGGGTTGCCTGCTGTAGCTGCTAGTGGGATGATGGCTGCGAATACGATCGCTTCGGTGCAGCAGCATTTACAATTACTCAGTGATATTCAGTAGACCGAAAACTTTTGTAAGTTGACGAAAGAACAAGGGTTTCAGGCGACGTTTCTGTGACTGACGAGAGCGATCGCTTGCCTGGGCTGGAGAACTGATCTACAACCCTATTGCTCAAAAAGCAGATATACGGGCATTCTGGCGGATTCTATAAACTCGGTCAAATGAACGCATGGTAAGCCTTTTAGAAATCTTTTCGGTCTACTGATATTGTCTAATAGGGCTGACGGCAACTTTCAAGCCAATTTTGTCTGACTTTTTGAACCCCAACATACAAGAGTTGATTTCTTAGCTCGACAAAATCTATTTCCGTATATTACTTGGAAAGCGGGATTTTCATCTTTTAATTACGAAGAGTGCTTCCTGGTTTCATTCTCTGCAATTGTAATATTTTTGGGTGAATTATTAAGTTCGCCAACAGTATGGATTTCTCATTTACCTTTATTTATCACCAATCTGGGAGGGGGAAAGGGGAAAGGTTAAGAAGTTGTTTAAAACACGCATGAACTTTTTTTCTTTTCTTTCCCGCTGTGCGGGTTTGAACAGTTACCAGTTACCAGTTACCAATTATCAGTTTCATCCGAAAGGTTTAAGTCCCCCACCAAGAGCGTGGAAAGCGTTGGTGGCGGGTTTAAATCGCCCACCATAGCAAGCGTCACTGGTCACTGGTCACTGTTCACTGTTTGAAGCCCCCGGATTTAGTCCGGTTAATTATTGGGAGAGGTTGCAATCCTCTGCCAATAATTTCTTCCCTTTCCCCTTTAACCTTTTCCCCTCTTAGTGAAAATATGATCATGTCTTTAAACCTTTTTTTTAAGAGCATTTGAGATGCACTTACCCTGCTTTAATAATCTTTTTTTAACCTCTTATTAATTTGAAAAAACGTGTTTCTCCTAGATAATTGAGGCTGGCTATTTGCAACAAATTAAGCCCCTCCAAAACATCAAGGAGTATACATTGAACCTATCGAGACGTCAGTTTTTTGCCCTGGCAGGGGCATCGGCTACAGGTGCTGTCCTTCTATCTCCTTTGCAAGCATTCTATGCTAAACCCGCGCTCGCTGCGGGTCCCTACGGGAATTTATTGCCCGACCCCAACGGAGTATTAGATTTACCAGCTAACTTTACTTACCGCAGACTGTCCGAAACAGGTCAAACGATGAATGATGGTTACCGGGTACCTGGTAACCACGATGGTATGGGTGCTTTTGGAGGTTCCAATGGCAATACGATTCTAATTCGCAATCATGAACTAGCTCCCACTTCTAGCAATGGTCTGAGCGCTCCCAGTGCCAGCAAGTACAACTCAAGTGCGAGAGGCGGTTGCACTAAATTGGTTGTTAGTTCTTCCCGCACTTTGGTTGAACATCGGGGAGTCCTAGCGGGAACTATTCGCAATTGTGCCGGTGGTCCTACGCCTTCAGGGTCCTGGTTAAGCTGTGAGGAAACCTTTGAAAGCAATAACAGCAAAAAGCATGGCTATGTTTTTGAAGTTCCCAGTAGCGCAACTACTTTTGTCACCCCCGTTCCACTAACAGCTATGGGGCGTTTTAATCACGAGGCTGCTGCTGTAGATCCCAACACAGGGTATATCTACATGACGGAAGACCGGGGGGACGGGCTTTTCTACCGCTTCACTCCCAATCAGAGCAATAACTTGAGTGCTGGCGGCTTGCTATACGCCTTAAAGATTACGGGGTCGTCTGGAATTAACACAGCTACGGGTTTCCCAAAAAATACGTCTAGGGCGGTGGAATGGGTACAGATTGACAATCCTGATCCCACCTCTGATACCGTAAGAACAGAAGGGTATAACAAAGGTGCCGCCAGGTTTTCAGGTGGGGAAGGCATTTTTTATGGCAGTGGTTATGTCTACTTCACTTGCAAGAGTGGGGGTAGTTCTGGAGATGGGCAGATCTGGCGTTATTCGCCCACTAATAATACCGTTGAGCTCTATATTGAACCCAACAATTCTGGTGTGCTAGACAATCCAGACAATCTTGTGGTTTTCCCCAACCGGGACATCTTCCTGTGTGAAGATGGGGATGGAACGGATTATATTCTGGGTATCACTCCCAGTGGCAGTCTTTACAAGTTTGCCAAGAATGCCCTCAACAGTTCAGAGTTCGCCGGGGTCTGCTTCTCCCCCGATGGTAATACGATGTTTGTTAACATGCAGACTCCAGGAATAACCTTTGCTATCTGGGGACCCTGGTAACACTACGTCCTGTTTTAGCCTAGTCAGGGTAGAGAGCACTCACCCTGGCTGGACTCATATTCTATAAATATGACCAATCTAACGAGCGGGGAATGCGGCAATTGTGCCAGGACAAGTACTGGGAGGCTCCATATCTCTGGCATTTTTATTGCTGTCTGCAACATCAAAACAGGTGCCATCAATTACTACAATTCGTAGTCCATAATTTTTCTATCTTGTGTATTAACGGCATGGGTTTTCGCGGTATTGAACGCGTTAGAGGTAGCAGCTACAGTGACTGAACCGCCTTTTCCTCGCTTGAAAAAGTGTTAGTTAAGTTAAGCGACGCGATCGCAGTGCCAAGTTGATGCAATTTTTAGGGAATGAAACAGCCCTGCTTAGAAAGGGGAGGGAAGCAAAAGCGCAGCTTTGGCAGGGTGGGGTTAAGTGGGTATAAAACAAAATTGAAAGTGCGATCGCCCCAAAAGTGAAAGCGTCAATTGCAGCGATCGCACGAAGATACTTTGCATTCCCCGGCAAAATACCAAAGCTATCTTGCTACAAAGCCTTGTTGATAAATTATGATGACATCCCCACTTAGGGATTTATCTTTTATTCATCACTTTTATCTATCAATTTAAACAAAAAGAATATTTGCTTCTATTTCTTGAAAAGCCTACATTGTAGTCATGAGGTAAAACGCAAATTTAAATGACACCAAGAGGTGCAACATGAATCCAGCAAAAAAAGTATTGTCCAACAGTATTGATGCAAACGTAGCTCAGAAACCAAATATCATCCAGCAATCAGAGTTACAAAACACCTCCATTGAAACAAGAACTCGTGGACAACACCTTGCAGACCAATTAGCATCTCAAGTGGGTTCTTGGCGCTTTCTAATTGGTCAAAGTGTCGTTTTGGCAGGGTGGATTGGCTTGAATTCGATGCCTGGGGTTCCTCACTGGGACAAGTCACCATTCGTAATGCTCAATTTGGTGTTTTCGTTTGCCTCAGCTTACACAGCCCCAATTGTCTTGATGAGTCAAAACCGCCAGTCTGAAATTGATCGCAAAAAAGCTAAAAATAATCATGATGTGAATCTCAGTTCCGGAAAAAATATTGAACTAATCCATGAGAAATTGGATGACTTACACTCTCAAGATTTGACAGAATTGACCCAAATTGTCAAAGAGCAGCAGCGAGTGCTAAATGAGTTGAAAGTCACTCTAGTAAAAAGTTCCAAGGAAACTAAAGAAATTAAAGTTAATGTCTTGCCAGGAATGTATATGCAAGCCAATACCGACCAATTATCGAAGATCAATTCCTTGAACAGACCCTTTAATTTTACTCAAACAATTGGGGACAATAACAAAGTTATGGAAAAGCTTGTTCGGAAATCAGATTGAGCTAAAACAGCTTTTTGATTATCCGATTGCCTTAGCGGCTACCTGCCTGTATTTAATGGAATTTTTACAAATAATTCACAATTAAAAATTTTCAAATAAAAGTTTGTAATCCTAAAAAAATGAAAGTTTTCCGATTCGCTTTAGTAGTTTTAATAGTTTCAGTCAACTTAGTAATTGCTTTTCCATCTTGGGCAGAAACAGCGCCTTCTTTGGCGAGCAATCCTAAGTATTTTCAAGTGGGGCAAAAAGTTACTTGGCTTTACAAGGCTCGTGCCGATTCTGCCAATGTCCAAAGAATCCCTGCCCAGATAGTCAAATTGGGTTCCAAGCAAGTACAAATCAAAGTGTCTAAAAAGAACAAGGAATCTATCAATCGTTGGGTGAATCAAAATCGGCTTGAAAATTGACACAAGGTTAAAGAGCCAGTATCCAGCTAAATGTATCCAAGTAAATGTGAGTTCAATTTTCAAATAAAGGAGAAAAATATGCAGTTTTTCAAAGTTGTTCTTGTCGCTCTCGTGTTGGTAGTGAACTTAGTGATTGCTCAACCTTCTTGGGCGGGCAAGGATTTCACCAAGGGGGCTGATTATGCTGAGGTAACTCAAGCCCTCAATCAACTTATGCAGGTAAAAGATGCGCCTGATCAAGCTGGTTATACGCCTGAGCAATTTCAGCAGCGATTAGTACAATTGCAGTTTGAGAAGAATATTATGGAAACTGCAAAGAAGCGGGCGCAGTGCCGTAATGAAACTGGAAGGACATTGGCTGTCTATGCCAATAAACCGAAAAAATCTCTAACTCAACTCTACTTCCTAGGAGCAGGGAAAATCACGGATGATGATTGGGACTGCGATGGCATCTACTTGCCCGCAGGTTCTCAGGTAGTTTTAAGCCCGAATGCTCAAGCAGAAAATCTGACTGAACCAATCGCCGTTAAGTTTGTCGATGGCACACAATCGATCGCTAGAACCAATCCCACAACTGGTGCGATTGAATTCAATGTTGTACCTGCCAAAGTATTTAAGGCTGCTGAAAGCGAGTGGTTGCTCCCCACGTTATCCCAAGCTGATATTGACAGACAAACTCCCACTCCACAACTGATTGACTAATTTCGCTCTAGCGGATATCTCTAAAATTTTCATGCCTTGCAGAGAAGTAGAATTTGGATTCTTTCTTCTCTCTTTTTTATATATAGCGCTTCTCGTGTATTTGAGTCATCTGATACGTGTTTTATAAGTAAAGTTAAAGCCTTAGCTGATACAGCAGACCTCTTGCATAAATCACAAAATTTGAACCCCACCCCGCCAAAGCTACGCTTTGTCTCCCCGGACCTTGGTAAGGGGAGCCAGCACCGTGCGGGGGTGGAGGAGTTTGAGGTGACTGGCGTGAGGGGATTAAGGGGAGCCAGTGCGGTCTTGGGGTTTCCCCAAGTGGAGCATCTGGCGTGTGGGGTGTTAGGGAATGAGTGCAAGATATCTTATAAGTAATGCTTAAGCTGTGTTTAATACGGCTTAAGCATTATTTATAAATAGTGGTGATAATATAAGTAAACTAGAAGCTGTGTTAAATACAGCTTCTTCTGTACTTATGAATGCTTCTTCTGTGGTTAACACAGCTTCTTCTGTGGTTAATACAGCTTCTTCTGTGGTTAATACAGCTTCTTCTGTGGTTAATACAGCTTCTTCTGTGGTTACTGGAGTTTAGACTAAGGCATGACAAAATGGCTCAGAGGTACTGAGTTAATGAACTACACTCATCAAAAAACAACAGTCAAAGGCTCAAGCAGACTTTGACTGTTGTTTTTTGGAGCGAGAAG
>JAESFM010000249.1_pt1 | contig 13667 bp, 12 predicted proteins | sample 9266171 | NCBI WGS metagenome assembly JAESFM01 (sample SAMN14505069, study PRJNA617099) | algae metagenome | isolation source: Hassallia sp. WJT32-NPBG1 and co-occurring heterotrophs from well developed... | place: USA: Mojave Desert, Joshua Tree National Park, California | collected 2006-06-22
GATTGTTATCAAATTATTTAGTTCAGCAACTAAAACGTCCGGCTGTTCCTGTGTTTATCGCGTAGTTGCTTGGCGCGCGGCGCGGCTACACCGCGCCATTGCTTGTGACAGTTGCGTAAGTCCTGCTAAAAATATATCATTCCGAACAGAGGTTCTCGCAGGTGTGACAACCTTTATGACAATGGCTTATATTTTGGTTGTGAATCCCAGAATCTTATCAAATGCTATATTTATCAATCAGCCTGGTGATTTGTTCAATCAGCTTGTAACTACCACAGCCATTTCTTCAGCGATCGCAACTGCTTTAATGGGACTGTTGTCTAATTATCCCTTTGCCGTGGCTCCCGCAATGGGTTTAAATGCTTTTTTTGCTTTCTCAGTCGTGTTGGACTTGCAGATGAACTGGCGGTTAGCGCTAACATCTGTCTTCATCGAAAGCTTAATTTTCACTTCGTTGATTCTATGCAATCTCCATATCCAAATTATCAAAGCGATTCCAGCTTCCCTCAAACATGCCACCGTCGCGGGTATTGGTTTGTTCATCGCCTATATTGGTCTTTCTGGTGTTCCTGAACCTCCCACTCTAGGAGCAGGTATTATTGTTGCTAGTAAAGCGACCTTAACAACTATTGGCTCCTTCAGGCAACCAGCTACTTTACTCTCAGCTTTTGGTCTATTGCTTACCGCTACTTTGGTAGCACGTCATATTAAAGGAGCGATATTATGGGGTATTTTCGCTACAGCGCTGTTAGGTTGGATACTAGGCATTGCTCAGAGTCCGGAAAAAATTATTGCCCTACCTGAATGGTCACAAAGCTTGACGAGCCAAGCATTCACTGGCTTGAATTACCTTACACCGAAACAAATATGGAATTTTGTGTCTGTCACACTTACCCTTTTATTTGTAACTTCTTTCGACACCATTGGCGCACTCACAGGTTTGGGACAACAGGCAGGTTACATTAATAAAAATGGTGAATTGCCTCGCGCTACCAAATCTTTGTTAGCAGGTGCTATGGGCATAACTTTTGGGGCATTTATGGGTACTTCCCCATGTGCGACTTATATCGAGTCTGCCTCAGGTATATCTGAAGGAGGACGGAGTGGTTTTACGTCTATAGTTGTAGCAGCTTTATTTTTGCTTTCTGTCTTATTTACTCCCTTATTTGCAGCAGTGCCTACTTTTGCAACAGCTCCTGCATTGATTATGGTGGGTTTCTTGATGATAAGTAGCGTGCAAAACATTAATTGGAACGATCCAGCAGAAGCAATTGCTGCATTTTTAATTCTTCTAACTATGCCACTTACTTACTCGATTGCAGAGGCATTAGCAATTGGTTTCATTATTTACCCTTTAATTAAAGTTTCCCAAGGACTCGCTCATAAAGTGAGTATGCCTGTATATTTTCTAGCAATTATATCTGTGTTTCAATTCCTATTAAAAAGTTAAAAACAGAGAATATATTTTTAAGGCTGAATAAATTCAGCCATTCGCTTATATCCCCCGCTTGGAAGACGGGGACTTTACCCATCACGACTCGTAAAAGCGCTAAAACGCAGGACTAAACTCTAATCAACTTATTTTGTGCCATATTTATTTAGATGCGTTTGCCCTGTAACCTTAAATCTCATAGTGCCAAATTTCTTCTTCTCGCAGCACAATTCGATGCAGACTCAGACGGTGAATAAAACCTTCCTGTTCTAACTGCCTCAAAATACGAGTGATTGTCACGCGAGTTGAACCCAATAGTTCCGCAATGTCTTCATGAGTCAGACGCATATCTATCAAACGTCCTTGTTCAACTTCACGACCAAATTTTTTAGATAACCATGTCAACAGCTTGATAAGCATGATATCAACTGTTTTATAGCCACGAACAATCATCAATTCTTCAGCTTGGTGAATGTGTGCTAGCAATACATCTGCAATTTGATCCCATCCTTGCAAATTGAAGATTGTCGCTTGCACTTTGGTAAGACATTCCATCTGATAGGGTTCAACTTTTGACAAAGCTTTGCCAACAATATCTCCCGATCCCCACACTCCCAGAGTGACGCTTGTACCGTCTTCGAGATAAGTAAATGTTCGTACAACCCCTGTTTCAATTTTCCACAGACCATGAGTCTGTTGTGGCAACAAAGTGCGACGCGAAAAAGATTGAACAGTATTCTTACTTAAAGAATTTGGCGGGGCAGAGTATAAAGACATTATTGCAAATAATCCTATTATTCGATACATTTACCGTAGTATTAAAAATATATCAATTTCTGGAAGGATTTCATATGGGAATAGCGGTTGAGAATGTTTCCAAACACTATGGTTCTTTCCATGCTGTGGATTCTGTAAGTTTGGAGTTTAAAACTGGCTCTCTGGTAGCGCTTTTGGGTCCGTCTGGTTCAGGAAAATCAACTTTAATGCGGATAATTGCCGGGTTAGAGACACCTAGTTCAGGTCAAGTCTGGATAGTTGGTGAAAATGCAACTCACAAGCGGGTGCAAGAGCGTAATATTGGCTTTGTATTTCAACATTATGCCTTATTTAAGCATTTGACGGTGCGGCAGAACATCGCTTTTGCCCTAGAGCTCCGCAAAGCTCCCAAAAACCGGATAAAGGTGCGAGTAGACGAACTTTTAGATTTGGTGCAGTTGAGTGGATTAGGCGATCGCTATCCCTCACAATTATCTGGGGGACAACGGCAAAGAGTAGCTTTAGCGCGTGCTTTAGCAGTTCAACCGCAAATTTTGCTACTAGATGAACCCTTTGGTGCTTTAGATGCGAAAGTACGCAAAGATTTAAGAATGTGGTTGCGACGTCTGCATGAAGATGTGCATGTAACTACAGTATTTGTCACCCACGACCAAGAAGAAGCAATGGAAGTTGCTGATGAGATTGTCGTCATGAATAAAGGTCGAGTAGAACAAGTTGGTACACCAGCCGAGATTTACGACCACCCAGCAACACCATTTGTCATGAGCTTTATTGGTCCAGTGAATATCCTATCTAGTAACTGTGGTATTCAAACAGGCAATCATTCCTTCACTGCGAGCGATCGCGTATTCTTACGTCCTCATGACATTCTCATTCAACCCCAGAGAGTCGGAGATGCAACACCAGCCAAAGTTGACAACATAATTCACTTGGGTTGGGAAATTCGCATTGAGTTAATTTTAGAGTCTGGGGAAAGGGTAAATGCTCACCTCACCCGAGAGCAATTCAATCAACTTCCACTCAAGGAAGATCAGCGTGTCTACGTTAAACCCAAGAAAGCAAGAGTTTTTCCGGCTTACGCTTAGAAAGAGTTAGGAGTTAGGAGTTAGGAGTTGGGAGTCATTAATTTCCAACTCGTGACTCCTCACTCTTAAATCCTAATACTGTTGACTCGTTCACTCCCCAAGATTGTCCTATATAGAAGTACGTTCGGTATTCTCTCCAATATTCCAACGTTATTAATAATTGGTCTTTTAAACTCAATTTACCCGGTCGGGAAAGTTTTCCGTTTTGCCTTACTACGCGAGCGCACTACCTCAATCATCTGGCTAAAAGTCTCGCTTTCGCACGCCACATAGGCTTTTAAGTCTTCCGACTTCAGGTTTTTATACCAATTCACTAAAAGTGTGATACAGATAAATCAGGAATAAATATGAACGAGCAAAGATGGCTGGAGTCACCAAAGTAGAAATATATGAGTCAGCAGAGGAATTACAGAAGCTGCTGAGAAAACAAAAAACAGTATTAAGTCGTGAACGGATTCAAGCGTTGTATTTGCTGAAAATAGGTCAGGTAAAAACAATACAGGATGTAGCGGTGGTGGTGGGGAGACTTGGGTAACGGTACAAAGATGGTTGAAGGACTATACCGAATCAGGAATAAAAGGTTTATTGTCAACGAAAAAGAGTCCAGGAAGACCACCAATCATTAACTTACAAGCATTCTTAGCAGCTAGACAGAGAACTTCAACAGCCACAGGGATTTAAAAGTTATGAAGAAATACGAACCTGGTTAAAAGCAGTGGAAGGGATAGAAGCATCATATAAAGTAGTACACGACACAGTGCGCTATCAATCTGATTGCGAAGCTAAAAGTACCGCGAGCAGTAGGTGTCAAATACGATAGTGAAGCAGAATCGGAATTTAAAAAAAACTGCCACAATATCTAGAAGTAATTAAAAAACACATTATAGCACCAGTAGATAAACACAAAAAAATTAGATATTGGTGTGGGGACGAAAGCCGTGTGGGGTTGAAGACTGAAGCTGGGAGATTAATTACTAGAAAAGGAGTCAAGCCCATTGGCATTATGCAATGGAAGCGGGATAACTTTTATTTATATGGATTAGTAGAACCATTAACTGGAGAGCATTTTATTTGGGAATTCTCTCATTTAAATACAGCTTGTTTCAATATTTTTTTAGAAAAATTCTCAGATACTTATGCTGAAGATATACATATTCTTCAGTTAGATAATGGAGCAAATCATTTTAGTCAGCATCTCAAACTACCAGAAAATATAGTTTTGTTATTTCAGCCTCCACATACACCTCAAGTTAATCCAATTGAAAGATTGTGGGAGAAGGTGAAAAGACATTTAACTTGGGAAAGCTTCTCAAATTTAGATGAATTAAGAGAATTTATTTGTAAGCGATTGGAACAATTAAACACATCAATCGTTGCTTCTATTACAGGTTGGGATTTTATTCTTTATGCTTTATTTGTATCAGGCTTTTCGTGAAATGGTATTAACCTGTTCGTAGCTCATAAATGACACCCAACTCTAACCTACTTGTCCCATATCACTGGGGACTTTTGCAAGAGATTAGACTTCTTGCAGAAGAGGGGGAAAGGGTATGAAAAAAGATACATTTATAGAATGAGTGTTGAGGTCTATTTAATACCTAAAGATTTGATAAAATGTAGTATAAATACTAGTTTTTTTCCAAGATTCAAGTTATACTTTTCTCACTATTTGCGTAATTACCGATATAGTAATGATAAAATTTATTTCTAATAAAATTGCTGTAACTCCAGCAATTACTACTGCTGTCTGTGTAGGTATCCTGATTGCTACGGGCAATATAGCAAGCTCTCCTGCTGTCGCTGCAACATTAGCTAAAGATGTTACCGGAGTAAGCTTTGGATCTTTAGTTGATAATCCAGACTCAACAGTAAATGGCGTGACCTATCTGAATCAATCATTACCAATAACAGGTGTGACAGCAAACTCGGTAGACTGGGTTTTTGGCACTAACCTTCAACCTGTTGTAACCTTGCGACGAGGTGGTTACGCTCCCCCTGACAACTTCGGTAACTACAACAACCGACAGTTGATTCTAAGTGAAGGAGTTCCGGAACTGCCATCAACGACGGTGCGGATACCCCTACCAACCACAAGTGAAGCACTTTTAAACCAAAATAATATTTTCCAAGGGGCTGAAAACCTGTTTGTCAACGCTGGCAACACAGGTGCGATTCAAGAACTTCAAACTGATATCGAACGCGCTGATTTTGTCTTCAAATCAGGTGTAAAAACCTCTGAAAACCTTGCAACGGTAATCTTTGATCGAGGTCTCTTTGACGGGCATGATCCCTTCAAAATTGCACCGATTCTGAGTATTGATGCGGAGAATAACCCAACAAGCTACGGTTCTTTAATTTCAATTGCTCCTGGTTGGGGAAAGACTAACCTCCGACCGGGTGGTAGCACCGCTGATAATTTAACTTACCCAGAACTTACTAACAGTACTGGACAGTTCAGAGTTGTTAACTCAGTTAATCAGCAGGTAGGTGGTATTTTGCTACCTCTGTCTTTATTCTCAGATACACCAATAAGCATCTATGGGTATTCGCTATTTGCCCCTGATGTCAATGATAGTGGTAATCCTGTTAACCTACTCGACTGGACAAATGCCGCCTTTTTTCCTCAAAATACCCCAAATGCGACTGGAGGTCTTGATTTACTTTCCGGTAGCGGTCAGATTGCGACTGCTGTACCCGAACCATCCACTATTTTGGGTTCATTGTTGATCTGGGGTTTGTTTACAACGCTTAAGCGGAAGCCTAAATTTTCTTAACTCTTAACAAACACATAACTCTGGTTACAAGGCTTTGACTTGTAATGCTCTTTTGACGGGAGGCAGAGCCTCCCGTATCACATTCCCAGACGGAGCCTGGGAACGAGGCATTAACAGCTAAATGCCCGATGCCCATTGCCCCATTCCCCATTCCCCATTCCTAAATTCCTGCACCATCGAGAAAGTCTTTAATTACCGAATCTGTATTACACTTACCTTTGTCGGTTTCTCCGTTATCCACTTGAATGATCGACATATGTAATTCAGTTTCCATCTCGACAACTTGCTTCTCTAGGTTTTTGACTCGTTCAAATAAAGCGCGTATTACCTCGGCTTCGACATCGCGCACTTTATCATGAGCTAAAGCATTAACACTTGTGTTGTCTTGACGAGTTACACGTCCGGGAATTCCGACTACAGTCGTGTTGCTGGGCACATCGCGCAGCACCACCGAACCCGCGCCGATGCGGACATTATCGCCGATTTGAATGTTGCCTAATACCTTTGCCCCTGCGCCGACAACGACATTGTTACCCAAAGTGGGATGGCGCTTGCCGCATTGTTTCCCAGTACCGCCAAGGGTGGCACCTTGATAAATTAGGGCATTATCGCCGATAATCGCTGTTTCGCCAACGACTACTCCCATACCGTGGTCTATAAAAACACCCTTGCCAATCGTAGCTCCTGGGTGAATTTCAATCCCCGTAAAAAACCTACTGAGATGAGAAATAAACCGAGGTATAAAGGGCATCCCTGTTTTATACAGCCGATGTGCGAGGCGATGAAGCACTATGGCTTGAAGTCCGGGGTAGCAAAACAACACTTCCAGCCAGTTACGGGCAGCTGGATCGCGCTCATAAATCGTTCGGAAATCAGTTAGTAGCATAAGGAAGTTTGGATCTTTGTTGCTAAGGGAGATAAAATCAAATACTTAAATAATTAATTCCAAAGACAGGAATTATGATGGATAATCTACGGTAAGCCGATAGATTTGAGGTGTTTCAGTCAGTCATAATTGGGATGCTATCACATCCGTCAGTTTGAGAAAAATTAAGCTCGCCGCTGTATACCTCAAATCTATCGGTAAACCGTAGTATATTGAGTAGAGACTTGAATAGCCCAAATTACGCTCTTTTGGATCTGTCTTCTAAAGTCGAATATGCTTTGCTAGCACTTTTGGAACTGGCAATCCATCACGACAAAAAAGTTCCTCTGACGATGAGCGAGATTACTGCCAAGCAACCGATTCCAGAACGCTATCTAGAGCAAATTCTTACTAGCCTGCGACGTGCTGGTGTGGTTAAGAGTCAACGCGGTTCTAGGGGAGGCTTTCTTTTAGTTCGTGAACCTTGGCAAATTACCTTGCTGGAAATTGTCACTTACGTGGAGGGCGATCGCAAACCAAAAGAAAGCTCTGAACCTCCGACTCTAGAAAAGAATCTGGTGCAAAACATTTGGCTACAAGCTAACAATGCTGCGGTTGAAGTTTTGAGGAGCTATACACTCCAAGACATGTGTCAAGAACGAGATCAAAGGACACAGCAAAATCCGATGTATTACATTTAGCGATTGAAGAGTACCCATATGCGGATTGCGCTCATATACGAGGGAGTTAATTGGACGGACTTGTTTAGTTCAGTTGAAAAAGATTCCCCAATCCAAAGCGCGGAGCGCAAATTGTCGTCAAGCTTATTCCTGTAACACCAGAATTGGTTTATTCTATGGTGGCAGAACAGGGCTACCATCTTATTCTAACAATGCCCGATACGATGAGCCTAGACGCGCTGACTTTTTGTCGTCAATTGGCTAAAGTCCTCCTTTAGTCACATATGAAGGGTTGCTATTGGGAATTTCTACGACAGCAGCTTTATATGCTAGCAATCCTTGTGGCAAAGCGTTTATAAAGTAGCGATCGCGCTTTTTTGTGATGATATTTAGCAAAGCGCGATCGCTACCTGAGTACAGCGTTATTTAAAGACTTAGAATCAGTTCAAGGAACCCCCGTCTTTTTTCACCAAAACAGTCAAACACATACAACTAAGAATTAATTTAGTTAGACTTAACGCTTCACTTTTCAAGACAATAAAAGCACCTAGCCCTATTAGGACAAAAGGCACAAGATAATTGCCATAGTCAGTTATCAGTTGAGCTATTGTACCCTGGTCGGTTAATTTAAGTGCTACGTAGCACCAAACAGCTAAAAGTGCAAAAAATACAATAATAATTATTAAGAAAGTGACAAAACTGCTGTTAGCAAACAATGGTACATAAATACTGATATTGTCACTACCATTAGCAATAGTCACAGCCGCTACACTATAAGTCTGGGGAGCAAGAAAACTAGTAATATTTAAATTATCAAATTCTTCTGTTTCCGCCTCAACTTCTGCCGATACATCTTCAGCATTAACCAAACTACTAATACCTATTGCCATTGGCATCAAACCTAGTAATCCAATCCACTGTGGCGATAAAATCAACCCCCCAAACAAACCGGGAAGACTAAAAATTACCAGCACCGTAAAACCTAAATATTGACCAGCAACAATATGACGACGGCGAAAAGTTGCACTAACCTGCGAAAAAAACAGTAACAGAATCACAATATCATCAATATTAGTAGCAGTAAACGCCGTTACCCCAGTACCAATTGCAGCAACTAACTCATTCATTCTTCTCTTACTCTTTCTCTATGTTCTCTGTGCCCACCGTTCGCGGAGCGTGTCGCAGACAAGCCTCTCGTTCGCCTTGGTCTCGGCGATTGAGAAGAGAAGCGTCTCTGATAGGAGAAGCTTTGAGCGGACGAAACCTCCGCTCAAACTTCTCTCTGAGGTTCGTTTAATCTAGTATGTAAATAATATTTTCTGACAATGCAGCATGAATAAGCTTGGGACAGCTTTCATAGAAGGAATAGTCGCCTTCTTCGCCACTAATATTGATGACATCATTATCCTGTTGCTATTTTTTTCACAGATAAATGCTAACTTTCGTCGCCGACATATCTTTTTTGGTCAATACCTTGGTTTTACAGCCATCATCATCGCTAGCTTACCAGGATTTTTCGGTGGCTTGGTAGTGCGGCGAGAATTAATTGGATTACTCGGAATACTACCAATCTTGATTGGTATAAAGCAACTGTTGAGTCGGGAAGAAACTACAGAAGTTCAGACAGTAACCAGTAATTTTAAGCAGTCCTCAGACAGAAACCCCATAGTATCTTTTGTATTGAGCCTTCTGCATCCTAATACATATAAAGTAGCGGCGGTAACTTTTGCCAATGGCGGTGATAATATCAGTATTTATATTCCCTTATTCGCTGGTCAGAATTTTGCCAGTTTGGGAGTAATTTTGAGTGTATTTTTTGTCATGGTAGGGGTTTGGTGCTTTATTGCTTACCTATTAACCCTTCATCCGACGATTGCTGATATTTTAACTCGCTACGGTAAGATTATTGTCCCCTATGTCTTAATTCTTTTGGGACTTTTTATAATGTATGAAAGAGGTACATTCAACCTACTACCGTGGGTGAAAGCCTAACCATTTTCGATTTTGGATTTTGGATTGTTGGTTGGAGCGTTGTTATACCAACTCCTAACTTTTAACTCGTAACTATCTTGCCTTACGCTTGATAAACTAACTTCCAACTAACCATCATCAACATTGTGTAAATGATAAACCGCAGTGGGCGTTGAGGCGCGATTTGGCAGATTTTAGCACCTAGTAATACTCCTGGAACTGAGCCTATCCAAATTGGTATTACCAGACTCCAATTAACTGTTCCCAAAGTGAGGTGTCCGAGGGAGGTAAAAAACAATAAAATCGCGGCTTGTGAAATGTCTGTACCTACCAATTTACGAGCATCAAGCCGGAAAAAGCCAATCAACACCAGTGCAAACATTGAACCGGAAGAAACACTACTTAGACCGACCAAACAGCCTAAAACTGCTCCTACTGTGATCGTCTGAAAACGACCCAAGTTAGTTTTTAAGTCAAACTTTGGCATTTCGGGTAGCGTGAACTTGGGGAAAAAAGTCAAAAGTAGCAATTGTACGAGCGCTAAGACTGTGACTAACAGAATCATCACCCCAAGCAAGCGCAGCAGAATATAATCCAGGCTAGATCCACCATTACGCCTAATTAGATGCAAAATCCCCACCCCAAAGAGCGATCCTGGAACACTTCCGAATGCAAGCCATTGGACAACTTGCATGTCGAGAGTTTTCTGTTGATAGTGCTTGACACTGCCAACAACCTTCATTAGTGTGGCAGCCACGACATCAGAACTAACAGCCACCGAAGGGGGAACTTGAAATACAAAAATCAACATAGGGGTGATGAGAGATGCTCCGCCAATTCCTGTCAAACCAACGATGATCCCAACGCCGAAGCTTAACAGTGGTAGTAATAAATAGTCCATACTCCTATCCAAAACGGGGGTTTTTAAGTGGGGTAATGTAAACACCACAAATTTTTGTGTTTCTAATTGGATGAGAAACACAAAGGTTATTTAGCGAAGGCTTTGAGGATTTAAGATCCCGACCAAAAAAGCCGTCTGTTGACTTTTTTCAGCACGATCGCGCTTTTCCGTTCTTGAGCAGCTTGTAACTGCCGATGGAACGCTTCTCCTGCTAAACTGTTCCTGCTTCTTTCTTTTTCTAGCATTTTACAAGTAAAACACTAAAATCCTATTGACTTACCGTATTTTAATCATAATCATAAACAAACGTCTAGTCCACAGTGTTGTAAATTACCCAATTACATGGATGAAACATGCTGTGACACTAAATACCCGCTTGTATGTGGTAATAAAAATTACTTAATTATTTATTGGTAATGGACTGTTACGTTATGTATAAAATTAGAAGATAGTTTTAAAATTAATGTAATCAAATACCATGCAAAAAATCCAAGTGCAGCATAATGACTTGGATGGCATCTAAGAATTGTTTACCTCAGTCGAAGGGCATATTTAATATGGAAAAATTAGAAAACGTCAAAGGCGATCGCTCACAACAAAAATCGCCTTTGAGCTTTATCAAAAAACTGTTGATAGCCCGTTGGCGTTCTCTGCTAACTTTATTTATTGGGGTTTATTTACCTTTGCAAGTCTTTGGGTTACTTGCCTTAGAAGTATGGCAACATGAAGGTGGCTTTCCGTGGGATGTGCCGATATTGATAGCAATTCACAAAACAGCGCAGCCACAGTTAGATGTTTTTGCACTATCACTGACTAAGTTTGGTTCGTTTTGGACTGCAATACCAATTTTTGCTGCGATCGCACTCGTGTTATTGTTGCTGAAGCGTTGGCGATCGCTAGCTTATGTACTCACCACCGCATTGGGAAGTGCGTTCATCAACCGCACAGTTAAGGAATTCATGCATAGAGTGCGTCCTGACTTGTGGGAATCAAGCGCTCATGAACTCAGTTATGCATTTCCCAGTGGTCATGCAATGACAAGTATGACGCTAATAGCTGTTTTGGTAGTTTTGGCTTGGAATAGCTACTCGCGCTGGTTAGTTTTGATTTTTGGCAGTTTATTCGTCGTTGCGATCGGCTGGACGCGACTTTACCTTGGCGTTCACTTTCCTAGTGATATTCTTGCAGGATGGATGGTTGCATTAGCCTGGGCAATTGGTGTGAGTCTAATTATTAAACCGCATTTGACTAAAGCAAGCGATGTAAATGAACAGCCAGTAGAAGAAACCTCATTACTTCCAGAAGAAACACAGTTATAGCAATCCCAATTCACTTTAAATAATTGGGAATTATTTGTAGTGAGGGCTAAAGCCCTCATATAATATCAAGTCTGGATGAGGTGCTGACCTAAGCACACCATGCCGTCAATCCTTATTAGTAGGTGCATTGGTCACTCGTGCATCTACAATCGCTTGCGACACATTAGGGATAAACCAGTTAATTTCACTTGGTTTGAAGACTTTAGTACCAGCCTGATTGAATTCAATTGCCCCGGTATCTGCATTTGTCTTCAATACTAAGTTAGTCCCAACAGGAACGTTGATAATAACACCACCGTTCAAGTCTTGATTTTGTCCACCAGCATTGAGGGCAACAGCTTTCATATCGCTGGGGAGGAAAACTCCTTTGCAATCCCATCTATTTTTTGTTGTCTTACCATCAGCCAAAAAATACAGTGAAGCTCCGGAGGAGTATTCATCTTCGTCCAGATTTGGTTCAGGTCCGTAGACAGCTAAAGTCTTTCCTGTCTGATTACTACATTGTGCCCAGTTAATACCTGACTCAAATGCATATTTTTCAAACTCTAACTCATTGAGTTTATTATCAATTTCCTCAGTTGTGAAACCTTCTACAGCCGTATGTGCTTCTTTAAGAGTCTGCAAGTTATTGATCTCTTTAGTTAGTGCGATGTAGTCAGGATGTTTGGTAAAACTTGGCGCATCTGCGAATGAAGGTTGAGCAAATACTAAATTTGCTAAAACTAGCGCCACTATCAAAATGTATTTGAACTTTTTCATGATTCTTTGCCCCTAATTCTATAAATCAAAGCTTTTGATCCAACATAATTCTCGATATTACGGAGGATATCAAAACCTATTTTTTGTAAAGAATGCTTTTTTGCTACTTAACAATTCATGTTTAACCTTACCATTTGAGCTTTATTTTCGCAAGATTAGCAAATAAATTTACTTTTATACTGCTCTCTTACAGTCATCTTTCTTAGCTAAAATCGCCTTTTAAGGTTGAATTCAGGCGATTTGTTGAGTTGCATTAATTTTAACTGCCTAAATTATATTCATTGGTTCTGTATTTTTTGTTACCGTTAATCGATATTCATAATTATTTTATATTGACCTAATTTAATAGGCAGTATTCCGATGCCCTTAGGGGTAATTAACTATTATTTTGAAGAAATTAAAATATTTTTTTACTAATACTTGATTAGTAAAAAAACATAATGTAGGATTAATCTGTCTTAAGAAATAGAAATAACGAAAATACGGATTCAGTAGATAGATATATAAAAACCAAAAGTAAAAAAGTCAGAAATTGAATAGAAGGAAGGTTCTGCCTTGAATCTATCTATATAATTGCATCGAAGCCAATCAATACATGGGTCATTCCTCACGACAAATTTTGGAAAATGAAAATCAAACTGCATCTACCTAGTACCAAAGGCTTAAAGCCGGATTACCAAAGGGAGGGTCCAAGGGGAAAGGGTCGGGGGCAAGAGGGTTAAAGGGGAAAGGGTAAGCGCGGAGCGCAGGGGAAAGGTTAATAAAAATCAAGAGTTTTTTTAAATAGCTCTTTATTTCCATACCTTTCCCCTTTACCCTTTACCCCTCTTATCCTTTCCCCTTTCCCCTTTCCCCTTCTTCGTGAACAATATTTACCAGAAGTCCTAGCTCAATCTTTCGCTGTTATTGCATTCAGGACGAACAAGAGCATCAAACATCGGCTTAATCGTTGCCTACATTTGTCAACGGAAGAAAGGCTACTCCCTTCCCGGCAGAAGATTACCTAAAAAAGAGGAAAATATACTACGCTGGTAGTACAGAGGTGATATATAGGTAAATCTATGCGAAACAGAACTTTACAATTAAGCGATCGCCAATTAGATT
>JAESFM010000250.1_pt1 | contig 13587 bp, 12 predicted proteins | sample 9266171 | NCBI WGS metagenome assembly JAESFM01 (sample SAMN14505069, study PRJNA617099) | algae metagenome | isolation source: Hassallia sp. WJT32-NPBG1 and co-occurring heterotrophs from well developed... | place: USA: Mojave Desert, Joshua Tree National Park, California | collected 2006-06-22
TGTAATTGATGGTGTTAAAGCTAGGGGAGAAAGAGGAAACTATAGTACACAACGTATTAAATTTAACTTCAATTATAGTTCTTAACCTTTCGTTACATACCTATAGATTTTCCCGCCGACCTACTTATGGCAGCATTAAATAAATATTTTCCGTAATCACGAGCTATTGAGCAGTAGTCATGATTGTTATCCTGAGAGTGAAGCTCTGTTTGTTGTGAATGCTGCTGTCGATTACAACCATATATTATCCAGCTACGGATTTAGGATACCTACTGCATAAACACCCAGATCGTTGCCAGTCTTTTGCTCTTTCCTTTGGACAAGCGCACGTCTTCTATCCAGAAGCAAATGAGCAACGATGCACTGCGACACTGCTTTTGGATATTGATCCAGTGAAGTTAGTGCGCGGACGTGCTGCAAATCTGGAACAATATGTGAATGATCGTCCTTATGTTGCTTCTTCATTTTTAAGTGTGGCGATCGCCCAAGTCTTTAGCACTGCACTTGCAGCTCGTTGTAAAGACAAACCAGAACTGACACAAACTCCTATACCTCTGGTTGCGAAATTGTCTGTTTTACCTTGTCGAGGTGGCGAAGGATTTCTACGACAGCTTTTTGAACCATTAGGTTACACTGTCACTGCTCAAAGTCATGCTTTAGATGAGACATTTCCTGATTGGGGACAAAGCCAGTACTACACTGTGGAATTGCAGCATACCTTACCCCTTGCTGACTTGCTGAGTCATCTGTACGTACTAATACCAGTCTTGGATGACGATAAACACTATGGGTAGGTGATGAGGAAATCGAAAAGCTGCTGCGTCATGGAGAGGGTTGGTTAACTGAACATCCAGCACGCCAAGCAATTACTAGTCGTTACCTGAAAAGACTACATCGTTTGACTCGCACTGCTTTAGCACAACTTGCAGAGGAAGACGAACTTGATCCAGACAGTGCTCAAGAAAGTCATGCTAAAGAAGAAGCAGCTGTAGAAAAGCCCATTAGCCTAAATCAGCAGCGGTTAAATGCTGTTGTTAATACTTTAAAAGAAAGCGGCACAAAACGAGTGATTGATTTAGGTTGTGCTGAAGGGAATTTATTACTAACTCTGGTTAAAGACAACTTTTTTGAGCAAGTGACTGGTGTTGATGTTTCCTACCGTTCATTGGAAGTAGCACAAGAGAGATTAGATCGCCTGCACTTATCTCGTACCCAATCGGAACGTCTACAACTGATTCAAGGCGCACTAACTTACCAAGATAAACGTTTTACAGGATACGATGCTGCTACAGTCATTGAGGTGATTGAGCATCTCGACTTACCGCGCTTTGCTGCTTTTGAGCGAGTGTTGTTTGAATTTGCCCAACCCAAAACTGTGGTCGTAACAACACCCAATATTGAATACAACGTCAGATTTGAGAAGTTACCTGCTGGAAAACTGCGACATAGAGATCACCGTTTTGAATGGACGCGCCAACAATTCCAAACTTGGGCAAAACAAGTTGCAGAACGCTTTGGCTACACAGTGAAATTTCAAGCTATAGGAGAGGAAGATCCAGAAGTAGGTTCTCCGACGCAGATGGGGGTGTTTAGCCATCAAATTTAAGCAACATAATCACAAAAGTTTTTATAAGTGAGATGAAAATAACTTTTCCTGAACTTTCTTTAGTTGTCCTCATCGGTGCTTCTGGTTCCGGGAAATCAACATTTGCCCGCAAGCACTTTGCGCCGTTTGAAACTTTATCTTCAGATTTTTGTCGCGGCTTAGTGTCTGATGATGAAAATAACCAATCTGCTTCTGGTGATGCGTTTGATGTACTGCACTATATTACTGCCAAGCGACTGGCAGCAGGCAGACTCACGGTAGTAGATGCTACTAACGTCCTGCCAGAAGACCGTAAAGCATTGGTGGCATTAGCACGGCAATATCATTTTTTTTCAGTGGCGATCGCCCTCAATTTACCAGAACAACTGTGTCACCAACGCAACCAACAACGACCAGATCGCCAATTTGGTTCTCATGTCGTGCGCCGTCACACTCAATTTTTGCGGCGTTCCCTGCGTGGATTGGAAACAGAGGGCTTTCGCTACGTCTACGTTCTCAATTCAGTAGAAGAAATTGAAGCCGTAGAAATTGAGCGTCAACCTCTTTGGAACAACCGTAAATATGAACATGGTCCGTTTGACATCATTGGCGACATTCACGGCTGCTGCGATGAACTCGAAGTATTATTACAGAAATTAGGTTACCAAACGGGAGCATCTTCCTCATCCTTCCTTTGTCACTACTACCATCCTGAAGGACGCAAGGCTGTTTTTCTTGGTGATTTAGTAGACAGGGGACCACGTATCTTAGATACAGTTAAACTTGTGCAAAACATGGTTGCTGCAAGTACAGCTATTTGCATTCCTGGTAATCATGAAAACAAATTGTTGCGGAAATTACGAGGTAAAAATGTCAAGGTCAATCATGGCTTAGAGCAAACCTTAGCAGAAATTGAGGCGTTACCAGAAGAAGTCCGCAAACCTTTCACTAAAGAACTGTGTGAGTTTCTGGATTCCTTAGTGAGTCACTACGTTCTTGATGGAGGACGGCTTGTTGTTGCCCATGCAGGCTTGAGGCAGGAAATGCAGGGACGCGGTTCTGCTGCTGTCCGGGAGTTTGCTTTGTATGGCGAAACCACTGGAGAAATTGATCAGTTTGGCTTACCCGTTCGTTACAACTGGGCAGCAGAGTACCGGAGTGAAGCAATGGTTGTCTACGGACACACACCCATTTTAGAAGCAGAGTGGTTAAATAATACAATTGACATTGATACAGGTTGTGTATTTGGCGGTAAACTAACTGCTCTGCGTTATCCAGAGAAAGAATTAGTAAGCGTTCCTGCAGCCCGCACTTACTGCGAACCTGTCAGACCTATTTCGGAAGTGGAAAATCAAGAATCGGGCATCGGGAAGACTGCACAGCAGGAACACGACGATGTGCTGAATATTGAAGATGTACTTGGTCAGCGCATGATCAACACCCGTCTTTTGCCCAATATCAAAATACGGCAAGAGAATGCTATAGCCGCCCTAGAGGTGATGAGCCGTTTTGCTGCCAACCCCAAATGGCTGATTTACCTACCACCCACCATGTCTCCGGTGGAAACATCTCAAGCAACAGGATATCTGGAACATCCAGCCCAAGCGTTTGCCTACTACCAGAACCAAGGAATCACTGAAATTATATGCGAAGAAAAGCACATGGGATCACGGGCTGTGGTTGTTGTGTGCCGAGATGAAATGGTTGCCAAGCAACGGTTTGGGGTGGTAGACGAGGGTATTGGTATCTGCTATACCCGTACGGGAAGGCGCTTTTTTGACGATTCAAAATTAGAGCTAGAATTCTTAGGGCTGGTCAATGCTGCTCTATCACAAAGTGGTTTTTGGGAAACATTTGATACCGACTGGGTTTGTCTGGACTGCGAACTCATGCCTTGGTCAGTAAAGGCACAGGGGTTACTGCGGGAACAATATGCAGCTGTTGGCATAGCGTCACGTCTTGCCCTTGGCGATGCTGTGAGTGTGTTGCAACAAGCACATGAACGTGGAGTTGAGGTTAGCACCCAACTCAGTCAATATCGGCAACGTGTAGATATGGCACAGCAGTATGTCAATGCTTACCGCCGCTACTGTTGGTCAGTAGGTGATATATCTGACCTCAAACTTGCTCCTTTCCACATCCTGGCAACAGAGGGAAGTGCCCATACTGATAAAGACCATCGCTGGCACATGGAGCAGGTTGCAAAATTTGCTCAGTGCGATCCAGAGTTACTGCTAGCAACGACATATAAGGTGATAGATTTGACTGACCCTAGCAGTCAAGCAGAAGGAGTTCGTTGGTGGGAAGAACTTACAAATGTCGGAGGTGAAGGTATGGTAGTTAAGCCGATGCAATTTATTGTTAAAGGCGATCGCGGGATTGTCCAGCCTGCTGTCAAGTGTCGGGGACGGGAATATTTGCGAATTATTTACGGTCTCGAATATTCAACGCCTGAGAATTTGCAACGTCTGCGCCAACGGGGACTATCTGTCAAGCGTTCTATGGCTATGCGGGAGTTTGCTTTGGGTGTCGAGGCTTTGGAACGATTTGTTGCTCATGTTCCACTGCGTCGTGTGCATGAGTGCGTTTTTGGTATTTTGGCGATGGAGAGCGAACCTGTTGATCCAAGATTGTAAAAAGTTTTGTAGCCACTAGTACCGCAAGGCGCAAGTCAAAAGTCAAAAAGTTGATTATGTGGGCTTTTCGCTGCTTTGGAATGGTGAAGCAGCGCTGCTGGAGGGTTTCCCTCCGTAGGCGACTGGTGAACCCGAAGGGTAGCTTTATTTCCGCCACGTTGTTAAAAATGCTTTGTACAAAACTAATATTATTATTTAGTTTTATAGTTAATTAATTATAATTTTTGTCTGAAATCTGATTGGTGTTTGATATTGAAAAAATAGTTTTATATATCTATAAACGGGGAATTGAATTTACATTTAATACTAAAGTTACAAAGCAAATTAAATATTAGTTTGTTTTCCTTTCTAGTTTTGATTGGGATACTGAGGGTAGTTTCTAAGCAAACTATGTTGACTTATGACTGATGGCTAGTATTTATATTCAGAATTTAGCAATTATTTTTTATTAGACGATAAATTTTTTCCATTCCCCTTAATTGGAGTGTTGTCAGGAAATATTTTCTTGCAGGTTGTGTACGGACACAACTCTTGCGAAATTATAGAATCCCCAAGCTTTGGGACTGAAATTTGCTTATCTCAATTCGTTGTCAACTTTAATAGATAATTTTTCTTTCAAAACTTCTTAAATATGGCTCGTACTAATATTAAAAGGAATCATCCTATGTCTGATAATAATGAACAACAGCAGAACAATCAACAACATCAGGTTGAACAAAAAACAAAGAGACTTGTCATTGTTACTGGTGATAAAGGTGGTGTTGGGAAGAGTACCTTTTCACGAGGCTTGCTTCAGCTTTATATTGATAAAAATCTTTTTTGTATTGCTTATGATGCTGATCAGCGTAATAATCAATTACGCCGACATCATGAAAAATTCAACCCTGGTTTAGTTCGTTGTATTAATGTGTTTGATAGAGGAAAAGCAGACCAATTATTAATAGACTTGGAAGCAGAAACTTTTCCATTAGTTTTACTTGATTTACCAGCTCAATCAGGTGGAGTTTTTGAATTATTTGTGAAAGAGCTATCTTTCTTTGATACGCTGGCAGATGAACTTGGCTACAGAGTTACTATGGTATCGATTATTAATCGACTTCGTGACTCTGTAAACATTTTAAATGCTTTACATAAATACTGTGAAAACAAAGTTGATTATGTAGTTGTTAAAAACCTATTCTTTGGAGATAAGGAAAAATTTGGTCGCTATGATGGTTCTCCTATTCGTGAAACATTACTTGGCAAAGGTTTAGTAGAAGTTTTACTGCCTGATTTAATTGATTATTGTTATGATTTTATTGATGAAAATGATTTAACTTTTAGGCAAGCTTCTTCTAAAGATTTTGGTTCTCTTCTTGCTGTTAGGGCAAGAGTTAAGTCGTGGTTGGATGATTTTGAAGAAAAATTAAAGCCAGCTCATAACTGGCTGGGTTTTAATTGCGAACAATTGCCTGAAGGATTTTCACATACTGTGAAAGAAGATGAAAGCAAGAAAGGTACTGTAGACGACAAAGCTCAAAATGCTGCATAACCTATATGTTTAAAAGACGATTTATCATTACAATCGGTGATTCGCGTGTTGGTAAGTCTACAGTTTCTAGATTGTTGTTGGAATTGTATAAGAAGCATAATTTAAATATTCGTGCTTTTTACCATGGTCAGCGTCCTGGTGACTTGTCTAATCAGCTATCAGTCTATGATAAATTAGGCTTTAACATTAGGCATTTAGGACTGAATAGAGGTGATTCTGACCTTTTATTAAACGAACTGGAGATGTTTTCAGAAATTGATTTGGCATTTACTGATATGCCAGGTCAGAATCTATTGGATTTTTTTCGATTTGAGAAGGAAATATATTTTCTAGAAAATTTGAGTTCTTTAGGCTATCGTGCCACTTTCCTTCATCCTATTTCAAACCGCAGAGATTGTGTTAAATACTTGCAATCTCTCTATCATATTTTTAGTACTCACGCTGATTATTTAGTAGTGAAAAATCAACATTTTGGGGATGGTTTTAAGTACTATGATGGGACTCAAATTCAAAAACATATTAACAAGTTAGATGGGGTAGAACTGATATTGCCTAAGCTCGAAGATTATGTTTATCAAGACTTAGAAGATACAAATTTACCTTACGGTATTGCAATTACCCCGGAGTCAGATATGCAAGTATTATATCGCTCGCTGGTATTTAACTGGATGGATAATTTTCATGATACTGTCATGAATCACAAGGTTGCTGCGGTATATTTGGGCTTGAAAAGAGACCGTACGGAATTAACTCAGCAAGAAGCCAGTTTCTAAAATATTTCTTATTTTTATCAGCTTATTTGATTGTCATTTTATGACTGATACTAAAAATATACCCACAGAAAATAATCCTAGTAAAGAGCAATTAGAGAAAGAGAAAGAGTATATAGAAGAGTTGATAGCCAAGTCGGGTATGAAGCCATCTGACCCTTTGTTTAAGTTATGGGCGCAGATTGGTACTACTCAATATGCAATTATGCAGTTACCTGCCAAGCTTGATACTGTGATAGCTGGCTGGACGCTCAAGGTTGATAACAAATTAAGTGATGCGGCTGAAGTCGCGATAGTTCAGCAGCAGGCTGCAATAGCTAAAGCAGCGCAAGAGTTGGTAAGGAATACTAAAAAATCTACTCTCCTGAAAAGTGAGAAAGGTATTCCTGTTGGGTTAAGTTTGTCTAATGTTAGTCACTTTAATTTAGCGACTATTGGTTTTGTATTTGGCTGCGTCCTGGCGTTGGGTGCGGCTATAGGGGCTTTTACTTTCAATATGGCTATAGCATCCCAATCTCGTGCTATGGCAAATTTGAAGCCTGAAGACGCTAAACTTTTAGAGTGGGCTAAATCTAAAGAAGGACGCGATGCCCGACAAATTTATACCGAAAATGCTGGGATTATTCAAGTCTGTCGTAACGGTAAGAATCCAGGCGGCTGCATAATTGACGCTAAGATTGAGAAATAGCTGATTACGCTGCTAAAAATTCGCGTTTTTTGTAATTGGGAACAATTTCTTTCGTTTCTTTGTATAGTTCTTCAGTTAAGTCTTCTGGGCGGAGTATTCCTAGTTTTAAAGCTTCACATACAGCTTTTCCTCTAGTGGGTCTATGTTTTTCGTCTTTTTCTGGTTGATCGAGCTTACTGATTATTCGGTGAGCGTGCGAACGTACAGTACTAATTTCCAGGCAGAGTTTCTTAGCCATTTCCTCATATGTTAGTCCTTTGGCTAGCAATTTTAGGACTTCAAACTCTCGTTTTGTGATCATCTTTCCGGGAGTATCTTTAGTATTAGGCTCCCACATTGCCTGCGCTACAATTGTGTGTATTGTGCTATCAATCCAAGATTCACCTTTGTAGGTGCTTATGACAGCTTCGATAATTTTACTTTCGACATTGTTTTTGCTGTAAAAGGAAGTTGCCCCTTTTTTAAATACTTCTTTGACTATCTTTTTCTCGCAACTTCCTGTTGTAACAATGATTTTAATTCTGTTTGAGTAGACTTTTCTGATTTCTTCAACTACTTGCACGCCACTGATGTCAGGTAGTCCGATATCCACAATTACTACATCTGGCTCTGTATGTTTAATTATGCTTAGAGCTTCTTTACCGTATCCTGTTTCTCCACATACCTTAATTTTGTCGCTTCCTTCTAGTACAGTTTTTAAACCAAGTCTGAATATATTTTGGTCTTCTACTATAACAGTTTTGATAAATTTCATGTTAGAAGTATTTTTCGATTGCACCGTAATAATATTTCTAACATTCCTTTCAACTCTGTGCTGAGACTTGACAAAATTTATACACAAATAGCTATTAACTTTATTGCTTTTTTATACTGTAAGCGTGACTTCATCTTCCAAATTGGCAAAATTGACAAAGATACGCCTCTGAAGGTAAAAGTGAGATTAACCAAAACGTTTTGGTTAATCTCACTTTTTGAAGTTTGGTGGATTCAGTGGTATCATCAAACCATACATTTTGGTTAGTTCAGCTTTGGATAAATCCTGCTCAAAGTTGGTCAACCTTATTCACTCGCTTATAGGTTATATCCAGCTTTTAATCGCGATGCCTAACCAAACACAACACTCTGCATCAAAAACGAGTATTTAAGTTGGGGCGGGGGTCTAACACGTAAAAATTCTGCCTTAGCGTTAGCGGCTCTCGAAGAAAGCTTCCTTCATTCCGTTGATTTGTCGGCTAGCTCCCTTCGAGAGCCGCCAAGGGCGAACGCATTTGGGACAAAAAAATGAGTCAAGCCTTATTACAACGAATTCTCGACTACGAAGACAGACCAACCAAGCAAAGGCTTGACTCATTTTTCCAGCTCTGTTCCCCGTGAGTCGAGTACTTGTTCTAACAAGCCTAGCGGAATGTTAGAGCACGCCAGACACCTGCGGCGGGAGACCCATCCGCAGTGCTGGCTCGACAATGCGTCGGCATTTTGATTCTTGTTGACCAACGCGTGAGTAATTTTAATGAAGCCATGCCAAAATCTAAATCTACAGAATCTACAGCTACACCTGAGAAGCTTCCCAAAATTTTGGCATTTGCTAACCAGAAAGGTGGTGCAGGTAAATCAACAGGAGCCGTACATGCTGCTGATTGGTTTACTCAGAAGGGACATTCCACTATCCTGGTTGATGCAGATGGTCAGCAAAGTTCATCCAGTTGGTTAAAGGATCTGGGACTGCCTTACAAGATCATCAGCGATCCAGAAGTTCTGTTTGACGAACTTCCTTTGTTGGCAGAATCCTACGATATCGTAGTTGTGGATGGACCCGGCAATGCAAGTGAAGTGACCAAAGCAATTTTGATCCGCTCCAATCTAGTACTCATTCCCTGTAGAGACTCTATGATTGACCTAGCAAGTACGGGCAAAATTATGCACTTCGTGCGTCAGGCAAAGGAGATCCGAGGAGGTTCCCCGATTGCAGCGGTTTATCTCAATGCAGTGAAAGACAACACTATTTTGTTGCGAGAAGCTAGAGAAGCCTTGCAAAGCGGCATCATACCATTGCTTAATACCACTCTCCCCGACCGTCAATGCATCAAGGATGCGCCAGGACAAGGTAGTACGGTGTTTCGTATGAAAGGAGAGGCTGCCAAAGCAGCGGCACGTGCTTATACCAAAATCCTTACAGAAGCTTTGAAACTATTTGAATCTGAATCATAGCGGTTTCAGCCGTACCATCTCGGTATTCGGTCATTTGACTCATGTTTCCATACTTGAAGGAGATTTTTAGATGACGACTCGACGACAACTTAAAGATGCTATTTCTGACAACGAAGAATTGAATTTCGTTTTTGGGCAAGCGACTGCTGAGAAAATTGTCCAAACAGCGGATGTGACCCAAGAACAACTTATTAAGCGCAGTGCTATTATTTGCACATTCACATTTGTTCCAGATAGCAAACCAGTCCGGCATTATTACGACCCACAAGAGCTAGAACAATGGGCACTAAACGATATCAAGCCCAACGGAATTCGTTCGCCTCTATGGGTTCGCCCCGCTCCAAGTCAGTCAGGAAAATATGAACTGGTTGCAGGACTTCGCCGATTAAAAGCGGCAACGATTTTGGACCTAGAGGTTGTTCCCGTCAAGGTTTTTGATTGGGATGACCGTACCGCTTTCCACGCTGCCATATCGGAAAATACAAATCGCCGAGATTTTAGTGCTTTGGAGGAGCTAGATAATACTTTGCGATTGCTTGAAATTCAACTTGGATATGACACAGAAGAGGTGGTCAGTTTTTTATATCGGATGAATAATGCCACGAAAGGAACCACTAACCAAAACGTTTTGGTTAGCGAAGAAGCTGAACTTGTTCAACAGATATTTGATTCGTTCGGGCAAATCACTTGGCAATCCTTCGTCGCTACTCGGCTTCCTTTGTTTAAAAAACCAGCAGAAATCTTAAATGCTATTCGTCAGGGGAAAATTCATTATACTAAAGGAACTTTGATTGCTAGTATCAAGGATGAATATAGCCGACAAAATCTGCTAGAAGAAGCAATTAGTCATTCCCTTAGCCTTTCCGAAATCAAGCAACGAGTTAAGGCATTAAATGATACTAAAACACCGCCCAAACCTCTAAACCTCAAGCAACGCTTGACTAAAACAGTTGAAATGGCAAAGAAAAACAAGATACTTTGGAATGACCCAAAGAAAACCCAGCAACTAGAGCAATTGATTAGTCAGATTGAAGCGATTGTTATAAATTGATATCAAGCTCAGTTGATTAGCGGTTTAATTCTATTTGGACAGCTAAGAACGTGCTTATCCCTTTTCATAATTAATCTAATCATTCGTGGGGTATAAGTGGGGGCTATAAATACCCCAAAAATTGGTAAGAACTTTTTCAGCAAAATTAACCCCTATACAGGGTATATATAGGTGCTTTTTAGGGTATATTGAACTCATTTCGGTTTTATACCCCACTTGACCCCCTATGAGTTCTAAGAACATTCACGCGAATCAAAAGATTTTTTGTGCGGGTTTTGATAATGGCTATGGTAGCGTCAAACTGTTAGTCCATGGTTTTGATGTCCTGAGAATTCCAAGTTACATCTCACGAGAAGACATGGAAGATGTACCCGGTCGGGTGGTTTTTAATGGTAATGCCTACACTGTTGGGGAGTCGGCTTTCCGCACTGGGTATTATTTCGAGCGTAATACAGACAACAATATCAACAAAGTCAACAATGCCCTTATCACTTTGTTAGGTGCGTTGGCTCATTTGCCATATCGTAAGGTTTGGCACTTAAAGCTAGTTGTCAGCTTACATGATGTTGCTTTGACAACAGAGTTGTGTCAAGTCCTCAATGGAGAATACCAACCAATGCTCGCTGGCAAGCTATCTGATGTCAAAGTAGAAGTTCTCAAAGTCGTACCTGAAGGTATGGGTGCTTTGTTTGGTCGAAAGCTGCCCAAAAAGTTAACCGTCGTAGATTTTGGGAATGGTACAACACTTTATTCTCGTTACAATCAAGGTAAAAGAGAAGTACATACTCCCTACGCTGCTGGCGTGGAAGTTCTCATCGGTGAGATTGCCAAGAAGATGAAACATCTCAACGGTGGTAAGCTTGGGGACTTATCGAAAATTCGCTTTTGTCTTGAAATGGGACATACCAAATACAGCCGTGATATTGATATCAAAGAAGTCTACACCACTTGTCTGAAAGATTGGTATGAAACCTATCTGAAAAAACCAGTTAATCTTGCCCTTGAAGCCAAACATCAAGGCGATGAAATTTGGGCTATTGGTGGCGGTTGCTTGCTTCCTGGGTTTAAAAAACTGCTCATACAAAACGGGTTTGAAATTCTAGAAAACCCGGTAGAGGCTAATTCTTGTGGGTTATTGCAAATGGCTAAAGCAATTGTGATGACTGTTAACAGTTGACTGCTGAGCGTTAACAGTGAATCTTCAACAGTAAACCGTCAACCAGCACAATAACATGGTTTCTCAGCAAGACAAAACTCCAGAAAAAGTCCGCATCAAAGATAGCTACCGCGAGCGTATATTCCAAGAATCCCAACGATTAGGTAAAAGTTATCTAGAGACGCTTTACTTTATTGTTGATTGCTACTTTGCGTTTAAGCAGGGTGCATTACCAATACCAACTGTAGTCCTCAACCCCAATACAATCCCTATACAAGCGGAGTCAGCCACAGTGCCTGATTCAACGCATACTCTAGATGAGCCCCAACATAAAGCAGAAGATGGTGACGAAACTTTCACACTTGATTGGGATTTATGATGCAGCATTTAGGAGCTTTTGAAGCAGGAGTTGGGCTAAACCTGCGATAAAAGTGAAACTGTCGGCATCGGGGATGCGTCCGGGACTATCGTAAGAGGAGTCTAGTAGTCTGGCAAGTCAACTTTGCTTGGTGAGATAGGTGGATATAAACGTCCCATTTTCTTCCGTGCATCAGTAATTTTAAAGCGCCAATTTACACTTGCCTTTCTCGAATTGCGATCGCTCTGCCAAGAAGCAATTTCAGAGGATAATTTTTGAACGTCAGCAATTCGTCTTTCTAAACATTGACGGGATAAAACGGATAGCTCAATCTCAACTTGGTTGAGCCAACTGGCATGTATGTCGGTGTAGTGGAACTCGCGCTTTTTGGACAATCCGACGTGCATATCGACGGTGGAAATACTTCGTATAAAGCAGCTTTCCTTATGTGTGTTGAGGTTATCAACTACCAGACGAATCGACTCGGCTTGCGGGCAATGAATGTCTACTAAATTCTTCAAAAGTAAAGCAAAATCTTTTTTCGTTCTTTGTTGTGTAACCGAGTGGGTGTCGCCAACCTTTATGAGGTTCAAAAATTGCAAATAAATTGACACTCCCCGAAGCGTTTATACTCGCGCGTCATAACGCTCTGGTTGCTCTGGCTCGGGTGGTAATGGTTCTCTAACATCCTCTAATAAAGGATATGGGCGTTCATCGAAACAAATTAGTGGATGTTTTGGGTCATATGGAACGCTCGTATAAATCTAATAAATCTTCCATCCGTAAAACATACTCGGCATCTATCTTGGGAATGCACCATTGTTCCTTTAACCAAGGTTAATGAGCGTTTTTTTTAAATAGGAGCGAACAGTTTCTTTAGAAACCGAATCTACGATGTTTAAACTCACTATGCGCTCTGCTAATAGTTGCATCGTCCAACGATTTCTTCCTTCTGGTGCTTTAGAACAAGCTGTCGCAATCAGAAATGCTTCTTGATGACCATCTAATTTCCGTTGTTTTGGTGGATGAGGGCGGTCTTGTACAGCTAATTCAATTCCTCCCTCTACGTATCTGGCACGGGTACGCTCTACGGTTGAAACGTGTACTCTTAGACATTCTGCCATCGCTCTATCAGTTTCTCCGTCACTGGCCATCAAAAGTATGTGGGCGCGGGTAATGCTTCTTGCTTTACTTTTACCTGTTTTGATTAGCGATCGCAGTTTATCAACCTCCAAGTCACTTAAATTTACTGTATATTTTTTACCCATGATACCACCCTAAACCTCTTAAGATAAGCATACCAAAAAACGGCATTAACTCAGCAAAGTTGACTTGCCAGACTACTAGGTAGCACCCGTAGAGATAGGAAACCAAAGGGGTGACTCTTTGGAATCTTCATCAAGAGCCGTTAGGTAGGATGGGGAGGATGTCAGTAATGCATTAGTGGTTATTCCTGATAAGTGCAATATAAGAAATCAGGCGTTGCATAATCGCGGTATGAATCATTCCGGAACTGGAACATCCCAGAATTTTAGATAGTGGAGTAATAATCGAATTGAGTATTTCAGCATTTCTACTGATTTGGAATAACATAGCGTCTTGCG
>JAESFM010000251.1_pt1 | contig 13517 bp, 14 predicted proteins | sample 9266171 | NCBI WGS metagenome assembly JAESFM01 (sample SAMN14505069, study PRJNA617099) | algae metagenome | isolation source: Hassallia sp. WJT32-NPBG1 and co-occurring heterotrophs from well developed... | place: USA: Mojave Desert, Joshua Tree National Park, California | collected 2006-06-22
GGAACCGCAGCGCGCCGACTTCCTTGCCGCCTCCGCCCGGCTGGCGGTGGAGCGCATCGCCAACAGCGATGCGCTCTATCACGACGTCCACCACACGATCATGGTGACGCTGGTCGGTCAGGACATCCTGCGCGGGCGGATCATTACCCAGCGCGTGACGCCCGAGGACTGGGAACATTTCCTGCTGGCGTTGCTGACCCACGACATCGGCTATGTCCGGGGCGTGTGTCCGGGCGACGAGCGGGACACCTGCGTGATCGATCAGGCCGGAAACTCGGTCCGCCTGCCAAGGGGGGCGACCGACGCATTCCTGGCGCCCTACCATGTCGAGCGGTCGAAGATCTTCGTCCGGGCACGGTTCGCGGACTATCAGGATCTCGACGTGGAACGGGTGACGCGCAGCATCGAACTAACGCGCTTTCCCGTGCCGGACGACGGCGACCACGATGCGGTCGATACCGAAGCGGGTCTGGTCAGGGCCGCAGACCTGATCGGGCAACTGGCCGACCCGATGTATATGCGGAAGATCACCGGCCTGTTCTACGAGTTCCAGGAAACGGGAGTGGCGGATAGGCTGGGATACAAGTCGCCGGCGGACATCGTGGACTTCTATCCGGAATTCTTCTGGACCAGGATCGAGCCGTTCGTTGGAGAGGGATTGCGGTATCTGGAACTGACCAGTTCCGGCAAGCAGTGGATCGCCAACCTGTACAGCCACGTCTTCACCGTCGAGCACAATCGGCGAAACCTGGGGCCGCATGTCCCGGCGGAACCGGCGCAAGGTGAGCCGGAGCTGGAGAGCTGACAGGAGGAAGAACGCTTTAGTGTAGAAGCGGCCTCTGGCCGCTTGCAGGAAAGCGGCCGGAGGCCGCTTCTACTGTACGCCGCCGCTACTTAGCCGAGGCACCGACCAGCGGGCAGCCGCCTTCCGCCATCGGACGGAAGGCCTGCTCCGCCGGGATGCGGGAAACCAGCTTGTAGTAGTCCCACGGGCGGGTGGATTCGGCAGGAGCCTTGACCTCGAACAGGAACATGTCGTGGACCGCGCGGCCATCGGCGCGGATGGTCACGGGGCCGAACAGCGGGTCGTCGACGGGATTGCTTTTCATCCGATCGACGACCCGCGCGCCACCCGCATCGGGGCCGGCCGCGGCCAGCGCGTTCAGCCACGCCAGCACGGAGGAATAGACGCCCGCGTGGTTCATCGTCGGCATGGTGCCGCCCGACCGCTCGGCGAAACGGCGGCTCCACCGGCGGGTCGCGTCGTTCAGGTCCCAGTAGAAGGCTTCCGTCAGGAGCAGGCCCTGAGCCGCTTCGAGGCCCAGGCTGTGGACGTCCGACAGGAAGACCAGCAGGCCTGCCAGCGAGCGGCCGTCGCGGAGGATCCCGAACTCGCGCGCCTGCTTGATCGCGGTGACGGCGTCGTTGCCGGCATTGGCGAGAGCGATGATGCCGGCGCCCGACGACTGCGCCTGGAGCAGGAAGGAGGAAAAATCCGACGTGCCCAGCGGGTGCCGCACACCGCCGAGGACCTTGCCGCCGCTCGCCTGGACGACGGCTGAGGCGTCGCGCTCCAGCGCTTGGCCGAAGGCGTAGTCGGCCGTCAGGAAGAACCAGCTCTCGCCGCCGCGCTTTACCACGGTCGATGCGGTTGCGTGCGCCAGCGCCCAAGTGTCGAAGGTCCACTGCACGGGGGTAGGCGCGCATTTCGGCCCGGTCAGGTCGGATGAGGCGACACTGGAACCGAGGAAGACTCGGTCCCTCGCCCGCATGATCTCGTTTACGGCAAGGGCGACCGATGTGTTCGGAACATCCACGACGGCATCGACATGCTCGCTGTCGACCCAGCGGCGGACGATTTCCGCCCCGATATCGGCCTTGTTCTGGTGATCGGCATAGACGATCTCGACCCGGATAGGCGCTTGGCCGCTTGGCAAGGACGCCGAGAAATCCTCAACCGCCAGTTCGGCGGCGATCACGGACTTGCGGCCGGAGAGGTCCGAATAGGGCCCGGAGCCGTCGTTCAGCACGCCGAGGTGAACCACCCGTTCCGCTGCCGCCGGAGCAGTCCAGAGTGTCACCATGCCGACCATGGCCAGGATGAGGGATCTGGCACGTCTCACCGGAATTCTCCTTCGGAATGGATGCAGTGAAGCCAAATTATCGCGCGTTCGGAGAATCCGTAATAGGTCATTTCAAGGGTTCACGCGGCTGGTGACAAAGCAGACTAAATAACGTTATCTTCCGATCTGGAAAGCTCGCTACTCTTCGCGAACGTGTGACGCCTATACCTTTGGGATTAGCACGTAAGCACTAAATGATTTTGCATTGGACTGACTGAAAAAACTGGCGCAGGGCATGATGGGTGAAGTGAATTCGATGGTTCGACCCGAACTTGAGTTGGCAACCTTGATTGTCAACACGCTCAATCTTGAGGTTTCGCCGGAAGACATCGACCCGGACGCGCCGCTGTACGGCGAGGGCCTGGGGCTGGATTCCATCGACATGCTCGAGATTGCGCTGGCGATCTCGAAGGCCCATGGCGTGAAGCTGCGTTCCGACGACGAGAGCAATGTCAGGATCTTCTCCTCGCTGCGCCATCTGAGCGATCATATCCAGCACCTCAAAGCAGCGTAATGAAACCGGCGGCGGCTTGGGCCGGGTTGAGCGCCGGGCTGCTGGCTCTTGGCTTATATCCCGTGCTGATCCATACGGCTGTCGTGTCCGGCGCGGGCACCGGGCCGGCGACGGTGTTCGCGCTGGTCCAGGCGGCGATCACGGGAATGGCGCTGGCGCGGGCGGCGCGGCGCTATCGCTGGATAGCACTGTTCGGGGTGGCTGGCTTGTTCGTCACGTCCTGGTACTCCGCGCGCGACGGGCTGCTGGCCGCGTCGGGCATCAGCCATGCCATGATCTATTTAGGATTGCTGGCTCTGTTCGGGAACTCGCTGGCTGCGGGTCGCGAGCCTCTGATTACGGTAGTCGCGCGCAAGGTACGCGGTTACCTGACGCCGGAGATGGAGGTTTATACCCGGCGGGTCACCTGGGCGTGGTGCTTCTTCTGCGGGGCACAGTTGGCGGCCTCTCTGGTGCTTCTGCTTACCGCCACTGATGAAGTCTGGTCATTCTTCGTCAATGTCATGGACCTGCCGCTGCTGCTGACGATGTTCGCGGCCGAGTATTGCTACAGGCTTTATCTGTTCTGGGATTATCCCCATGGCAGCATCCTGGACATCGTCCGGGTGTTCATGGAGGAGCAGCAGTCCGGCTCCAGGGACGCCGCATGAGCACGCTTCCGCTGATGCGGTACGCCGATGCCGGCGCTACGATGGCTTGGCGCCAGGGCGCTCCCATCGACGCGCGCCGTTTCCTGGATACGGCTGCGGCGCTGGCGGCGACGCTTCCCGACAGCGGGCATGTGATCAATCTTTGCACGGACAGGTTCGACTTCGCGACCGGACTGGCTGCGGCCTTGCTGCGGCGACAGGTTAGCCTGCTGCCGCCCAACGACACTCCCGTCATGCTGCTCCAACTGGCTGAAAGATACCCCGGAGCGGTCTGCCTGACGGACCCCGGCGTCACGTATCCAGGGATGGAATGCATCCATGTGCCCGCCCCTGCTCCCGGCGGCGGGTCGGGGTCGGTCCCGGCCTTTCCTGAAGACCAGGTTGCTGCCATCGCCTTCACATCCGGCTCCACCGGGGAGCCGATGCCGCAGGTGAAGACCTGGGGAACGCTGGTGCGCAGCGTCCATGGAGAAGGGGCGGCACTCGGTATCGCTGGATTGGAAGGCGCATTCCTCGTCGGGACGGTGCCGCATCAGCACATGTATGGGCTGGAGTCGGTGATCCTGCTGGCGCTTCAGCACGGTATGGCCTTGCAGGCGAAGCGTCCGTTCTATCCCGGCGACATCGCGGCGGCCCTGGACGAACTGCCCGGCCGGCGCATGCTGGTGACGACGCCGGTCCATCTGAAGACCCTGTTGGCTGACGGCGTCAGGCTGCCATCCGTCGATTTCCTGCTGTGCGCCACGGCCCCGCTGGCCCCGCAACTGGCGAGCGAGGCTGAATGGATGCTGGATGCGCCGCTGTACGAGATCTACGGCTGTTCGGAAACGGGACAGCTAGCGGTCCGGCGCCCCAAGCTGTCGGCGGAGTGGCGGTGCATCGAGGGCATCCGCCTTCGGCAGGACGACGAGGGAACCTGGGCGTCGGGCGACTTCCTGAAGGGGGAAACTCTGCTGGCCGACGTGATCGAACTGAACGCGCCCGACCGCTTCATCCTGCATGGACGTTCCGCCGATCAGGTCAACATCGCCGGCAAGCGCAGTTCGCTGGCCTATCTCAACCATCACCTCAACTCGATCGAGGGTGTCCGCGACGGCGTTTTCGTCATGCCGGAGGGTGACCGCGAGGACGGGGGGACGGTGCGGCTGACGGCCTTCGTCGTGGCGCCGGACCTGACGGTCGAAACGCTGCTGGCGCGGCTTCGCGAGCGGATCGAGCCGGCTTTCCTGCCGCGTCCGCTCCACTTCGTCGATGCCCTGCCCCGCAATGCCACCGGCAAGCTGACCGCCGAAGCGCTTCAGCGGCTTCTCAGGAAATAGGGTAGACCCAGAGTGCCCCATCAGGTCGAACACGCCTTCCCCGCCGGCCATCCGACGGCGGCGGGTCACTTTCCCGGCAACCCGGTGATACCGGGCGCCGTGCTGCTGGACGTGGTCCTTCGGGCGGTCTTTGGTGGCGAGTCCGGTCCTTGCGAGGTCCGCTCCGCCAAGTTCCTCCATCCGGTCCGTCCGGGGGATGTGATGACGGTTCGCTGGAACGACGGCGCCGCGATCCGGTTCGACTGCGCGGTCGGCAGCCGGCCGGTGCTGACGGGCAGCGTGCGGCGATGAAGGCGGTGGTTGACGCGGAAAAGGCCGGGACGCTGGCGGGAGCGGAGGAGATCGGGGGCAAGGAGTGGGTCGCGCGGCCGGAGCGGAGCAGCGTCGTGGCCATCCGCTTCATCGTCTGGGTGGCGCTGCGGCTGGGAAGGCCGGCAGCCCGGCTGCTGTTGTATCCGATCTGCCTGTACTTCGTCGTGTTCTCGCGGAAGCCGCGCCGGGCGTCGGCGAAATTCCTGGAACGGGCGCTGGGGCGTCGTCCGGGTTTCAACGATCTTTTCCGGCATTATCACGTCTTCGCCGCCTGCCTGCTGGACCGCGTCTTCTTCCTGAACGACCAGACGGACCAGTTCGACATCCATGTCCATGGCGAGGAAATCGCCGTCGAGATGCTGAAGCGCGGCACCGGATGCCTGCTGCTCGGCGGCCATATGGGCAGCTTCGAGGCCATCCGGACGCTGGGACGCAAGCAGCCCGGGCTGAAGGTCAGTCTCGTCATGTATGAGGAGAATGCCCGCAAGATCAACTCCGTGCTGGGCGCCATCAACCCTGATCTGGCGCTGGAGGTCATCGCCCTGGGCCGTCCGAACAGCATGCTGAAGGTGCGGGAGAGCCTGGACCGCGGCGACTTCGTCGGGATGCTGGGTGACAGGACGCTGGAGGGCGAGGGGGAGATCCGCCTGCCCTTCATGGGCGAGCCGGCGAGCTTCGCGACCGGGCCATTCCAGCTTGCGGCCCTGCTGAAGCGGCCCGTGGTGCTGATGGTCGGGCTGTATGGCGGCGGGCGGCGCTACGACGTGCATTTCGAGCAACTTGCGGATTTCTCGACCGTTTCGACGCCGGAGCGGGCCGGCGAGGTGCGGCAGGCGGCCGGCCGCTTCGCCGAGAGGCTGGAGCATTTCGCGCGGCTGTCGCCCTACAACTGGTTCAACTTCTATGATTTCTGGAAATGACATGAGACGTGCCGCAGCGGCTTTGGCGGTGATGCTGGCGCTGTCGCCGACAGGACCCGCCTGGGCGGCGGAGTGGGGCGTTGCGGACCTGATGGCGTCGCTGGCGGAGGTACGGTCGGACAAGGCGCGGTTCGTCGAGAAGGGTTTCGCCAGCCTGCTGAAGGAGCCGGTCGAATCGTCGGGCACGCTGTCGTACGAGCGGCCGGACAAGGTCGAGAAGCGGACGGAAAAGCCGAGGTCCGAGAGCCTGCGGGTCGAGGGTGACAAGCTGACGCTGATCCAGGCGGACGGCACGGTGCGGAGCGTTTCGCTGTCGTCGATGCCGGAGATCGAGGCCTATGTCGAGAGCATCCGCGCTACCCTGGCCGGCGACCTCCCTGCCCTGCGGCAGTTCTACAACGTGGCGCTGGAAGGGGTAAAGGACGGCTGGACGCTGCAACTGACCCCACTCGGGCCGGATGTGCGGGAGATGGTCCGGCTGATCGTGATTGCGGGCCGTGAGAACAGGATCGGGGAAATCGCGGTCTACCAGACGGACGGCGACCGCTCCGTCATGACGATCACGCCGCAACCTTGATGAGCATTGGGCGGCGCTGGGCGCTGATCGTCTGGATCGCGGGGCTGGCGCTCTGCGCGCTGGTGATCGCGCGCTCGGAGTTCACGGCCGACCTTTCGGCCTTCCTGCCGGATTCGCCCTCGCCGGAGCAGCGCCTGCTGGTGGACCAGCTGCGCGACGGCGTGGTGTCCCGGCTGATCCTGGTCGGGCTGGAGGGAGCGCCGCCCGACGTGCTGGCGAAGGCCAGCCGGGAAGTTGCGGCGAAGCTGCGGCGGGATGGGGAGATAGCGGCGGTCACCAACGGCGATGGGACCGGGCTGGAGGCGGACCGGGCCTATGTCTGGAACAACCGCTATCTGCTGAGTTCGGCCGTGACGCCGGAGCGGTTCACCGCCGAGGGATTGCGCGAGGCGCTGGAGGAGGATCTGCAGCTGCTGCAATCGCCCGGCGGAATGTTCCTGAAGCGGGCGCTGCCGAACGATCCGACGGCGGAAATCCTTCACCTGACGGACCGGCTGACCGGAGGCGGCGGCGGGCCGGCGACCAAGGACGGCGTCTGGTTCTCCGCCGACGGCGGGCGGGCGCTGCTGCTGTTCCTGACCAGGGCGGCGGGGTTCGACATGGCGGCGCAGGCGGCGATCATCCAGCGCATCCGGGAAGCGGTGGCCGAAGCCGGACCGGTGCAGGCGGTGATGACGGGGCCGGCGGTGTTCTCGGTCGCGACCCGCGACACGATAGAGGCCGACGTCAAGCGGTCGTCGATCCTGGCGACCTTCCTGGTGGCGGGGGTGCTGCTGGCGGTCTACTGGTCGCCGCGCGTGCTGGCGCTGTCGCTGCTGCCGGCGGCGAGCGGCGCGCTGGCGGGGATCGCGGCGGTCAGCCTGGGGTTCGGTACCGTCCATGGCATCACGCTGGGCTTCGGCGTGACGCTGCTGGGCGAGACGGTGGACTATGCGATCTACCTGTTCACCCAGACGATGCCGGGCGAGCGGGCGGACCGGACGCTGCCGAGGATCTGGCGGACGCTGCTGCTGGGCATGCTGACCTCGGTGGTCGGGTTCGGCGCGATGCTGCTGTCCAGCTTCGGCGGGTTGGCGCAGCTTGGGCTGTTCTCCATCGTCGGGCTGGTGGTGGCGCTGGCGGTGACTCGCTGGGTCCTGCCGGTGCTGCTGCCGGTGCGGTTCTCGACGGCCCAGTCGAGATGGCTGGGGCCTGTCCTGATGGGCTTCGTCGCGGCGGCGCCCCGGCTTCGCCCGCTGCTGCTGGTGGCGGTGGTCGCGTCGGCGGGGTGGCTGGCGTTCCAGCGGGGCGAGATCTGGAGCGGCGAGCTTGCCAGCCTGAGCCCGGTTTCCAAGACGGACCAGGACTTGGACGAACGGTTGCGGGGCGATATCGGCGCCCCCGATCCCGGCCACCTTCTGGTGGTAAGCGCCCCGGACCAGGATACGGCCTTGGCGGCTGCGGAAGCGCTGGAAGAGCCGCTTCGCGGCTTGATCGATGCCGGCGCGCTTGCAGGTTATGAGTCGCCGGCGAACTACCTGCCGTCCGAGGCGGCGCAGCGGGCGCGGCAGGAGGCTCTGCCGGGACCGGACAGTCTGCGCGCCGGTCTTGAGCTTGCGTCGGAGGGACTGCCGTTCCGGGCCGACGTGTTCGAGCCGTTCCTGAAGGATGCCGAGGCAGCCAGGAACGCGCCGCTGCTGGAGCGCACAAGCCTGGAAGGAACGTCGCTGCTGCTGAGGCTGGACAGCCTGCTGGTGAAGAGCGGCGACGGCTGGGCCGCTATGCTGCCGCTGCGGGGTGTCGGCGATCCAAAGGCTCTTGGCGAGGCATTGCGCGGTAAGGCGGTTCTGCTGGATCTGAAGAGCGAATCGGACGCGCTTTACCGGACATACCGCCAGGAGGCCCTGATGCTGGCGCTGGCGGGCGGGGTCGCGATCGTGGCGCTGCTGGCCATCAGCCTGCGCTCGGTGCGGTCGCTGAACGGCGTGGTCGTTCCGCTGGCCGCATCCGTGCTGATTACGGTGGCGCTGCTGACGGCAGCGGGGCAGCAGCTTTCCATCTTCCATCTGGTCGGGCTGCTGCTGGTCGTCGGCGTCGGGTCGAACTACTCGCTGCTGTTCGAACGGCCGGAACCGTCCGGCCAGTTGCGGGAGCGGACGGTCAGTTCGGTCGCCGTCGCCAATCTCTGCACGGTGATCGGCTTCGGCACGCTGTCTTTCTCCAGCATTCCGGTGCTCCATGGGATCGGCATGACGGTTGCGGTTGGGGCTTTCCTGAGCCTGGTTTTCTCGGCCATCCTGAGCCGGCCACGGGAGAATGCGGCGCATGGCTGAGCGCTGGGCGCCCTCCCCCGCAATCCGTGGTTCGGTGGTGCTGCATGCCGCAGCGGCGCTGGGAGTCGCGGCGATGCCCGCCGCTTGGCCGTGGGGAGTAGCGGCGGTGGCCGGCAATCACCTGCTGCTGACGGCGGCGGGGTTGTGGCCGCGCAGCACCCTGCTCGGTCCGAACCTGCGGCGGCTGCCGGAGCGGAACGCGCGGCTCGGTCAGGTTGGACTCTGCTTCGACGACGGCCCCGATCCGGCGGTGACGCCGGCGGTGCTCGACCTGCTGGACGGGTATGGGGCCAAGGCCAGCTTCTTCTGCATCGGGGAGCGGGCCGCAGGACACCCCAGTCTTGTCCGGGACATCGCGGCGGGCGGGCATACGGTCGAGAACCACACGTGGCGGCACTCCCCGGCGTTCTCGACCTTCGGGGTGCGGACTATCAGGCGGGAGGTCGTAAAGGCGCAAGGCCTGATCGAGGAACTTTCCGGCAGGCGGCCCCGGTTCTTCAAGGCTCCGGCCGGTCTGCGCAACCCGCTGCTGGAACCCGTTTTGTGCCGCGAGGGACTGCGGCTGACCACCTGGACGCGGCGCGGTTTCGATACGGTTTGGCGGAGCCCGGCAGCGGTAGCAGGGCGCTTGACGCGCGACCTCGCCGCCGGTGACCTGCTGATGCTCCATGACGGGTCGGCGGCGCGGACAGCTCAGGGTATTCCCGTCGTCATCGAGGTCCTGCCGGTGCTGCTGGAAGCTCTGGCCGAGTGCCGCCTGACGGCGGTGTCGCTGGAGGCGGTGGCGGATGACTGACCGGGATTTCGCGGCACTGGTCGAGGCGGCGGCGAAACCGTACCGGCGAAGCGGGCGCTATGCCTGGCACTTCGCACGCGGCAAGCTGCGGGGCGATCCGGTGTTCCGGTTCCTGCTGAGCAGCGGCGTGCTGCCTTCCGGCGGCGTGCTGTTCGACCTGGGCTGCGGGCAGGGCGTGCTGATGGCGCTGCTTCGGTCGGCAAGTGCTTCCCACGCGCGCGGCTGCTGGCCGGTGGAGTGGCCGGCGCCGCCTGCCGCGCTGAAGCTCCATGGCGTCGAATTGAGCCGGCGGCGGGCCGAAGTGGCCGGACAAGCCCTGGACGGCGGAGCGGTGGTGGAGAGGGGCTATATCCGCCATGCGCCGCTTCCCGCCTGCGCTGCCATCGTGATCCTGGACGTGCTGCTTTACCTGGACGACGCCGACCAGCGCCGCGTGCTGGCGCGGTGCGCCGAGGCGCTCGGCCCCGGCGGCGTGCTGGTGCTGCGGGAGGCGGATGCCGGGGCGGGCCTGCCCTTCCACGTCACCCGCTGGGCGGAAAAGCTGGCGTGCTGGTCGCGCGGCCAGATCAGGCAATCCTTGAGATACCGGCCGGCACGGGAATGGCAGTCTTTGCTGGAGGCGGCGGGCTTTGCTGTGGAAGCCCGTCCGATGAGCGAGGGAACGCCGTTCGGCAACGTCCTGTTCGTGGCGTTACGCCGGTAGCGCCAATTCGCCTGTGGGACCCTTCCATTGAACGGCTTGCCATCCGGACCATTTCGCTCTTTAACCGTCGCGGTCCGGTGGACCCGCCCCTTCTCTCGCAGCCGTGAAGATTCTGGACTTGCAGCCACTTACCGTAAGACATGCGACTGTCGTGAACAGCCTCGGAGTCGGGCGGGATGCGACGCTGGAGGCGCTGCGGACCGGGCGCGGCGGGCTGAGACCCTGCACGTTCGAGACGGTCGATCTGGATACGTTTGTCGGCGAGGCGCCGGGTGTGGACGATGCCGTCATTCCGGAGCGGCTGGCGGACTTCGACTGCCGGAACAACCGGCTGGCCCATATGGCGCTGCTCAGCGACGGCTTTGTGCCGGCGGTGGAGTGTGCCGTTGAGAAGTACGGAGCGCACCGGATTGGCCTGTTCCTGGGCACCAGCACATCCGGCATCCTGAGTTCCGAACAGGCCTACCGGCACCGCGATCCACAGACCGGCGCCCTGCCCGCCTCGTACGATTTCGCGGCGACGCACAGCACGTCGTCGCTGGCCGATTTCGTCGGGCGCTATCTGGGGCTGGAGGGGCCTGCCTTCGTCGTGTCCTCCGCCTGCTCGACCACTGCGAAGGTGTTCGGCAATGCCGCCCGGATGATCCAGGCGGGCGTCTGCGACGCCACCGTGGTCGGCGGTGCCGACTCGCTGTGCCTGACGACGCTGTACGGCTTTCATTCGCTGGAACTGGTGTCGAAGCGGCCCTGTGCGCCGTTCGACATCGACCGGGACGGCGTGTCGCTGGGAGAAGCGGCCGGCTTCGCCCTGCTGGAGCGGGCCGGACCGGACGACCGCCGGGACGACATCCGGCTGCTGGGCGTGGGAGAGAGCAACGACGCCTATCACATGTCGACGCCTCACCCGGAGGGACTGGGCGCCCGGCTTGCCATGGAAGGCGCGCTGCGGGCCGCCGGGTTGCGGGCCAAGGATATAGGCTACGTCAACCTGCACGGCACCGCGACGCCCTATGGCGATGCATCCGAGGACCGGGCGATCACGGAGCTGTTCGGCACCGATACGCCGTGCAGTTCGACCAAGGGCTATACGGGGCATACGCTGGGCGCTGCCGGGATCGTCGAAGCGGTCATCTCGATCCTGAGCCTTCAGTCCGGCTTCATGCCGGGCAGCGCCCAGACCCGGACGATCGACCCGGCGCTGCGGAGCCGCTACCTGCTGGAGAACGAGAACGCCGTCCTGGACAGGGTCATGACCAATTCCTTCGGCTTTGGCGGGACCAATTGCAGCCTGATTTTCGGACGGGCCGCCTGATGCGCGTCTTCGTCGAGGGAGTGGGCCTGCTTGGGCCGGGCTTGTGCGGCTGGGAAGCGGGACGAGACGTCCTGGCGGGCCGGTCGCCCTATGTCCCGGCGCCGGCTGTTCTGGCCGCAAGCCCCCTGCTCCCGCCGGCGGAGCGCCGCCGGTGCGTGCCGACGGTCCGGCTCGCCATGGCGGTCGGTGCGGAGGCGCTTGGCCATGCGGCGCGCGACCCCGTCGAAGTGGCGACGGTCTTCACGTCGTCCAGCGGCGATCCGGATACCCTGCACAACATCCTGGAGACGCTGGCGTCGGCCGACCGCGAATTGTCGCCGACGCGGTTCCACAACTCCGTCCACAACGCGCCCGCCGGTTACTGGAGCATCGCGACCGGCTGTCGCGAGCCGTCCACCAGCCTGTGCCGCGACGACGAGAGCTTCCAGGCGGGGCTGCTGGAGTCCGTGACTCAGGTCGTGGTCGACCGGCGGGTCGTGGCGCTGATCGCCTACGACCTGCCCTATCCGGAGCCGTTGGCCTCGGTTCGCCGGATCGCGGCGCCGCTGGGCGTAGCGCTTGTCCTGACGCCGGAGCGGACGGACCGGACGATCGCGGAACTGGAGGTTACGCTGAGCCAGGGAACAGCCGAGCCGACCAGGATGGCCGACGCCGGGTTGGAGGCCCTGCGGACCGGCAATCCGGCTGGCAGGGGGTTGCCGCTGCTGGCGGCGCTGGCGAACGAGGGGGCGGCTTCGGTCGAACTGGACCTCGGCCCGCGCAGCCGCATCACCGTGGAAGTGACGCCGTCGTGCCGCTGACCAGGGCGGAGATCGCGCGCCTGATTCCGCATGCCGGCGCCATGTGCCTGCTCGATGAGGTCACGGCCTGGGACGAGACGTCGATCCGCTGCACGGCGGTCAGCCACCTCGATCCGGACAATCCGCTGCGGGAAGCGGGGCGTCTCGCTGCCATCTGCGGCGTCGAGTATGCCGCTCAGGCGATGGCGGTGCATGGCGGTCTGGCAAGCGGCGGCAAGCGTCCGGCGGCGGGTTATCTTGCCAGCGTGCGCGACCTCGCCTGCCACGTCGGACGGCTGGACGATGTGGCCGAAGACCTGATCGTCGAGGCGGAAAAGCTGATGGGTGAAGGAAGCAGCATGATCTACGGCTTCTCGGTCCGCGCCGGAGACCGCGAATTGCTGAGCGGTCGGGCGGCGGTCGTGATCGACGCGGGTGTTTCGTGAGGCGGGCTCTGGTGACGGGCGGCAGCGGCGCCATTGGTTCGGCGATATGCCGAAGGCTTGCGGCCGGCGGCTGCCATGTCGTGGTCCATGCCAACCACGGCATCACGCAGGCCGAAGCGCTGGCGCGGGAAATCATAGCCGGCGGCGGCTCGGCCGAAGCGGTCGCGTTCGACGTGACCGACGCCGAGGCGTCGGCGGCGGCGCTGGAAACGCTGCTGGAAGCCGGCCAGGTCCAGGTGCTGGTCAACAACGCCGGCATCCACGACGACGCCGTCATGCCCAGCATGCGGCGCGAGCAGTGGACACGGGTGATCGACGTGTCGCTGAACGGCTTCTTCAACGTGACCCAGCCGCTGCTGATGCCGATGATCGGCACCCGCTGGGGGCGGATCGTCAATCTGTCTTCCGTGGCCGCCGTGGCCGGCAATCGAGGGCAGACCAACTACGCCGCGGCCAAGGCCGGCCTGCATGGCGCCACGAAGTCGCTGGCGCTGGAACTGGCGCCGCGCGGCATCACCGTCAACGCCGTGGCTCCCGGCATCATCGCCTCCCCCATGGCGGCGGAGGCATTCGACGCGGAAACGATCAAGCGGATGGTCCCGATGAAACGCGCGGGCAAGCCGGAGGAAGTCGCCGACCTGATAGGCTTCCTGGCGTCGGACAACGCGGCCTATATCTCGGGACAGGTGATCTCGATCAATGGGGCGATGATCTAATGCCAAGGGTTGAAGAATTTGACCGGACAAGTTGCTCC
>JAESFM010000252.1_pt1 | contig 13451 bp, 13 predicted proteins | sample 9266171 | NCBI WGS metagenome assembly JAESFM01 (sample SAMN14505069, study PRJNA617099) | algae metagenome | isolation source: Hassallia sp. WJT32-NPBG1 and co-occurring heterotrophs from well developed... | place: USA: Mojave Desert, Joshua Tree National Park, California | collected 2006-06-22
CTCCTCGAGCCGATCGGCAATATGCCGCCCGCCGAGGCCGAGGCACGCTATTATGCCGAGCTCAAACCAGCCGCCCTGGCGGCCTGACTCAAGCCAACCAGCCTCCGGCGAAACCGGGGCGGTTCATGCCAACTCAGGCTACGCGTTCGACTAAACCTGAAATGCTCTAGTTTGCCGGCTTGCGCATCGCAGCGCCTAAGGCAAGGACCATTGCGGTAGTGCTTGCCGTGGTAGCCGCCATTTGCCTTGGCGCAACATCAAGCGCCTATCGTCTTGCTCCTCGTTAACCAGGATCGAGAACGGCATTCCATAATCGGAATGGGTGGCTTGGCGATGGGTTGCCAGCACGAAGGAGTGCCGTGGAGACCGGAGGCGCGCCATGAGATGGCGCTTTTGGCAGATGCTCGATGCCGGTAGCGCCAGCCGCCGCATTACGTCATTCAACGCCAGCATGACATGAGTACCGACAATGCGGCTTATCTGATCGGCTCCCGAACGGCGGAAGTGCGAAGGGGGGACGGATCCTTCAAAATCGACTGGTACCGAAGCGGCCTCAGGCTCCCGGCCTCCAGCACCAGCACCCGGTCCGCCAAGCGATCGGCTAGGGCTTGGTCATGCGTGACTAGGAGAAGACCGAGGCCACGCTCCTTGGCAAGGCGTCGCAGGAGCAGCGCCACCTCCTGCTGGGTTATCGGGTCGAGGCGCGAGGTAGGCTCGTCCGCGAAAAGAAAAACTGGGTCCAATGCGAGGGCGCGGACGAGCGCGAAGCGCTGTAGCTCGCCCCCCGAAATCTGGCTTGGTCGCCGATCGAGTAGCGCGGGGGCAAGGCGCAGTTGGTCAAGCAGGACTTCGAAGATTGGCCAGGCCAAGTCATGCCGACGGGCGAGGTCGGCAAGCGCGCGGCGCATCGTCTGATGCGGCACGAAGGCGCTCGGCGGGTCCTGATAGAGTTTCTGAAAGCGCCAGGCTGTGTGACCCGAGGCGCGCCGCACCTGACCTGCTTCCGGTCGTAGCAGGCCGAGCAAGAGGTCGCCAAGTGTGGTCTTGCCGCAGCCGCTCGGGCCCAGCACCGCCACCACCTCGCCCCGCCGCACCGCAAGGTCGGCACCGCACAGCACCGGCCGGCCGCCGAAGCTTCGGACGAGGCCTATCCCCTCTACCACCGGCTCGCTCACAGGCGGGGCGGCGGATGCGACCCGAAGCGGCCAGACGGCGGGGTCGGCGGCCAGCAAGCGACGGGTGTAGTCCTTGGCCGGGCGCGCCAACACTGCCTCGGCCGGGCCTTGCTCAACAATCCGCCCCTCGAGCATGACGGCGAGCGTGCCACTCATCGCCCGCGCCACGGGGATGTCGTGAGTGACAACGACCAGGGTCCGGCCACGGCTTGCCTCTTGCCGCAGCCGTGCCGCCACCTCGTCCCGAAGCGGCGCGTCCAGCCCCTTGGTCGGCTCGTCCGCCAGCAACACCGGACTATCCGCCGCCCGCAGCACGGCGAGTGCGAGGCGCTGCGCCATGCCGCCGGAGAGCTGGAAGGGATAGCGCCGTGCAGCCTCCGCAAGGCCGAGCTCGGCCAGGCGCGCCCGCGCCTCCACCTCCGCCGCCGGCGGCGGCAGCCCGCGTACCAAGCGGTAGACCTCGGCCACCTGGCCGAACGCTCGCATAGTGGGATCGAGGGCCAGCCAGGGCTCCTGCGGCAGCATGGCGAGGCGCCGACCCCAAAGGGCGCGCCGCGCTGGGCCGGTGGGCAAGGCAACGCCGTCCAGCGTGACCCGGCCCGCTGCGCTGAGCCCCACCGGCAGCACGCCCATGGCGGCTTGCACCACTAAGGATTTGCCCGAGCCGGTCTCGCCCAGCAGGGTCAATGGTCGGCCCGGACCGGCTGCGAGCGTGACGCCATGCACCAGCTGCGTGCCGTCAGGCGCCGCGACAGTAAGGTTCTCAATGGCCAGATGCCCGCTCATGACACGCGGCGCCCGGCCAGCAGATGGCACCCGAGCACGGCAAGCAGGACACAGAGCGTCGGTAGCAGCGCCTGCACCGGCGCCTCCGCCAGATAGGGTAGCAGCTCATTGGTCATGCTTCCGAGTTCAGCGGTCGGCGGCCGCAGGCCGACGCTGACAAAGCTGAGCGTGGCGACCATCAGGATCGCACTGCCGAGGCCAAAGGTGGCGAGTGTAAGCAGCACTGGCACCAGCTCCGGCCACAGCAGGCAGCGCATGATGTAAGCAGGGCCAAAGCCGAGCAGCCGTGCCGCCTCGACATGCGGTCGCGCCAGCAGGCTGCGTGCCCCGGCCCGCGCCACGCGAAAGTACTCGACCCATTGCGCGAGGGCGATGCCGAGTGCGAGCGGCACCACCTGTCCCGGCGCGAAGGCGACCACCAGCAACACCAGCAGCAGGCCGGGTAGGGCGAGAACCGTATTGGCGAGTAGGCCGAGCCCGCGATCGAGCCAGCCGCCATACCAAGCCGCAAGCAGGCCGAGCAGCGTGCCGGCCATGGCCGCGATGGCCACCGTCACGAAGCCGAGCGTGAGGGAAAGCCGCACCGCATGGGCGAGGCGCGTCAGCATGCTGCGTCCAAGGTGGTCGGTTCCGAGTAACCATTCGCCGCCCGGTGGCACGAGCGCCGCCGAAAGATCCTGCGCAGCCGGGTCGACGGTGACCAGCAGCGGTCCAAGCAGGCCGAAGCCGAGCAACGCACCGACGATTGCGGCGCCTGCGGCGCGCGCGTCGATTCTCCCGGCTATACGCCTGTGCGCGAGAATGGCCGTGCTCATGCCGTCCGCCTGTCCCGCCGTGGATCCAGCAGGGTGCAGAGCAGGTCCACGACGGCGTTCAGCAGCACGAAGCCGAGGCCCATGACCAATGCCGCGCCCTGCACCAGCGGCACGTCGCGCGCGAAGATGGCATGCACCAGCGCATGGCCGATGCCTGGCCAGCCGAACAGACTCTCGACGACCAGGACGCCCTCGACCAGTCCGGCAAGCTGCAGGCCGAGCACTGCAACGACCGGGATGGCGGCATTGCGCATCCCGTGGCGCATCACAGCGGCGCGCTCCGGCAACCCCTTCCAGCGGGCAAAGGCGAGGTATGGGGCGGCGGCAACGGCCGCGACCGAGTCACGCGCCACGCGGCTGGAAAGGGCGGCAAGGCCGAGGGCGAGGGTGAGCGCGGGCAGGACGAGCTCTGCCCAGCCTTCGAAGCCGCCCGGCGGCAGCCAACCCAGTTCGATAGACAGCAGCAGGATCAGGCCGAGGCCGAGCGCATAGGCCGGCAGTGCCCGCAGCAGCACGGAGAGACCAAGAGCCAGGCGGTCCAGCCGCCCTCCGGCCCGCAAGCCTGCGGCGATGCCGAGTGGCAGGCCGAGCAGCGCCGAGAGTGGAAGCGCGGCGCCCGCAAGCAGCAGCGTGTGGCCGAGCTGCACCCGCAGCTCTCCAATCACCGGATCGCCGGTGACGAGGGAACGGCCGAGGTCGAGCCGCAACACGCGGCCGAGCCAGTCCAGTAGCTGCGCCGGAAGCGGGCGGTCCAGACCCAGCTCCGCGCGGAGCGCCACGGCGGCGGCCGCATCCACCATATCCGGCCCATAGCGCTCGGCCGCCAGGCGGAAGGCCTGGTCGCCCGGAAGCGCATGCATCAGCGCGAAGCCGGCCACGCCCACCAGCACCGCGACCAGCGCAGCCTGCGCCAGCCGCGCCAGCAGCGGCCGCAGCAGCCGCATTCCCTCTTCCAGCACGTCAGCGCCCCACCCAGCTAATCTCGTGCAGCCGATAGCTCGTCTCAAAGGGGTCCACAGTGACATTGGCGACGCGGCGGCTGACGGCAACGCCAAGCTCCGACCATGTGACCGGAATCACCGGTAGCTCTGCCTGCAGGATGGCGCTGACGCGCCGGCGCAGTGCGGTGCGCATCTCCGGGTTCTCGGTGCCATCCATGCGTGTGATGGACGCGGTCAGCTCCGCGTTCGACCAGTTCATGGCGCCCCAGTCGCTGCCCTCAGGTGCAAAATCGGCCATGATTGCGCCGAGCGGATCGGGCACCAGCGCATAGTTGCGCGACATGAGGCCGAGTTGCAGCGTGCCGTCGCGGTGCATGAGAGGGATGTCGGAGGCGTTGCCGACCACGACCTCGATCTCCACTCCAATCTCGCGGAGCTGCGCCTGCAGCGCAACCGCGATGGGCGGCAGCTCTGGCCAGGTGGAATAGGTGCGGAGTTGCGCGCGAAAGGGCTGCCCCTCCACGTTGCGCAAAACGCCGTCCGGCCCAGGACGCCAGCCGACCTCAGCCAGCAAGGCCCGCGCCCGCGGCAGATCCCTCGCCGGCAACGCTAGGCCGGGCAGGTGCCATTCCGCCGTAGCTGGCGGCAAGAGCTGGGTGGCTGCCAGGGACGGGTTTCGCAAGATCACCGTAGCGATGCCCTGGCGGTCGATGGCTAGGCTGATCGCTTGCCTCTCACGCACGTCGTCGAAGAGCGGCGAGGCGAGGTTCAGCTTCAGCATGCGGGTGCGAGGAATCGAGACCAGCCGCACCTCAAGCTTCGCGTTGCGCTTGAGGCGCGCGACGGTGACGGGTTGCAGGGCAAAGACCAGGTCGGCCTGCCCGCTTTCGGCCATAAGGGCCCGCATCTCCCCTTGGCCAGCGACGAGGTAGACCGCGCGCTCGACCTCGGGGCGGCCACCCCACCAGCCGTCAAAGCGCTCGACCTCCAGCCTCATTGGCAGAGATAAAGCGGCGACCCGGAACGGGCCGGTGCCGATCACGGCCTGTACCCGGCCCGTGGCACTGTAAGCGGCGGGCGCCAGGATGCCGCTGCCGTAGTTCGCCAGGAAAGCCGGCAACGTGGCGAAGGGGCGGTGCAGACGGATGACGACCTCGTTCTCCGCCGGCTCCACCGACGCCACCGGCACGCGGGCCAACGCCGTAGCGTCCGAGAGGGAGCGGCGCAGGCTGTCGGCCACAGCCCCGGGCGTCACCGTCGTGCCGTCATGGAAGCCCAGGCCGGGGCGGAGGGTAAAGCGCCAAGTGAGACCGGTTGGATCCACCGACCAGCGCTCGGCCAGGGCCGGGACCGGACGCCCATCCCCATCGGCGGCGACCAGCGTCTCGACGACGCCCATGCGGGCAAAGACCGCGCCGGCCCGTGCCGGTTCGAGGCCGCCGATCTCGACGGGCGCGACGATGCGTAACGTGCGCGGCTCTTGCGCCGGCGCGGCGCCGGGCAGGAGTTGCAAAACAACAGATGCAGTAAGCGGGAGGAGCAAGCTTCGCATCCGTCGGTCCTAGAAGCGGAAGGCGACGCTGCCAAGCACCGTCCGTGGCGTGCCGGGAGAGACCCAGACGCTGCTGACCGAGCGGTCGTAGTACTCCTTGTCGAAGAGGTTGATCACGTTGAGGTTCAGGCGGATATTCCGGGTCACCTGGTAGTAAGCAAGAGCATCCACCGTAGTATAGCCAGGTAACCGGAAGTCGCGGTTGGCATTGTCCCCCGAGCGGGTGCTTGCATGCAGGATGCCGCCGCCAAGGCCGAGTCCGGCGAGCGGGCCGTCCCGGAATTCATACACATTCAGCAGGCTGACGCTGTGGCGCGGAATGTTGAGCAGCGGCGCGCCGGCGGCAAGGGTATTGTCGCGCGTCACTTCGGCATCGACATAGGCGTAGCCGCCGATCACCCGCCAGCCTGGTGTGATGTTGCCGGCAATAGCGACATCGAAACCGCGGCTGCGCGCCGCACCAGCCGTGATACTGAAGCCGGCGTTGCGCGGGTCCGCGGTCAGCACGTTCTTCTTGTCGATTTGGAAGAGCGCTGCGGTGACGCTCAGCCAGTCCTCCAGCAGGTCGAGCTTGAGCCCCACCTCAAACGCCTCGCCCTCCTCCGGCGAGAATGCGCGGCCGAGAACGTCACCGCCGCGGTTAGGTCGGAAGGAACGGGCATAGCTGGCATAGGCAGAGAGCGTCTCAGTCACGTCGTAGATCAATCCGACGCGCGGGGTAACCGCGGTCTGCGACTGGGGCGTGGCGACGCCGGTCGTGCGCTGGGCGAAGTCCTGCTCGAACTGCTCGACACGCAGGCCCGCCACGGCTTTCAGCCGCGGGGTGATCGTCACCTGATCCTGCACGAATGCGGCGTATGTGCGGGTCTGTTCCAGCGTGTCGGTGCGGCGTGTCAGCGGCGGCGGGGTACGGCCGTAGACCGGGTTGTAGATGTCGATGGCGAAAGGTGACGTGTTGGGGTTGGAGCGAAGTAGGACTTCGCGGTTGCGGTAGTTCTCGTACTCCACGCCGAGCAGCAAGGTGTGCTGCAGCGGGCCGGTGGCGAAGCGGCCGATCACGCTGGCCTGCACGACAAAGTCATCCCAGGCGTAATCCCGGAAGCGCCTCTCCCTCTGCAGGGTGCGGCCATCGGCCAGCAACCGACTTGCCTCGGTCGAGTAACCCTCCAGCGTGCCGCCGAGGTATTGCCCTCCAAGGCGAAAGGTCCAGTCGTTGTTCAGCTTGTGCTCCATACGGAGCTGAAGCGTGGCGTTCTCGTTCCGGATGCGGCTGTCTCCCGGCTCGCCCAGAAAGCGGCTGCGCGGGATGGCGCCTAACCGATTGCCGACAGCGACCACGCCACGGTCGAAGGTTTGGTCGTTCCGTATGAAGTCGCCCTCCAGCGTCACCGTTGTGTCTGGCGTGGCTTGCCAGGTGAGGACGGGAGCAAGAAAGAGGCGATCGGTATCGACGGAATCGCGGAAACTGCGGCGGTTCTCTGCGCCACCACCGAACCGGTACCCGAAGGGACCGGCGGGGCCAGTCGCGTCCAAGGTACCGCGGAGCGAGCCGCGCTGGTCGAACAGGCCGGATAGCCCGTAGCTGATGTAGGGCAGCGGCTGCTTGGTGACGATGTTGAAAGTGCCGCCCGGATCTCCGCGGCCATAGAGCAGCGCGGCTGGGCCGCGCAGCACCTCCACCCGCTCAATTGTCGCAGCATCCGGCGTGCTTTGATAACCGCGGTTCACCGGGAAGCCGTTTCGGTAGAACTCCCCAGTGGTAAAGCCGCGGACGGCATACTCGAACAGAGTTTGGCCGCCGAAATTATTCTGCCGCGTCACGCCACCGGCGTAGTCGAGTGCTGCATCCACTCGCACGGCGCCAAGGTCTTCGAGCGCCTGCCGCGGTACCACACTGACCGACTGAGGCAACTCGCGGATCGGCGTGTCAGTGCGGGTAGCAGAGCCGCTGCGAGTGGCGCGGTAGCCCTCGACGGGGCCGTCGCCGCGCTCGCGGACGGCTTGGCCAAATACATCCAGTTCAGGGAGTTCAACGCTGGGGGATGCCTCGCTGGCAACACTCGGCAGATCTCGGATCTGCGCCGTTGCCGGGCCTGCAATGCTTTCAAGGGCGAGAATCGCTGCAAACGTTGCAGTTGCACGATGCATGGCAAGTCCAGCCTTCAGAACAATGATGGGCAGTCGCCTGACGACGATAAGGTGGACGCCATGTTATATCATAACAACGCGCTGGCAATCCTTCCGGCTTGCGAGCGCTTGTCGCAGGCGTCGACATGCACGCAGCACCTCCGGATCGGTCAGGTAGGTGGCCCGCTGACGGAGTGCGGTGGCGGCCAATGTGAGGCGCTTGGGTTTAGTGGTCCAGGTTCAGCGTTAGCCTTCGCTGGCCGTCGAACCCTTCGTCGGCCCGCAAGAGCCTCTTTGCAATAGGTATTCCTGCGGTGTCTTCTGCCCGAGAGCCATGTGAGGCCGGCTCTCATTGTAGTCCCGTCGCCAGGCCTCGACGATGGCACGGGCCTCGGCCAGGGTCTCGAACCAATGCAGGTTCAGGCACTCGTCCCGCAGCGAGCCGTTGAAGGTCTCGATGAAGGCGTTGTCGGTTGGCTTGCCGGGCCGCGAGAGGTCAATCTGCACCCGTGGTGGCGGGCCCAGAGGTCCACCAGCTGACCGGTGAACTCGGCGCCGTTGTCGGCAAACAGGTACTTCGGCGCACCTCGCTGGCGGACGAGGCGGTTCAGCACCTCGGCCACATGCTCGCCCTTGAGCCGCTGGCCAACCTCGATCGCCAGGCCTTCCCGGCTCCAGATGTCGATCACGGTCAGCGCCCGGAACTTCGTGCCCTGGCTCAGCTGGTCGTGGACGAAGTCGAGGCTCCAGGCCTCGTTCAGATGCTTGGGTACGTAACGCGCCTCGCGGTGCGCGACCATCTTGCGCCGCCTCGGCCGCTTGCTGCGCAAGGCAAGGCCCTCCTCGCGGTATAGCTGCCAGACCAAGTTGCGCCCCACCGTCCAGCCGTCACGCCTGAGCATGACGTGGACCCGCCGATAGCCATAGCGGATCCGCGTCTGCGCGATCTCGTGCATGCGTTGCCGGATCTCGAGGCGTGGGTCCCTGGTGCTCGGCTTGCGCTGGGTCGATCGATGCTGGCGCGTCAGAGAACAGGCCCGGCGCTCGCTGTGGCCGTGGCGCGTCGCCACATAGGCCACAACCTCCTTCATGAGCGCTGGCCGGGAGACTTTTTTGACAACACGTCCTGCAGCACAGCCTTGTCGAGGCTGAGTTCAGCGACCAGCCGCTTGAGCCGGGCATTCTCCTCGGCCAGCGGCTTGAAATCACGGACCTGGTCCGTCTCCAGCCCAGCATACTGCTTCTTCCAGCGGTAGAAGGCCTGCTCCGAGATGCCGAGCTTACGCGTCAGATCGGCCACCGGCAGGCCCAACTCAGCCTGCTTCAGCACCGCCACGATCTGCTCCACCGAGAACCGCCGCTTCATAGCCAATCTCCACATCCGTCATGAGGAAATCCGCCGAAACACTAACACCAAAGCCGGACCACTTTCGCCGTGTCAATTGAATCTTCAAGCTTTCTCCGCTGAACAACAGGCCTGGAAGCCCGTCATTGGGGCGTGGATGTGTCACGGAGATCATCGAGCGCGGGCGCGACCAGCAGGCCATCGAAGCTGATGAGGGTGCTGCGGCGGAGCCGTAGGGCACCGAGCCACCCTGTTCACCATCGACCAACGACCGTTGACCGGTGGTGAACAGCGTCGGGCACCAAACCGCCACCCGGACGTTGCCTCTGGAGCCACTCCTTATGCACCGGGAGACTATGCGAAGGACGACAGCAATCCCCGTCGGCGCGCCAGATCGCGCCCGATCAGATGCCACCAAAGCCCTCGTTCGCTTGGACGCCATAGCGCGCCGGCTCGATGGCCGATGGCGGATCCCCGGCACCCGCGTCAGGTTCGGCGGCGACGCTCTCCTCAGCCTGCTCCCGGCCGTTGGGCCGGTCGCCGGCACGGTCGCATCTGCCTACCTGATCTGGGAGGCCCGTCGGTTGGGAGCACCCTCGTCACTGCTGCTGCGTATGGCCGGAAATGTCGCCCTTGACAGTCTGGTCAGTGCAGTCCCGGTGGCCGGGGCCGTGGGCGATGTTTTCCTTCGGGCCAACCTGCGCAACATCGCGCTGCTGCGGCGGCACCTGGAACACGGCGGCTGACGCAGGCGCTGAGACCTTCGTTCCCGTCCTCACCCTCCGTGCTTTACCGATCCGTTGAAACCTCAGCATCATCCGCCGTTGCGACGCAGGCGAAGCCCACCCGGGCCTTGGTCGGAACGCCGAATAGCGCGGTGTGCCGCGCCGGCAGCCCACCCGGGAAGTGCTTGACGTACTCGGCGTTGCAGGCGGCGTAATCGGCCCGGTCGCTAATCAGCATCGTAACCTGCACCACTCGGTCCAGGCTGCTTCCGGCCTCGGCCAGCAAGCCCCGGATGAACGCGAGAGCATTGCGCACCTCTTCGGCCGGGGTAGCACCGCGGTGAACGCCGTGGGCCGGGTCGTGCGGCGCCGAGTGACCCGAAACCCAAACCAAGCCACCTGCCTTCACTGCGCGGCTGAACGGACGAGCATCACCCGGAGCGGGCTGACCGAAGAACTCCATGTGACTGTCTCCTACTGGGCAAGCCGGCAACTGGCCGTGATCAATCCATGCCGCGACATGCACTGCAACTTGTCGAAGGTGGTCGCGTCTTGGCGCTCAGTCAACGAACGAGGAGGCACAAGATGCAAAGCATGCTGTCGCATGTGGCCGTTGTGGCTGCTGCCGTGATTGTCTGCCTGGGATTTGCACAGCCCGTGTACGCCGAGCCGGAGGTACAACGCGGCAGGGCCTCATTCTACGATGGCGAGCGCTTCGAGGGCCGACCGATGGCGAACGGCGATCGCTTCGACCCACAGTCCAATGCAGCGGCTAGTAAGACCCTGCCGCTTGGCACCGTGGCGGACGTCACCAACCGGGAAACCGGCGAGACCCGGCGCGTGGTGATAGAGGACCGCGGCCCCTACGTTCAGGGGCGTGTGATCGACGTCTCGCCACGCACGGCTGAGGAACTTGGCATGCGCCAGGACGGCGTCGCGCCCGTCGAGGTGAAGCCAGTTGGCCAGTTGCCGAACCGGGCGCGCGACGGCAGAGCAGGGACAGAATAGCTGGCGGGGTGGCCGAGAACCACCCAAACGCCGCGCCGGCCCAGCCCGCCTGTGAATATCGAGGATAAGGGAGGTCCGCCCGCAAATAGGGGCACCATGATGTTCCTTGTTCGTTCTGCGCTTCGGTCATGCCGGACGACTCTCTCCCGCCCCTCCCTGTGCATCTTGGCTTCTTCGAGCCCAAGGCACTGCGCGTAACGCCAGCGGAGCAGGATCTCGTGGCCGCGTTCATGGAGCGCGTGCTGGCGGCGCATCCGGCATGGCCTTGGCCGTTGATTGAGGAGGCACGGCGGCGTGCTGAGGAGCTTTTTGCTGCCGCGCGTCAGTGACCGGCTGGTGGGCTAGGCTTCGGCTCGGGCCAACACACGGGCGACGGTCGTGTACGTCCAAACAGGGTGGCCCCGCGGCGTCGGCACGCCACGCCCGGTCAGCGCCCGCGCGATCGACGCCTGGCCGGGGCACCTTTCGCCCGCAGCCGCTCCGCTCCGAGAGTCAGCCGGTGCGCCGCTCGCTTCGCCACCACGCGCCGCGTTTCGGCCGTTGCTGCGGCGCTGAGGCCGTCAGCTGGCCGGTAGTCTCGATCCTCGCCCAGCGCTGCCCTGGTGCGCTCGCTGATCAGCTCGCGCTCCTTCGGCGCCATGGCGGCGTAGATCCGCGCTTTTGACAACCGACCCGAGCCGGTCCTTGCGTCCGGCACGTGGCGTCCGGAAGGTAGCTTGCCGGAGTAACTGCAACCAATTCCACGCCAGCGCGCCCGCTTTCCACGCCTGCGCCAACGCCGCTGCAAATGGCACGGCCACATCCTCTGCTCATCGGAACACGAGTGAAGGAGCAACCGATGCACGGCATGATCATCCCACTGGCAACTCAGACCGTGATGTGGGCGGCCAGCACGACCCGATACCAGTTTCACGCGATTCGCCTGCGGTGGAAAGAGCGGCGCATGGCGAGCACGCTGAGCGCTCCGGACGACGCCACCCTCAAAGACCTTGGGCTCCACCGCGGTGAAATCCCCTCTATTGCCCACGCGCGTGCGGTCAGCCTGTGGGGAGCGTGACATAGGCTGGATCGGGATCTGTTGCGCAAGTGCCGCCCATGCCCAAGCAGGCAACGACGCCCTTGTCCTGCTACCGCAGGAAAACATCGGGTTGTTAGGACATGAGGCCCCCGAGCATGGAACACACACCCGTGGCATCTGAGTTGAATGTTCTTAAGCAGCAGCAAGAAGCGGCCGCCGACATGCTCGCTGTCTTGATCCGGCCGTTCGATCATATACGTGAGGCCGAGGTCCGGGATCTGTTCGCGCGGTGCATCCGCGAGATCGCGCCGCCGTCGGCGCAGGCTGCGGTCGATATCTACATCGCTGAGGCCTTGACCGGCGACTACCGGGACATCGCAACACATTACCGGCCGGGAAGAGGCCGCGGCTTCTGGCTGGCGTTGTCCCAAAATGACGATCTAATGGGCACCTTCGCCCTACGGCCGGTCAGCGAGGACGTCGCAGAGCTTCGCCGCATGTACGTTGGCGCCGCTTTCAGACGGCGTGGCGTGGCACGGGCCATGCTGGCCCGGGCGGAGGCGCTCTGCGCCGCCTGGCGCTTCCGGAGGCTGTTCTTGACCACCTCAATCATGAACCGATCCGCAATCGAACTTTACCGCACGGCCGGCTTCGACCAGGGTGACTATATGCCCGCAGGCGTCTAGGAGCCGCCGCCCGGCGTGCGAATCTTCGCCTTTGAGAAAGCGTTGAGCTGCGTTAGCTCAGACTTGATCTGACATTCAGTGTCGGTTTCGGAAAGTTGGAGCCGGTGGGTGGGACGCGGTCCTTGCCCCGAGCTCGGACTGCGCCCCGCCCACCGGCGGGACGGAGACCCCGGAGATGACACAGGAACAGAAGATCATTCGCGCCAAGGTCGGGCTGCTGGAGCTGGCCCGCCAACTCGGCAATGTCAGCCAGGCCTGCAAGATGCTCGGCTACAGCCGGGACAGATTCTACCGGTTCAAGGAACTCTACGACAAAGGCGACGAGGTCGCGCTGGTCGAGATCAGCCGCTGTAAGCCCATCCTGAAGAACCGCACGCCCGCCGACGTCGAGGAGGCGGTGGTGGCCATCGCCATCGAGCAACCCGCTTGGGGCCAGGTGCGGGTGGCCGAGGCGGTGAAGCGCCGCGGCCTGTCCATCTCCCCCGCCGGGGCGCGCTGCGTCTGGCAACGGCACGACCTCGAGACCATGAAGAAGCGGCTGAAGGCGCTCGAGGCCAAGAGCGCCCAGGATGGGCTGGTGCTCACCGAAGCCCAGATCGCCGCCTTGGAAAAGGCCAGGCAGGACAACGAAGCCCACGGCGAGTTCGAGAGCGAGTGCCCGGGCTACTGCGGCGCCCAAGACACCTTCTACGTCGGCACGATGAAGGGGGTCGGGCGGATCTAACAACAGACCTTCATCGACACCTACGCCAAGGTGGCCTTCGCCAAGCTCTACGACCGCAAGACCCCGATCACCGCCGCCGACCTGCTGAACGACCGCGTGGTGCCCTTCTACGACGAGCACGAGGTCAAGCAGCAGCGGGTGCTGACCGACCGCGGCACCGAGTTCTGCGGCAGCTCGGAGCGACACGAGTACCAGCTCTACCTCGCGGTCGAGGACATCGACCACACGAAGGCGAAGATCAAGAGCCCGCAAGCGAATGGCATCTGCGAGCGCTTCCACCGCACCGTGCTCGACGAGTTCTACCGCACAGCCTTCCGCAAGAAGGTCTATCTCAGCATCGCGGAACTGCAGGCCGACCTCGACTGCTGGGTGGCCGACTACAACAGCCGACGACCTCACCAGGGTAGGTGGTGTTACGGCAAGACCCCGATGCAAACCTTCCTTGACGCCACCCCACTCGCCAGGGAGAAAATCATGCGCCACTGACCACAGCAGACACGCTCATCGGCTCACACAGCCAACGCCGTCTGTCAGATGAAGGCCTAGCTA
>JAESFM010000253.1_pt1 | contig 13445 bp, 13 predicted proteins | sample 9266171 | NCBI WGS metagenome assembly JAESFM01 (sample SAMN14505069, study PRJNA617099) | algae metagenome | isolation source: Hassallia sp. WJT32-NPBG1 and co-occurring heterotrophs from well developed... | place: USA: Mojave Desert, Joshua Tree National Park, California | collected 2006-06-22
CCTCTAGCAAGCAGGCTTCCAGACGTTGGGAGTCTTCAGGGTTCATAGTAATTGCACTTGCCTGAGTATTGTCGGTGTAACTATCTTCCCTCAATTACACCTATATTTGCAAAAGTGAGATGCTCCCATACAGTCGAGGCATAATTCAGCAAAATAACTGGAGACATCTTCAGTTTTAGATTTTTCTTTTAATCGTAGATATTCTTCACCAGTTATAGCATCAACACAGAGCATTCCATTTAATTTGTTACGTCGCCCTCGTTCATTACTCTTAATTTGTGGTCGAGTATTCTTTTCTGCCCACCCATAAAATATGCTGGGACGGTCATAGACTGCAAATTCATCAAAAAATACTATCTTTTCGTTATTCTGTTTTGATTCCAGTTTTTTTTAAAGTTGATACAAATGCTCTTTGCCCATCCTGGTCTGCATTTGCATAATCTCTATGCGCTTTTTGATGGGATAGATGAAGTTCATCTAAAATTTCATATACTCTGCTATCTTTTAATTCAACTCCCCATTTTTGTTGAATAACATTACATATAATTTTCCCAGTCCAAATGTTTCTATCTATACCATAATCTGTGGGTTTGGAAGATAGGAGCATTTCTTTCAACTCTTCTTTTTGCACTTCACTTAGTCTAGAACGTACTTTGTGTCTAATTGGCACAGTTAATCGCAACAGTCCATTTTCAATATCAGTAGACCGAAAAGATTTCTAAAAGGCTTACCATGCGTTCATTTGACCGAGTTTATAGAATCCGCCAGAATGCCCGTATATCTGCTTTTTGAGCAATAGGGTTGTAGATCAGTTCTCCAGCCCAGGCAAGCGATCGCTCTCGTCAGTCACAGAAACGTCGCCTGAAACCCTTGTTCTTTCGTCAACTTACAAAAGTTTTCGGTCTACTGAATGTCAAGGGAGTGCAGTCTTTAGTCAGAACACTCGAATTAGTGAAGGAATTTCAACCCGCATTACCCTATGGCTCACTCGTGGGAGTAGTACCCTTTCGTGCCAAGTGGACGGGTGTAAATCCAACCAAAGCCACTAAAACCAGTATTGAAGCAATGGGCGAGATAGTGGGGAAAGATTTGATGTTACCCCACCTGCTCGAATCTGATGTATATAAAAATGCCATCAACCAACGGGTATCACCAACAGATTTAGGACAACCGAACTTGGAATATCCAATTTCTATACTCGCGCAGAAGCTAAAACCAGCATTAGCCGAACAGTACGCAAAACTTATCCCGTCATTAACAGTGTAATTTATAGTAGCAGGAGCAACCAATGAGCCTATTAGATGAAATTCGCTCTCGTGCAACCCAACCAACCGTGAAGCCACGTATTGATGTATTGCAGCAAGAGAAGATTGATGACACGTTGAATGCGATCGCACTTCCCCCGTCTGGAATATCAGAACTCAAGCGGTTAGAAGAATTACTTGCCAGCTTCCCAGAAATTGCTGCTAGAATACCCGTGCGATTGTCAACCCCGATTAAAGACGAACTTGACGAACTATGCAACCGCGAGAAAATCACAATCGAAACATTACTTGAAGCGTTTTACGTAACTTGTAAGGACAAGGAATCAGTGATGAAGCAGGTTGTTAAAGATGCCAAAAAGCGGTTGAAGAGTCGTAAAGAAGCAGGAAATATTCGCTCCAGCCTTACCAAACTTAATAACTTAACTAAAAATATAAAGTAGTAACGCGCGCCCGTAACAACAACCCGTAAATAAATGCCCTTTCTCACGAGCATCTGTTAAGAGACGCTGCATTTATAAGAGTTTACTTTGGATTGTCAACCATCGCGCTTGACAGGAATCGACAACTTCTGCACAGCTTTACGCTTAGTTTCTTCTTCCCTTCTATCATACAAAGATGTGACACTAGGAGAAGAATGACCCGCAAGCTTTTGAACAGTAGCAATATCAACCCCAGCAGACAACAAATCAGAACAAAAAGTCCTTCTAAAATCGTGAGGCGAAAACTTATCAACACCAGCTTGCTTAGAACGCCCATTCAATATCTTTAACACAGCATCCGCGCACAGAGAACGCAATTCAACTATTCCACCTTTTCTAACATGACACAATAGCGGTCCTCTTTTGCGCCCTCGCACATCAAGCCAAGCTTCTACAAGCATTGTTGCATCATCCGGCAGATAAACTTTTCGATATGACCCTCTTTTTCCCTTGTGTATTTCCAGCGCACCAGAACCGGGGTCAAAATCTTTTATCTTTAGTTGAACTACCTCATTACGCCTCAACCCTGAACCACGTAAAATCGCAATCAGCGCCGCATCTCTTATATCAATGGCACTCTGCTTTTGGGTAAGACAAACATCCATCAACGCTGCAATTTCGTCTGAACTTAAAGCGCGACCTCTAGGTTCAGTTGTCGGAGTATCAATTGGTTCCAAATCTGTTGCGCCGTAATACGCCTCAAAACTCATCAACCCCAACCTGTAAGCTTCCTTCAACACCCGCCGCAAAGCACACAGCATTTTTTTCGCCGTCGTCGGTGCAAACTTCTTTTTCAGTGCTGACCGTACCGCCGCCGTGTGAGAATATTGTAATTTAGCCCAGTCCAAGGTTAGAGCATCGCACTGCTTATCAGTTAATAGGGACGCGATCGCATCAAGGGCGTGACGCATCGTCGGCTGTGAACCCTCACTCAACCCGCCCAGATACACCAAAGCCGGGTGCAAATTGGCTGGAAGAGGCACCGAAAGGTTAATGTCACTTATATCGCATTGCTGGGTAAAGATGCGCACTTTTCTCTTTGGAACTACAGTTCTAGCGAATTATTTTATTTTCTCACCTGTGTGCGAACCCACAACACGCATTACGTTATTGGTGCGGAGCGTTTTTTGTCCGCTTTGACCGACATGATTAGTACAGTACGGGGATCGTGCTTTTTTTTTGCTCTCTGCGTTCATGTGTCTGTACCAACAACGGGGCAATCATTAACTAATCTTCTTCTTGCAGTATTGATATCACGCTCCAAATCGATATCAATACTGCTATCACCATGAGAAATGCCTGTTCTTAAGCAACCAAAATACTTAGTATACAAACTAATTTGGACGGGTCTAATGCACTACCTCTACCGACAAATGAGGGATTAACAGTCAGATATTGTACGGAAGCAAATTGATACCTTAATTCACGCCCGACTGATAGGTGTGCCGTTGAAATGGGCATGAATTGTTTCGGCTCTAAACCAGCTTGGTAATGTCTTCTCTACATCTGATAAATTATTCCCATTGTCATCCTTCAAACCAGTCTTAATAACGATTCTAGGTAGAGGCTTGCGATTATCTAGAGTAAACTTTTTCAGGTAAAAAGCACCCTTTCTCATTTCAGCAGTGCCGTCACCAAAGGCAGCATTAGTTAAATTATGCGTCACACCGATGAAGTATTCTTTAGCCTTGCGAGTATCTGAGAAAGTTGAGGTGACAAATCGCTCTACAGATTCCTTATCAATTTTAGCTAACTGGGTAAATTCGTCGATGATGAATTGTTCTGATTGATTATCTGGTAACTTAGCTTTAATCCGCACATCCCGACGGTCTACAGTATCTTGTAAAACCGATAAGATAGCTGAATCATTATCAGCTTTCTCAGTGGCTTCTAGAAGGTTCCAGACATCGATATTTTCACCATTAAGGTGTCTGTCAGCAATGCGAAAAACTGGAATATCTAAACAGTGCTTTCTAATCAAACCAATGGCTACCGATGTATTCGTTTTCCCGGTTCCCATGTCTCCCACAATCCAAATAGGCTTGATGGCATTGATTAAAGTCCACAGCCAACCATCCTCCCAGGTTTTTAAAGCCTCAACTAACTCATTGACCCGATGCTTATTTGATTGGGTTATATCTGACTTAAAGTCGTCATATTTAGCTCTCTCTATTTTGTCTTTTTCTTTGTTAGCTTTGGCTGCATCGAGAAGATTTTCAGCCCGAAGTTTATCCATCTGCGAATCTGCGGTGGCAAATTGTTTGAGTGCCGATGCATGGGTTTTATCTTGAATTTCTGTCTGTCGTCGCAGTCGGTAAGCAATAGCATCGACCGAAATGAAACCAGCTTTTACACGTTGCTTATCCCAATTAGAGTTAATTGAGGTTGCTTTAAAATCACGTTCTGAGCGGACGCTAACACCAATCAGTTTAATTTGGGTTTTATATCCTTCTAGTTCGTAATGTGCTGACTCCTCATTTAATTCCGATTTCTTTGCCCAGCACAGATAAGCTATCCCGGAAGCAATGGGTGCCACTAAAAACCAAATTGCTTTTGAATCAGTAGCAGGAATGTTACGGATAATTAATGATGATTCGGGAATTGGGTTTGATGACTCAAATTGTTTTTGTGACCAGACTTCTTTTAGCAACTTACGCTCGTGTCTACAATATTCTTTATCGAGTTTTTGTTGCGCCAGCTGACTAAATTCTTTACCAAAACTAGGAGGAAGGTTCGCGGTCTGGGGGCAGAAACGGACTGCTACCAGGTCATAAGGTCGCTTGCTTTGACCTAAAAGCATAGAACAAGCGGCGGCAATTGTTACCCATAAAACTGTTAAACCTGCATATGGAGTTTTCATCTTCTCCTTCCATCGACGATTACATAAATCCCTGCCAACCCAATTAACCCCCCTACAATTAAAATAGTGTTCTGTTTATCATCGGGTAACTTATTAAAATCCTCGACTGTAGTTTGGAGATTTTTGTAAGTTTCTCCGGAGGTATGAACAACACTTAAAAAGTTTCCTAATGCACTCCAAATTAAAAAACTAGTTACTACAGTCGAAAATCCAAACTTTATAAGCCTCCCCATGATGTCTTGGTTACCTTCATTATTACGGTTAATTAATTCCTCGATTGTTTCCCGGTTCGTTATTTGGTTAATGATTAGAATCGCTGAAAATGCTAACGCTATCCCATCCATTCCACTTGTCAGTATTAAAAACCGAGCCACGCTATAAGAAGTAATCCCCCAAAAGCTCATTCCTAGCCCCTTTAACACGCTGCGATTCTTATTCAGTTTGCGGGTTAAATTCTCTTTATAAGCTTTGATAGCTGACTGCTCGTCGGGGGTAAATGCAGTATCCTCTTCAACCGGGTAGTTTGATTCTTGAACGCTATTTCCTTCTGCCTCAAAATCTGTCATATGGAATAATATGTGCATATTCGTGCCTCCAGGTACGCGTTACTTGGAGGCAATTTATTAATTAAACATGTCGCGGATTTCGTTCCACAGTTTTACAAGGGGATTGGTGGAATAATGCTTTTTGGGGATCAGGCTTAAATCGCTGTCCGAGCCATTCTCTAGCAGGTGTTTAATCTTTTTATCTTCGTAATCTCTATCTGCCTTCATCTGTGCTATAAATGGCTTATTGCTGATAGATTCTAAACTAGCCTTTGCGTTTACTGTAGCCATCTGGGAATCGACCCAAGCCTGTAATTCAATCACGTCCATCGCGTCATCATGTCGTTGGTTCTCAGATACTGTAGCCATCTGGGAATCGACCCAAGCCTGTAATTCAATCACGTCCATCGCGTCATCATGTCGTTGGTTCTCAGACTCTAGCTTGGCGAATAAACTAGTTTTATATTCATCAATGAGGTTGTTGTACCGGGTGTTCTCTAAAGTTACGTCACTAGCGGCTTTATCAATTGCTTGCGCCCCTTTGCTTCCGGACTTGTAAATGTCAGCCAACGCGGTATTATATTCGGTTGTTCCCTCGATATAAGAAAGGAGATTATCGCGGATTGTAGGCATTGCCATAGCTAAACGCTCTCCCGTCCGCCCCATGTCTCCTATCTCTTTTAAAGCTTTTTCATCCCCGTTTACAGCGCGAATTATTAGAGAACTATTGATGCCGAACTTCTTAGCAGTAGCTTTTTTAATCTCTTGACCGTAGGTTGAAACGTAATCACGTATATGTTTTGATACTTTCATTTTTAATCATCCTTGCATTGATGACGACAGAGATATCCTTGCTCAATTAAACGTTGCTCTTGCTGTCGCGGAGTTAGCGGTCTAAAACTCCAAATAAACTGAATTAGTAGAGGCAATAGTGCAATCCCAAACAAGAGCAAGTAAACAGTATAGGGATTAAGTTTTGAACGCGGCTGCAATGATTTTTGATAGTTCTCTCTGCTTGGCTGACTGGGAGCGAAAAAAGTTGTTCATTTCCCCGAACTCCCCGACCAAGGTTTGATTTAATTGCTTTCTCCGGAACTCGATATGTTCCCTGGCATCCTTTATTTTCTGCTCTAACCCCGACGTTCGATGGTCATGGTAGGTAACAATCGCTTCTACGACTGACTCAATAAAACACTCATGGTCGAGAAAACTATCTTTAATCCCAGTCGCTAAATCTACTACTTCAACTTCTGATAATTCAATCCCTAATGCCGATGCTTGCGACGCTACTAAATCCTGTTTTTGTTCTGAACTAATTACTATTTCTGATGATTCTTCCTCATATGAGTCAGGCTGAAGTATTTCGTTAATTCCAGGTTCATTAACTAAATTCTCGCTAAGAAAAGGCTGGGGGATTGGCTGCAATAAGCTATCGCTCTTCGCTACTGACGGTAGCGGTACTTCAACAACGCTGAACTTATCTAGCAACTTCGCAGTTATTAAATCAGCCAAATCCGAAGTTAAGTTTTCATGGTCATAGCCAAGTAAGCTAACTTCTTCCAATAAGACAGCACGAGATTTTTTAATGTCTTTATGCGATAACCGAGATTGAATTCGCTTTATATAATCTGTCATGATGCCTCCTTAATAAATGTTTGAGAAACGTTATTTATTTCCTGACGCAGTTTGTATGTGTGAGTCGCAAGAATTACGGGGTACAATTCTTTGAGTGAATAAATGCGTGTTTGACGAAATCCGTTAAGCGGTTTGAACCACTTTGTAAGTGTGTTGGCATGAATTGTTATGTTGTATTGTTCAAACAATTCCAATAATTGCTTACCGCTTATTTCTGATGCCTGGTTAGCGATTAAGTTGTTGGCTTCCCTAACAGAATTGACAATTAGCACAATCCTTAAGTTGCATTTGGGAAGCTGTTTCTTAATCTCAGCCAACCACTTAATATTCTGTTTCGTAAATGGGAAGTCATCGCTAAAAACAGGCTTCAACCGATACCAACTTGCATCGCTGATACGCTTTCCTAATACTGACTCAAATACCTGTCTTGCTTCTTTTTGGTCTAGTTTGATCATGGACTGTAACCGGAAAAACAAGTGTTTAAAATTACTAATTTTGTTTGCACGTTTAAGTAGTGCTACATAAAATTCGCTCTCACGGCTGCTGTTGCGCGTTTTTCAGTGAGTGATATCAGCAGGCTGTGAAAGTCACATTTGTTTACGAACTGCATCGATGATTCATTGCTGCTGACAGCTGCACTTTATGAAATGAAAATTTAGTTAGAGGCTTTTTGTGGAGTGAGAATGGTTGCATTGCCCTGGCAGTCAGGATGGTGCAATTTCTCATGGGTGTGATGCGTGATTTTTTTTTTGCTTTTTCTGGAGTCTTGGATAAATTCCCTCCTTGGGGGTTAATGCCTTGGTGTGTATGGGGTTGGACGCTTGCAGTGGGGAATATACGCTTTTACTCTTCCTTTGGCGGTATAGATGTTATATTAATTACGGTAATGCACTTTGTCAAGTAGTAATGCACTAAAATGACAAAGTTGGCTCTAGGAGAGAAAATAATGAACTATAGGAATATAAAGCAAATGCGCTTAAGTAACAGTGCCAACAAAAAAACCACGAACGACCATATATATAGACCCAGAACTATTTCAAGCCCTAGAGGAAAGAGCGAAAGAAGAAAAGCGTACTATAAGCAATTTATGTAATTTAATAATTGAGCAAGAGATGGAGGGATGGCTTAAGAATAAATCAACTCAAGTAAAGAAGTGATTATATTTAATACTTAACTCTCCTTCACTCCCACATTTTATAAATAGGTGATTATGACTCAAGCACCTCCAAAACTAATAACCTTTGATGAATTTGTTGAGTGGATACCAGAAAATTCATCAAAGCGCTATGAACTGCACAATGGGGTAATAGTTGAAATGGCTCAACCAACTGGAGACCATGAAGAGATTATTTTATTTTTAGTTGAGAAACTCACTTTAGAATATAGTCGCTTTAACCTGCCATATGGTATTCCCAAAACTGTACTAGTTAAACCACCTACAAGTGAGTCAGGCTATTCACCAGATGTGTTGATACTCAACCGTCCTAATCTCGTGAATGAACCACGATGGAAAAAGGAATCAACAGTTACTCAGGCGTTATCAGTTCCCCTAGTTATAGAAGTAGTCTCCACTAATTGGCGTGATGATTACCACAAGAAATATGCAGATTATGAAGAGATGGGGATTCCAGAATATTGGATTGTTGACTACGCGGCGCTAGGAGGTAGAGAATATATTGGTAAACCGAAACAACCTACTATCCTTGTTTGCTCTTTGGACGAAGGTGAATATCAGGTTAGCAAGTTTAGAGAAAGCGATCGCCTCGTGTCACCAACATTTCCTGACTTGAACTTGACGGTGCAAGAGATTTTTCAAGCTGGCGCTGCTTAGTTTTTTTTGCTGCGCGTGCGGAAACTTTTACGCGATCGCTCTTGAAGGGACTGGTATTTAGAAGGATTTTTATGATACAAGGCAAGTTAGAAATTACCATCAAAATCAACGAACTGCCCCAGGCTCGAACTGTCGAAAATGGCTGGCAACACTTCCAAATTGACTGCGACGGGCGAATTATCAGCATCACTGTCAAACCCAGAGTTTGGAAGAAACTTACCGATGCACAAGCCAACTTTCCGGAATGGGTGGGGGCGATCGCAGGATCGATGGGACAAGCAACTGAAAAAGGCTTTGTACTGAATGACGCAAGCGTCCAGGTTTATGAGAAAAAGCCAAAAGCTGATAAAGTTGTAGCAACATAATCCGAGTTTACCGCAACATTACGGTAACTAAGGAATTGCGAAACCCTTTACCATATTCCAAAAGTCTTTCTACAAACAGAAGACGGCAAGGGGGCAATTGCGGACTACTATATCCCGAACAACAGTAGTACTTATTTACTGTTTTTTGATTATAGTTCGTATCTTGAAAGCCCCAAAATGCAGAATCCCCGCTAGACTGTCAATCTACGGGGATTCAAGAATACACAGACAGCGCAGGCAACTCCTAAAGTTTGATCGACTTAAGTTGACCGCTATCGCTTTTTAAAGAGGTAACTATATATTACCTCAAGTGATCGCGGTTTAACAAGGAGTTACCTCAATAAATTACGGAGGTAACACAAATGTACACAAATAATGACTCATATTTAGCTTCATTAGTAGCGGGCTTACAACAAATTCCCTCAAGCTGGGCATTGACCCCAGTGGACGGCAATAAGCGCCCTTATCGCGAGGGATGGCAGAGCGAAACGCCAATGAGTCATGACGCCATAGCGAAGGAGTTGAAAGGCAGAGCCAAAGGTTACGGCATCCGCACTGGCGTTATATCGGGGGGGATTTTAGCCATTGATGCTGATGGACACGCAGCTGAAGAATTATTACAGAAAATGTCAACAAGCGAGTTGCCCGACACGGTAATTTTCGCTTCTGGCAAGCCCGGACGCAGGCAGTTGCTGTATCTCGTGCCCCCAGAATATTGGGAAATATTTAAGACCATCAAACTAAAAACTGGTGTCAAGGGCGACGGCGGAAAGGAACAGCAATTAGAATTCCGGTGGAATGGCTGCCAGTCGGTGCTACCCCCATCAGTCCACCCAGAGACAGGTAGCTATCATTGGGTGCGATCGCCCAATGATGTTGAGGTTGCACAATGCCCCAACTGGGTAAGTGAATTGATGTTAAACCACAACACTATACAACCTCCTACGCCTGCTATCCCCTTTATTACCAACAGACCCCCATTAGAAATATTCCTGGGCAATAAAGACCGAGATTTAATATTGCATGGTGCAGGTGACGGTTCTCGTAACAACGCAGCACAGAAACTTAGTCTTAATTTGATAGCTACGGCTCGTCGTCTTTACGAATTGGGCATTGACTACGACGGCGACCCACGCACTCTTTATGACCAATTCTGTGGCAGATGTAGTCCTCCACTAGGTTCTGACATCAGGGGTGAAGCTGAGGCATGGTGGCGCAAAGCTGATGCGGTTGCCAAGCGTCCATCTCTAGATGACGAAAAGCTACAAGGATGCTACACGGCATGGTTAAATAAGCCACAAATAACACATAGCCATAATTCAAACTCCGTACAAAAGTCCATTGTCAGTACTGACAATGGCTTATTGTCAGTGCCGTCACTGACAATGGAAAAGCTTACCCATAAACAAATTAAGCCTATTGTCAGTATTGTCAGTGGCATTCTCAACTCTAATTTGGATGAGTTAGAAGAGTGTTATCAACTAGACCTTGTACGTGCTGAATACGAACTTAGCCAGAAATTATTTGACAAAATTGTTGCTAAAGAGCGCGTCAAATTGGATGAGGTTTTACCAGAAGATGAGATGAGGTTAAAATCGCTCATCGACTGGCGAAATACCAAAATTGAGTGGGACGCTATCTTACCTGCACCATTAGCGCGTGATTTAATCCACGATGGCAATGTTTTAAATATTGACCCAGTTGTTATTTGGCAGCCCTTAATGAGTGCTGTAGCATCTCTGGCAGGGACGAAAGTGAATCTGGATATGCAGTCTCATAAAATACCATCTGTACTGTGGACAGTTACCGTCTTAGAGTCAGGAGGAGGTAAAACCCGCGCAGACAGCCTTGTTGTAGCGCCATTGCGTTCATTGCAGTCGGAAGCGATGCAGCGTTACTATGAAGCTGATAAGGAGTACAGGCGATCGCTTCGGAAATGGGAAAAAAATGGCTCCGAGGGAGAAGAGCCAACAGCACCTGTTTTAAGAAAGTTCTTATATGAAGTCGCAACCATCCAATCAGTTTTGAAACGGTCTGCTGAAAACGAAGGTCACGGCTCCTTGTGGGCGCGAGATGAAGTGGCAGGGTTGTTTAATTCTTTGGGGCAATTTTCCAAAGGTGAAGACGAAAGTTTACAAATTCTGCTGAAACTTTGGGATGCTGCCGCGCTTTGTGTTGACCGAGTGTCATTATCTGATAGCTACTTTGCCGAGCGTACAGCAGTTTCGCTCACTGGCGGCATCCAGCCAGGTGTGTTTCGCAAAATCTTTAAGGATGCTGATGACAGTAACGGTTTACAGGCTCGGATGCTGTTTGCAGTTCCCCAACGGCGCAAGCAACGGTATGTAGAAGGCTATTGTCAACTTAGTGATCGCTTGCCGTTACTTTATAAATGGTTAGATGAATTGCCAGAAACCACCGTTAAAATTAGCCCACAAGCCAAAGCTTACTATAAGAAGCTAGTCGAAGTGATTGGCGACCAAATTGAAGAAACTACCCACCCAGCTATACGCAACTGGATGTCCAAATTAACGACGCAGATTTTGAGGATTGCGCTTAATTTGCACATGATTGAGTGTTTTTACTCACCATCTCGTGATATTAACACGCTACAAAAGGAGACGCTCTTAAGGGCTGTAAGACTTGCTCAGTACTATCGTAGCGCTTTTCACGTTTTGCAAGAGAAAGTCAGTAACAGTGATGAAATTAGCTCAATTCTGTTGCAAATTTACGACCGCGCCCTACAATCAACCAGCGGTATTTCGGCTAGAGACATTTATCGACCAATGGATAGCATCAAGACCCGTGCCAAATCAGCTTCTAGGGAACCAAGTGCCTACACCGAAGACCTTTTCAACCAACTGGTTAAAATGGGGTACGGCGATATTGTACGGAAGGGGCGCTCAGTCAAGTTTGTTGCTTTCAAAAAAGAAGATTTGGAAAAACCCTTTACAGCCACTGACAACACTGACAATGAAGAAAAACTGACCGATGATTCCCTATCTAACGAAGAAATTAATGTCAGTGACGACCACTGCCAAAAAGAGATTGTCAGTACTGACAATAGCGATTTACCCTTAGACCACGGAGAACCCCCTGTGCCGGATCAGTCAGCAATATTGCCTGAGCCAATCTCGCTGCTACAGTTTGAAACCGATGGCTGCGACATAACAAAATACGTCGGTTGTCAAGTAGAAGTGCGATCGTTTTCAGGAGAGGTCAAGTTTATTGGCGAGATAACGCATTGGGATGCAATGCATGGGAATATTACCGTAGCAACCACAGAGGGCGCACGAATCGCACAGATACGAGAATCTTTCTTAATTGGCTGACATTGTGGAGAGAGTTTTTTGAGGCGAGGTACGATTCAGCACTCTCTGTTGGAATTTACGCGCGAACTGGTTTCATTGCGTTGATTTTCCCATATAAAGGGGAGACGCTACGCGTTTGACGGGAATCCGGTTGAAATTGCGATGCTCATAAAAACCATTATCTTACGGGGCGTGGATCTACACGCGAAACTGTTAAAGATGAGTAGGGAGCAAGCGTTTTATCCCACCAATCAAGGTTATTTTCAACCTTGAACTAACCGGACAATAAAGGATAAACTGCGCGGTCCGGAGCGTTACTTGGAGCGCGAAGAAACCAATTGACGCGATACATTGAGTGGAAAGAGATGCATTGCACGTTATGACCCAAACCCAAACACAAACACAAACGGAACCAAAAATATACACCTTTGATGAATTCATCGAATGGTATCCAGAAAATTCACTGAATAGTTACGAGCTACACAAAGGAGTGATAATCGAAATGCCTCCACCAACAGGCAAACATGAGGGTGTTGTCGGATTTTTAGCCGCACAAATAACTTTTCAATTTTTGCAGATGGGACTACCGTACCGCATTCCCAAAACTGCGTTTCTAAAAACACCCGGTGATGACACTACCTATTCCCCTGATATTTTGGTACTAAATTACGACAATGTTGTAAATGAACTCTTGTGGGATAAGCAATCAACCGTATCTTTACCCGCGTCCGTTCCCTTAGTGGTCGAAGTCGTTTCAACCAACTGGCGTGATGATTATTACGATAAATTCGGGGATTATGAAGAAATGGGAATACCCGAATACTGGATTGTGGACTATGCTGCGTTGGGCGGGCGTAAATTTATCGGCAATCCCAAACAGCCTACAATTTTTGTGTGCACCTTATTGATGGCGAATATCAAATGACACCATTTAAAGGAACAGACCGTATCGTATCGCCTACTTTCCCACAATTGAATCTAACTGCACAACAGATTTTTGATTCGGTATCGTAAATTTAATCAACAGTAAGAGGATGTTTTAAAAGTCGAAGCGAGTTTAAAACTACGCTAGTCGCCTGACCATGATACGTATCATCGCAATATAAATAAAAGCCTCTGAGGTTTCGGGTAAGTGTTCGTAATCCTTGCTCAAA
>JAESFM010000254.1_pt1 | contig 13403 bp, 9 predicted proteins | sample 9266171 | NCBI WGS metagenome assembly JAESFM01 (sample SAMN14505069, study PRJNA617099) | algae metagenome | isolation source: Hassallia sp. WJT32-NPBG1 and co-occurring heterotrophs from well developed... | place: USA: Mojave Desert, Joshua Tree National Park, California | collected 2006-06-22
AAGCAAGTCAGCATTTTGTATATCAGGAGACACCAACGAAAAATCTCTCAGATGCACCACACTTAATTTCCATTCTTAGGAACAATGCCTAATTTACATGACTTTGAGCCTTAACTGAACCGTATTGCTAGCTACCCTCGCGACATCATCTGCGTAGCTAGCAAAAAACCTCACTACATCATCTCCGACAGATGCTAAGGTGATAGGTACACCAATCAGTGCGGCAATGAGTTTTTTCATCTTTCTCCTCCTTCTAAAACATTTGGTGGAAAGTTTACTCTCAGTCGATGAAATTGTTGGTTAGTTGTTCAATGTAAGCCTCAAAGTCAATGGCGGTAAGACTACTAGTCAATAATTAAGTTATCGATACTAAGTGCATCTTACGTTTGTTGGTATTGCAACCGATATAGGGAGCTACAAGATAAAGTCGTGCCATTTCGGATTACACTCTTTTTTTTCAAAAAGTTAGATGCTTGCCCTTAAGGTAGCTACCAAAGATAGGACTTGGAGGTATTCACGCTGATAAATACATGGGTTGATTTTTCTGCTATAAGATATAACTAAAGTATCTGATTAATATGATAGCCCCCCTCACCTCATTCTGATAGGTGTAAACTACATCAATTTATGCACTGTGGGATTAAAATAGGAACAATACCAGCAAATTGCTTACATAATCAACCCCAAGCGAACAGTTTCTCACGCTGAAACCTCTCTTAGTACACGCATTGATAAGTGCGATCGCTAAATATTTCACAAACACTCTGCAACTCTCTGCGAAAAACGCGATCGTATTAATCCGAAGCTGTAATTAGCCCACGCAGGTGGAGAGAAGTCTGAGCTGAGGAAACCTCCGCTCAGAACTTCGGAGCTTTGTTCGTGTAGCCCCAGGCTTCCAGCCTGAGGGCTTTAAACCATTTGCTTCACTGAAAACTTTTGTAATTCCCCAGGAGCAAAAGCGCCATGTTCTGTAATTATGGCTGTAATTAATTCTGCTGGAGTCACATCAAAAGCTGGGTTATAAAATTCTGCCCCAGTTGGTGTAAGTATAGTTTCACCAACTTGATATATTTCGCTTGGATCGCGTTCCTCAATCGGAATTTGGCTACCATCAGGTAATTCAAAATCAACAGTCGAAAGTGGCGCCGCGACGAAGAAGGGAATATTATGTGCCTTTGCTATGAGTGCCAAACTATACGTACCTATTTTATTAGCTGCATCACCGTTAGCAGCAATTCTGTCAGCACCCACAACTACAGCGTGAATCAAGCCCTGCTTCATGCAATGAGCCGCCATATTATCAGTAATTACCGTAACGGGAATGCCTTCTTCGACACATTCCCAAGCGGTGAGTTTCGCGCCTTGTAATCTGGGACGGGTTTCGTCGGCAAAAACACGCCCCAAACGTCCTTCACGCCATGCAGAACGCACTACACCTAATGCTGTACCATAACCAGCAGTGGCTAAAGCTCCAGCGTTGCAATGAGTGTGAATTGTTAACTGTTCTGGGGTAGAAGGCAACACTTTTAAGCCATTGTCGCCGATCGCCTGACAAGTTTGCAAATCTTCCGCATTGATAATTTGGGCAGTTTTCAAAAGGATTTTTTTGATATCTTCGACACTTCCCAAAGTTTCATAAGCGGTTTTCTTCATGCGGGAAATTGCCCAAAATAGATTTACCGCAGTCGGACGAGTAGAAGCCAACATTTGGGCGACTTTTTCCAAAGAGTTGAAAAACTCATCGCGGTTATCTGTCTCAATTTCCCTCGCACCAAGATACATTCCATAGGCTGCTGCTACACCAATTGCCGGCGCACCTCGAACAATCATAGTTTTAATTGCCTGTGCCATATCTTCACTGCGGTGAATTTCGACAACAGCATACTCATTGGGTAAGCGAGTTTGGTCAATGAGTGAAACCGAGTCGTTGTGCCAAATAACCGGATAAACTTGATTTGTGGAAGAATTCATGATTAACAAATAAACTTAGTATGACCTCAGGCAAAGACATGTAGAGACGTTTGGTGGAAACGTCTCTACGCACGTAAGCTAAATCAAATAATCAACTAGCTAACAGTTGAGGGTTGCTTACTACTAAAGAAAGCTTTCATCACCGTTTCCGCCATTTGCGGACTAGTTAAACCTAATTCTGCCTTAGATTCATTCGGTTCGGCATGATCTACCAAAATATCTGGTACACCAATTCGCTTCACGGGAACGACAACATCAGCATCTAACAGCGCTTCTGCTACTGCTGAACCGAAGCCACCCATCAGACAGCCTTCTTCTAAAGTGACAACGCGCCCAATTTTTTTCGCCAAAGGTAAAATTAATTCTGTATCCAGAGGCTTGACAAAACGGGCATTTATTACAGTGGCTTGTATTCCGTGTTCGTTGAGAATTTCGGCAACTTGCATCGCTGGGTAAACCATTGTGCCGTAACCCAACAACAACACATCATCGCCATTGCGGAGAATTTCGCCTTTGCCGATTTCCACAGGTTCCCAGCCTTCTTCCATCAACGGAACACCATAACCATTACCACGAGGAGTACGCATAGCGATCGGTCCAGAGGTATGGTTAATGCCGGTTACCACCATGCGTTGCAATTCCGCTTCATCTTTGGGTGCCATCACCACGATATTAGGAATACAACGCAGATAGGCGATATCATACATACCTTGGTGCGTGGGACCATCCGCACCGACAATTCCTGCCCGATCCATACAGAAGAACACAGGCAGATTTTGGATGCAGACATCGTGAATTATCTGGTCGAAGGCGCGTTGTAAAAAGGTAGAATAAATAGCGGCAACAGGACGCATTCCTTCAGATGCGAGTCCCGCAGCTAAGGTGACGGCGTGTTGTTCGGCAATACCGACATCTATATATTGATCGGGCAACTTTGCCTGAAGCTTGTCTAAGCCGGTCCCGGTAGCCATCGCTGCCGTGATACCGACAATTTTCGGGTTTTGTTCGGCGAGTTTTACCAAGGTGTGGGCAAAGACTTTAGCGTAAGCTGGGGGTTTGGGTTTGCTAGAAGGAATGGCTTTGCCTGTCACCACATTAAACGGATTTTGGGCATGGTAGCCTACTTTATCTAGTTCGGCAATTTCATAACCTTTGCCTTTAATTGTCCCCACATGCACCAAAACTGGTCCGGTCATCTTATGTGCCTGTTCAAAGGTGGCGATTAATTCTTCTAAATTATGCCCATCCACAGGTCCCATGTAGGTAAAGCCAAGTTCTTCAAAGACTGCGCCAACTTTGGGAACAGCTAACCGCTTCATTCCTTCTTTGATGCGTTCTAATTCCGGTGAAAGAGATTCCCCAACAAAGGGAATTTGCTTGACTTGTTCCTCTAAGTTATCTTTGATAAATTGTACTGGGGGACTGAGACGCATTTTGTTGAGGTAGCGCGGAATCGCCCCAACGTTAGGAGAAATTGACATTTCGTTGTCGTTGAGGACAACTAATAAGTTAGTTTTGGGCAAGTGTCCAGCATGGTTAATGCATTCTAACGCCATACCACCAGTTAGCGCACCATCACCGATAATGGCGACAACTTTAAATTTTTCGCCTTTCATATCTCGCGCTAAAGCCATACCCAATGCGGCTGAGATACTAGTGGAAGCATGTCCCGCACCAAAGTGGTCAAACTTACTTTCACTGCGCTTGAGATAACCGGCAATTCCGTCTTTTTGCCGTAAGGTGTGGAAATTATCGTAACGCCCTGTAATTAATTTATGGGGATAAGCTTGGTGTCCGACATCCCAAATGACTTTATCACAATCTAAATCTAGTGTCTGATAAAGCCCTAGGGTTAATTCTACAACACCTAACCCCGGTCCCAAATGTCCCCCAGTTGCGGCTACGGTTTGCAGATGCTTATCCCGAATTTGACGGGCAATTTGCTGCAACTGCCTAATCGATAAGCCGTGTAACTGGTTGGGATGGGTAATTTCACTCAGGTGCATACTAATAGGGTTTTCCTCTCTATTGATCGTATTATGATTTTCCCACGCTCGTGTTGCCAGTTGAGAGGAGAATGTGACAATAGGGACAAAGGGGAATTGGGCATTGGGCAATTGTTTAATGGGCAATGGGCACGCTCTAATTGGGAATGAGAGATTTTTTCCATACCCCATACCCCATGCCCCATGCCCCATGCCCCATGCCCCATACCCCATGCCCATTACCCACTGTCATCTATTCGGCGCTGCTGGAGCTTCTGGTGTTTCGGGTTGTGGCTGTTGTCTTTGTAAATATTGACTCAATACGTAAGCCATATCCCCGCGTGTCATCGGTTTTAATGGGGCAATATTACCTTGTGCGTCTGTGTTGACGAATCCTTCACTAATTACTGTGGCGATCGCCTTTTTTGCCCAATCAGGAATTGTCTGCGCGTCTGGATGAGAGGCAAGAATTTCATTTACAGTGTCGTCGGGAAACTGAAATACTCCATAAGCTTGAGCAAAAATCGCTAAAGCTTCTGCCCTTGTCACTTTTTGGTTGGGGAAAAACATATTTCCCCGATAACCTTTCATAATGTCAGTTTTTAAGACTATTTGAATATCATTAAATGCTGGATTTGACGGCGCTACATCGGTAACTGTTAGATTTTCTTTGCTAATAGCCTGTCTTTTATCCAGTCGAAAGGCTTTCACCATAATTGAAGCTAATTCGGCACGGCTGATTAACCTTTCTGTATAAAAGTTACCATCACTAAAGTTGGTCATTAACTTTGCTGCAACTACCTGCTGAATCGAATCGGCTGGTATTGCAGGTTGTGCGTTAACGTGCAGCGGAAAATATTGTATTGCTACTATAGTAATACTACTTAGCAGCTTATGCATTATTTTAACCATTTTTATAATGAAAAGGCGGGACTTTGGTTAACATCAATTGTGATTAACTTATCTCGTGACGAGTTGATGCTTGGCTATGTTGCCAACCCGCTTGCTAAGGGAAAGGGGAAACAGAAAAGAGAAAAGGGGAAAGGTAAAAGGTAAAGGATAATAGATTTTTACTTTTACCTTTTATATTGTTTTGCGTCATACTGTAACGCGGATGACAGTAGGAGTGTTTGCTAACGAAACATACTACTTACAGAAGTATCTTCGTGAATTCTCCAGATGGTTTCTCCGAGGATATTAGCCACTGAAAGGACGACGAGTTGTTCAAAGCGATCGCTATTCGGAATGGGAATCGTATTTGTAACGATCACTTCCTCAAACACACCAGTCGATAAGCGCTCAATTGCAGGTGGAGAGAACACCGCATGAGTTGCACAGGCATAAACCTGACGCGCCCCTTCTTCACGCAATAACTGTGCCCCTGCCGCAATTGTGCCGCCAGTGTCGATCATGTCGTCTACCAACACTGCCGTTTTGCCCTTAACATCGCCGATGACATTCATTACTTCAGCGACATTGTGAGCTTGACGGCGTTTGTCAATAATTGCTAAGGGGGCATCATCCAGCTTTTTGGCAAATGCCCTAGCCCGCGCTACACCCCCGACATCGGGCGAAACCACCACCAAATCGGGCAGATTCTTACTTGCCAGATAATCTAGCAGTACTGGCGAACCGTAAACATGGTCAAAGGGTATATCGAAATAGCCCTGAATTTGAGCGGAGTGCAAATCCATTGCCAAAACCCGGTTTGCACCGGCTTGGGTAATTAAATTAGCAACCAGCTTGGCGGTGATTGACTCTCGTCCTGCGGTTTTGCGATCGGCGCGGGCATAACCATAATAAGGAATTACTGCCGTTACCTGCCGCGCGGAGGCACGACGACAGGCATCAATCATAATCAGCAATTCCATTAAGTGGTCGTTGACCGGTTGACACGATGGCTGGATTAAATAAACATCACAACCCCGAATCGATTCTTGAATTTGAACGTAAAGTTCTCCATCCGCAAATCTTTTGCGAATCATTGGTCCCAAGTCCATGCCCAAATAACGAGCAACTTCTTGAGAGAGCGGTATGTTGGCAGAACCAGAGAACAGCCGCAGGCGATGATTTTCAGTCAGTCCTGTTCCAGCTGGCTGCACTTTTAAACTTGCAGAACTGAGCACAGCAGATCCTCTATGTGCATTCATGGCAATCTTATCATCAGGTATTTAGCAGATTTAACCGAGATAGTCAGAAAAAACATTTGTAAGTTTTTTTGAAGCTTTCATAAAAACTCTCAATATTCCTCCATAAAACGTTCGCTTTGTCATTTTCTTGACATAACAGGCAAATCAACCATAGACAGCTTAACGGACATTAACTTTTTCTACTAGATGGATTATTTAGATGTTTTTGCTTAAGGTAAAAAAAAACCAACTCCTTCGAGGTTGGTTCGGTAGAGCATTTTCCTCTACCCACCTTATTGATAACTGAGCGTCAACGATTCACGGATTAAGTGATATGCACGTAGGCACTCGTTAAGTAGAAACACCTGTGAATAAAAACTAATGGGGCAATTGAATATTCTATGATACTAACGGCAAATTTATAAAATGGCAGATTTAATTTAAGCTTTTAAATCTAATTACACATCTCACGACACTTTAAGTTATAACTCTTGACGTAGCTGATATCTAGCGAAAGAGTGAGGAAATTTGACAAGAAAAAGCCAGCACAAGTTTGGACAAAACGCTACCGTAGAAGGTGACAAATAAAGGTAGAAGGACTAGGGACTGGGGACTAGGGACTAGGGACTAGGAACTGGAAAAGAATTATTCCCCATTACTTATTCGCCATGCCCAATGCCCAATGCCCAATGCCCAATGCCCAATGCCCAATGCCCAATGCCCAATACCTAATTAATCGATGATGCAACCACCCATTACTGTTGGTACTGTCCTACAAAACCGTTATCGCATAATTCAAATTCTCGGTCAGGGGGGATTTGGCAGAACTTATTTGGCAGAAGACCAAAGGCGGTTTAATGAACTTTGTGCGATTAAGGAATTAATTCCCACCGCTACGGGAACTGGCGCTTGGGAGAAAGCACAAGAACTTTTTGCACGCGAGGCGGCAATTTTATACCAAATCCAGCAACCGCAAGTGCCACAATTTCGAGAAAGATTTGAACAAGATCAGCGCTTGTTTTTGGTGCAAGATTACGTTGCAGGCAAGACTTACCGCGCTTTGCTGGATGAGCGCAAGGCTGTTGGTCAAAGTTTCACAGAAACGGAAGTTTTGCAATTGATGCGCTCTTTATTACCAGTGTTAGAGCATCTTCACAATCGCGGAATTATTCACCGAGATATTTCACCAGAAAATATTATTTTGCGAGAAAGCGATCACCTACCTGTTTTAATTGACTTTGGGGTGGTGAAAGAACTGGCAACTAAATTACAATCCCTAAATGCGTCAACGCCGCTTACTACGGTGGGAAAATTAGGCTACGCTCCTGCCGAGCAAATGCAAACAGGAAGGGCTTACCCCAGTAGTGATTTATATGCACTAGCAGTCACAGTGTTGGTTTTGCTGACAGCTAAAGAACCGCAAGAACTATTTGATGAAAATCAATTAACTTGGAATTGGCAAAAGTTGGTAAAAGTCGATCCGCGATTTGCCCAAATATTAAATCGGATGTTGAGTCATTCACCAAGCGATCGCTTTGCTAGTGTTGCCGCTCTCACGCAAGCATTACAAGTGCTGGCACAACCAAATCAGATAAATCCGGCTTTGTCCAATATGGAAACAGTAGCCGTTGGTCGTCGCCCAGATCCAGTTCCACCTGTTGCCCCCAAAAGACCAGATCCGGTAATTCCCGATCCTCCGCCCAGCAATTCCATTTTGGATAATCCGTTGGCGTTGGGTGCAATTGGCGCTGCTGTAATTATATTAGCAGGATTCGGTTCTTGGGCAGTGGTAAGTTCTATCCGCAGTCAACCAAAAACATTAGCACCAGAAGCCCCACCACAAACTTTTCCTTCGCCAGTTATTACAGGTGCTGCTACACCAACACCTACACCCACAGCTACACCCACCAATATTGAACCTATTGTCACCAATAAACGCCTAACTTTTGTTACACCAAATGAACTCAATCTTGACGGTACTATCAAAGCAAATGAAACAGTTCAATACAGCTTTTTTGGCAGGAAAGGTTCAAAGTTAATTGCATCGCTTTCCCCAGAAAGTAATAATGTTTTGCTAACAGTTTTAGCTCCCAATCGAGAAATAATAGATAATTCTGCCCAGCAAGTTACATCCTATCAAGGAGTATTGCCTGTAAGTGGTAGATATATTATTCAGTTAACTTCATCACAAGAAGTTCCGCAAAGCAATTATGTCCTTAATGTTGGGCTAGAAAATTTAGAACTGACACCCACACCAGAGCCGACACCAGAACCGACATTTACGCCCACACCAGAGCCATTTACGCCGACGCCCACACCAGAGCCAACACTCGCGCCAACATTTCCAGCACCACCTGTGAACAATTCGCCCACACTTCCACCTATACAGCCACCGGAGTTTCCGTCTACATCCCCTCAAGAAGAAAATAACAATCCGCCTGTTGAGCAAACACCAGTTCCCAATCAGACAAATTCTCAATAAATTAAAAGGTGCATTTTCTACTAAATTGATTAAGTTTATAGTAGTCCTATATGATTGGTGTAAAAGGGTTTTGAATAACGAACCGCATTCGCCTTGGTCTACGTGATTGAGAAGGGTGCAAAGGAAGAGAGGATAAATTTCACGCTCTTATTTAGGATTAATATATACCATTTCACTAGCCCTAATTTTAGACTTTTAATCTGTGTCTGGAGCGTCTCTGCGTGAAAAAATTATTTATCTAATATTGTCTAATTTTGATAGGGGATGATTTTATCAAAACTAAACACGGTAAATTAAGTGCTAATAACTCATAACTGTAAATGAATACATTACTAATTACGGGAACGGATACGGAAGCTGGTAAAACTGTTTTTACAACAGCGTTAGCAGCATATTGGCAAACATATTACCCGCAGCGACGCTTGGGAATTATGAAACCGATTCAATCGGGTGAAGGCGATCGCGAACTTTATCAAAAGCTGTTTTCTTTAGATCAATCTGCGTCAGAAATTACACCTTTGTATTTTCAAGCACCTTTGGCAGCACCGATCGCGGCAGCACGCGAAAATCGAGAAGTGGATTTAAAGCTGGTGTGGCAAACTTTGGAAAAAGTGCGATCGGGTCATGATATTGTTTTAATAGAAGCTTTAGGCGGATTGGGTTCACCCATCACTGATGAGTTGACGGTAGCAGATTTAGCAGGAGAATGGCGTTTGCCGACGGTGTTGGTCGTACCAGTTAAATTGGGAGCGATCGGGCAAGCTGTAGCGAATGTAGCATTAGCTAAACAATCCCGCGTGCATCTAGTTGGTATTGTCCTCAACTGCGTAGAACCGCGAACAGAAGCGCAAATCGCCGACTGGACACCAGCTGAATTAATTCAATCATTAACTAACACGCCTGTTTTAGGTTGCGTACCTTACTTAGAGAATTTATCTGACTTTGAAAAAATGGCACAAGTAATATCAAATTTGGATTTGGAAACTTTAACTATTTTAGAAGTTTAACTATCTGCTCGTAACGCACCCTACAATCGTTTTATGTCTAATTTGGTTAGGTTACTTGTCAGTTCAATACTCTTAGATAGATGGTTTAATCCGCATTGCTGAATCAAAATATGAAACTTAAAAATCAAGCATCTCAAACTCTTACTCTCTGCGACTCTGCGGCTCTGCGTGAGACAAATTCATATTCTTAATCAGCAACGCCGTTTAATCAATGGTGTCCCACACTTGGAACAGAATTTGTAATTAACTGGATTATTGTTACCACAATTGGTACATACAATATGATTTTGAACTGGAGTTGGAGACTGAGAAGCGCTATTACCAACATTAGTTAAATCAGGTTTAGTTGGTGCGTTATTCCTGTCAATAAACTGAAGATTTGGTACGGTCGTTGATTGAACAGGTACTGACCCCATCTCAGCAAAATGTTCGAGCAGCATTCGATGAACAAAAATGTAACCACCCCCAACCTTTTGTAAAAAGATGCGTTCAGTGCCATAGTCAAGAAAGTGGGCATAGTTCTTGGGGATGTAACCTTTACTGTAAAGAATAAAGCGTAAAGTAAAGTGTTGGATGCAGGCTTTACCACCCCCAAAAATTAGTCCAAAAATTAGCCCAAAGTCCAACCCCAAAAGTACCCAATTTGGTTTACCGCTTAATTGTCCGATTAATATGCCGATTAATCCGCCAATTGCTCCAATAATCAGAGCATTCCTGCCTGAGTTTGAAATGCCCTGATTGGGACTTGTTTTTCTCTCTATTTCTGGACCTCTCAGCCCACCAAGCAACCCCAAAATCAGTGCATCAATTAGCCAATAAATCAGCACCAATCTCTGCACATCCAGGTCTGATTTAAACAACCGAAGAACCAGTCCCACAATCACCGCTAAAGGCAGTCCATTTAGCAGTCCATTAATTAGAAACTTCCTTGCTTCTTGCCAAGACCATCTCAGAGTTTCAACTGTTTTGATTTCTGTCATCTGCCATAATAAACTCAGCCCGCCAATAGCTACACCAATTAGCAAACTAAGTTGAAGAGACTTACTTTGATTTAGGAATCCGATTAAGGCACCAATCAGTCCCCCAAGTAGCCCTCCAATCAAAAAACTTCCAATCCTATAAAGTATTTTTTGAGTCTTAGTCTGGAACCAAGTAGGCTGCAATCCTTCAATTAAAAACATCGTTTGAGAAGTTTGAGACAAACGCTTTGCTAGCCAAATTAGCCAGCGCATTGCTTGTTCTTTCGGGTATTTCTGTTTAGCTTGCTTGCGGCTAAACATCGTTTCAATATAAGTATTAAACAGATGCCGACGGTGTTCTTCTATTGAGTTTGTTTGGGGTAAGTCTTCAAATAATTTGCCCTCATATGCCAGGGTCATGACGCTGAGAGTCAGGGGAGATTTGGCTAACTCTTGCAGTGCAGTATCTCTTTCAAGTAATGTTCTCAAGGCTTGTAATTGATTGCCAGCACTGTTTAGATATTGGTTAATCTGCTCATCGGTCAATGATTGGACACAGATAGCACCTTGTAGTTGCAGACGAGTAGAGAGAGCATTATAATCTTGGATGCGGCTACACACCACCATCTCGGTTTGCCCATGCTTTTGCATGAATTGATTCAACGCTTGAACACAGTCTTCCCGATACTCAGACTTCACCTCATCCAGACCATCCAGCGTCAGTAGCAGTTGTTGCTCTTTAATCCAAAGTTTAGCAAGGGATTTGGAAACTTTATATTGCCTATTCAATTCTTGAACAAGCCAATCAGCAATATTTTGCCGCTTACTTGCCCAAGAGGATAAATTAAATACGACTGGAATCGGTCGGCTTAAGTCTTCTTGAGTACGAGTAATCAAATGCTTTGTCAGCGTCAGGAGAGTTGTGGTTTTACCCGCTCCTGGCTCTCCTAATATCAGAAGAGTTCGTCCTTCTCCCATCTGAGTGAAGACATCTGTTACCCCAACTTCCGTGGGTAGTGCTTGTCCAGATTTATCAGGCAACTCCTCAATACCAAGATGTTCTACTGCGTCTAATCGCTCTTCTAGACCCAGTGAAATCATCACTCTGCTATGCAATGACTTTTCTAAGACACCTTCAATCCAATAGTTTTTAACTTTATTGAGCAAAACCTTACGTTGTTTATACTCCTCCTGAGTAGTGGATTTTGCTACATCAGATGTCCGACGACCTAATAAATCAGATATCTGAAAAAGACTTTTATTTAGATAAATGACGCTTCCAGTAATCAAGTCACCTTGGATATAATCACCCTGAATTGACTCATTATAATTGCCGCTTCTTATATTAATACTGCGCTTTTCCGGCTCTTGATTTGTTGTCATAATATAATCGGCGTGAATTTATTAAATAATAAGAAAAGCAGACGAGGAAACTTTCCAAAAAAATACAATGTATTAAAGCTCAATTACTCTTAGTTTTCTGCCAATCTTCCAAAGCAGCAATGAGAAAGCTAGCTGCTGGATGATTGAGCAATTGCCCAAAAGCCTGCACACCAAATACTTTTGAGGCACTAAGTATTCTCTCTTCTAAAGAGGGATTATTTTCAATACTCTTAATAGTTTCGGCAGCTATTTGCATCTTACCTAAGGTGGTATCAGTAGGGTAATACTTGCCTAGTTGTTCAAGTAGTTTTTGAATGTCAGCAGCAACTTCAGTAAGGCTTTGCTTTTCACTACTAGCATAATAATTACCTTGTATATAATTGCCTTCAATGCGCTCGTTGTAGTTACCGCTTCCTATGTTGATAGTGCGTTTATCAGCCATATTATATTTTTCTTCCTTCTCTTGGAAATTTTTTTTATTATTAGAAACTAGAATACCTATATCTTTGTTAATTTTGATGGTGGGAATTAAAGACTGGGGAATGCCATTTAGGTCAATATTATTAGAGCCTAGTTGAAAAGCATCCTCATAGTTTCTCCCAGCACCAATCACATCATAAAATCCTTGGGAAAATTTAATTGCTGCATCATCTCGTATCGAACGTTCCATACCAATAACGCAATAAATATGCTTATGAATTTCTTCAGCCTGGACTTCTGAATAGCAAGCGTTGAGTAGCACACATTCAATTGTGTTTTGAAAATTCTTAAATAAGTCTGTTAGTGATTTTGTACTTACCAATTGCATTTGCCCAGAGTTATTCTCTAAAGCTATACCTCCTGAGGGCGAATTTAGACGGTAAGCTTTGCGCTGTTTTTGTAATTCTCCGGAGTTATTTTCCAAAACTATGTTATTGTTTCCTGTTCCGTGCCCAGAGAAATGCACAATCTGTGGTTCGGAATCTAATAAAGCACGACGCAAATCATCAATCCGAACAGCCCCCTCAGTAATAACTTCAAAATTATCTCGATATTTGGAACGTTTCAAGGCTGTTTTTATTTCCCGAATTTCCTCATCTAAACGTAGCCAATCTGTGTTTCTCGGATTGGCTGATAAAATTAGAATTTTTTTCATACTTTTGGATGAAGACAGAATCTACAATAAAATTTATATGTTCCATATTTAATTTAGACTGTTGAGTTTTTTTTACCTCAAGCTGTTCAAATCAGTTGGAGCCACACAAATGAGCTTGTACTTAACATACTACATAGGTTTAACTTGAAGCACTTACCTTTTTATGGATGTAAGCGAAGTAAATTTATGCACTTTTGGGATAGAGATGCTAAAAAAATGCTAATGTCAGTAGACCGAAAAGTTCTGCGATGCCTTCGGCGGGCGTAGCCATCGCTAAAAAATAGTAGTGTGCGATACCGTTTTTGGAGGAATGGAAAAAAGCTGACTGCCTTAGCTAAATGATAAGAATGAC
>JAESFM010000255.1_pt1 | contig 13341 bp, 11 predicted proteins | sample 9266171 | NCBI WGS metagenome assembly JAESFM01 (sample SAMN14505069, study PRJNA617099) | algae metagenome | isolation source: Hassallia sp. WJT32-NPBG1 and co-occurring heterotrophs from well developed... | place: USA: Mojave Desert, Joshua Tree National Park, California | collected 2006-06-22
CACCGCCAACATCGTGACCCTTCTGGCCCTGATCGCCATCGTTCACTTCGCTGTCACCGCCATCATCGCCCGCAAGCTGACCAGCGACGAACTGAACGCCGAAGCCGCTGAAAAGACCGGCACCGTGTCGTTCAACCGGGGTGCTGCCAACGACGGTTTCCGCAACGCCGCCTGATGCGGCATCCGGAAACAAATTTCCTTGCCAAGCGCTGAGATCCGGCCAATTCGCACAATCATGATTGCGGGCCGCGAAAAATTCTCGACGCTTATGCAAGGAAAGACCGTGAATGATCTCCCGCGATCGTAAATCACCGACTTTACATTCACAAAACTGCATTACCTTGCCGAGACGTTTGTGACGGCTGCTCGCCGATGTCGCTACGAGCCGATGCCGTCACGGTCATTCGATCTTTATCCGAGTCGACAGTTCCACTGATTCTTTCACAGTTCCGCAGCCGGTCGCTCGATCGTCCGCCTGCGCGGAGGCTGCGGATCAGCATCACGATACCGGCCCAGAACGAAGAAGAACTCATCGGCGACTGCCTACGCGGCCTCAAGGCCCAGGTGGACAGGTGGGGAGATCCCCTCGACCCCGACCTGTTCGAAGTCATCCTGGTGATCAACAACAGTACCGACCGACCGACCGGTCGGTCGAGATCGCCCATCGTTTCGCTTCCCTGAATCCCGAGTTCCGGCTGCACATCATCGATGTCGTCCTGGCGCCGCGCCATGCCCATGTCGGCTGGGCGCGGCGGCTTGCGATGGAGGAGGCGCTCGGCCGCTTCCGCTATATGCGGCGTCCGGGAGGCGTGATCGCGGCAACCGATGCCGATACGGTCGTGGCGCCCGACTGGGTGGCCCAGACGCTGGCGGAGGTCGAAGCCGGCGCAGAAGGCGTCGGCGGTAAACTGCTGCCGCCGCCGGTCAGTCTGCCCGATGCCGAGCCGCGCCTTCGCGAGACGACGCAGATGGGCGCCCGCTTCCGCCACAGCAACCGCGTGCGGGTCTTCACTTCGGACCGGCAGGACGGCCGTGCCGCCGGCGGCATGGCTGCGACCCTGGCGAGCTGGCGGTCGCACCTCGCGAGCGGCAAAGAAGTCCTTGTCGAATGCCCGGATGCAGTCGTCGGCCGGCTGACCGCGAAGCTCCCTGGGCGGGAGAACAAGGTGCCGCTCGATGAAGCGCTTCCTGCCCTGAGCCGACGAGTCATGGAGTCGCGATAACCGGCTTGCGCCGCGGACACGGGGTGAAGATGCCGCACTGGCGGAAGTAGAAACGGTGACGTAGGGGCGGAGGCGGATCGACCGCATACATCCGCAGGAAGCCGGCGCCGCCCTCATGACCCAGCAGCACGACCTTTTGTTCCGGGCACTCGTCGACGACGTCGCACGGGCAGCCGTCCTGATCCGCGACTATCTTCCGGAAGCCATCGCCTGCCGCCTGTCCGACGAGTTGCCCGTCCTGCTGGACGGCAGCTTCGTCGACAAGACCCTGACGCCGAGCTGGACCGACCGCCTGTTCTCCGTCAGGCTGCGCGATGGCGGGGCCATCCTGGTTTACGTCCTGCTCGAGCATAAAAGCTTTCCGGACCCGAAGACCCCGCTCCAGGTGCTCGGCTATATGGTCGATATCTGGCAGCGCCTCGTCGACGGCGACCCTGCGAAGATCCGCAAGCTGCCACCGATCGTCCCGCTGGTCTTCTATCATGGACGGAGCAACTGGAAGGTCCCGACATCGATCGTCGATTGCTTCGACGCCGATCATGGTCTGGCGGAATATCTGCGCGACCTGCGCTACTATGTCCGAAACATCGGCTACATCCCCGATGACGAGCTTTCCGCCGATCCGGAAATCCGGTCCGGCTTGCTGTCGCTGAAGCACGTATACCGGAACAGCGCCGACCCGGAGCTTCTTCTTCAGACCGTCCTGTCCGGCCTGCGCGACGGGACGCCCTTTGAAGAGCAGGTGATCCGTTATATGCTCGAAATGTATCCGCTGATCACGATGGACCTCCTGGTCAAGGTGGCCCATCGGATCAAGCCGCACCGGGAGAAGGACATGGTATCACTCGCCGCACAGGAATGGATCCGGCAGGGCAAGGCAGAGGGCATCGCCGAAGGCATTGCCGAAGGAGAAACCAAGGGCAAGATCGCCAGCGTCCTGATCACCCTGGAAGCCCGTTTCGGAGAGGTCCCCGGAGACATCGAGGCGCGTGTCCGTCAGACGGCTCCCGAGATGCTGGACGACGTGCTGCGGCGCGCCTGTACGGTGACGTCGCCCGAAGCGCTCTTCTCGGACCAAGCCTGGCACTGACTCCCGGCCAAGCGGAAGATCATCCGGCCTTCCGCAACAGGGTCAGCCGGTAATCGCCGGTCGAGCGGTCCGTCACGGCCTTGAAGCCTGGGCTGGCCAGAAGCCGTTCATGGACTTCGTCTCCCGTCAGGGGTAGTCCGTCTCGCGGACGTAATGGACCAGCAGAAGCGCTCCTTCCGTCCGAAGCAGGTCGCGGCACCTTTGCGCCGCCCGGTCGAGGTCCGGCATCGACAGGTAATAGCCGACTTCGGACATGAGGATCAGGTCGAACGACCCTTCCGGGGCCTCGTTCGGGAACTCCATGCGCTCGAAATGGACATGGGGCAGGTCGGCGTTCCGCTCGACGGCCTGGGCGAGGGCCAGCGGAGATATGTCGACCGACAGCAGCGACGCGCAACGCGCCGCGAGCTGGCGCGTCAGGACCCCGATCGAGCAGCCGATCTCGAAGGCGCTGTCATAGCGGACGTTGCCGAGGGCCTTCAGGGTGTCCTCGTACTTCGCCGCTTCGTAGGCGCTGCTCGCGAAGCGCCAGGGGTCGCGGCCGGTCCTGCGGAGATGTGCGATCGTCTCGTCCAGCAAGGCTTCGGCGCCGCCAAGCTGGACGGCGGCGAAGCGAATCGCTCCGCCCGAGAACCAGGGCTGGCGCTGGTAGTCCCCTGGCGCTCCGATCAGGTCGTCGGGCCGGATGGCGACATCGGCGAGCCGGACGGCCCCGCTGACCGAGGCCGCCATGCCGAGGGGCGTCCAGGCGGAGGCATCCGCTTTCAGCGGCAGTTCGTCACCGCGCAGCAGGCACATCCACGGGCCGTCCTCCCGGTCCGGCGAAACGGTGACGATCGGCCGGCTGATATGGCCGACGCCCCAACAATAGGTCTTTTCGCCGTCCAGGACGGGGCCGGCATCGCCGTCGAGCAGGTCGATCCCATGGGCGCCCTGGGTATTCCAGACAGCGAACATGTGGCCGGCAGCCGTGTCGAGTGCCGTTTGGCTGAACTGCGCGTCCGTCCCGAACTGTGCGACGAGTTGCAGGGCGTTGCAGTGCCCCTCGTAGAGCCGGCCGACCGACAAGTCGACGCGGCCCACCGCCCTCAGCGTCTCGAGCAGTGGGCGCATGGTGCCGGGAAGCAAGCCCAGCCCGCATCTCCATAGTCCGGAGGCAAGGGAGCCGACAGCAGACCGGACTGGGTCAGCGCCGCGACCGCTTCGGTCGGGAAACCATCTTCCGGAACCGGGGACATAATGGTTTCGGCGAATTCCGCCACGCGCTCGCGCGCTGTCGTCGGAGTGTATCGGATGCCGGAGGCGGCGGCGCTCGGTATGTTCATGAAAGCCTGACGCCCGGCCAGGGCGGAAAGCTCCATGACCGGGCGTCAAGTATCGGGCGTCGGGTGCCGCAGGTTCGCCGGAAGGCGCCTGCTACATGACGGCGCCGATCTGCCAGGGCACGAACTCGCTGTCGCCGAAGCCCTGTTCCTCGCTCTTGGTGTGCTTGCCGGACGCGATGTCGAGGACGAGCTGGAAGATGCGCTCTCCCGCCTGCTCGATCGTCTCCTCGCCATCGGCGATGGTGCCGCAGTTGATGTCCATGTCGTCGGCCATCCGCTGGTACATCGGGGTGTTGGTCGCGAGCTTGATCGACGGGGCCGGCTTGAATCCGGAGACGGAGCCGCGGCCGGTCGTGAAGGCGATGACGTTGCAGCCGCTCGCCACCTGGCCGGTCACCGCCGCCGGATCGTAGCCGGGCGAATCCATGAAGACGAAGCCCTTGGCCGTGATCGGCTCGGCATACTTATAGACGTCGACGAGGTTGGTGGTGCCGCCCTTGGCCGCAGCACCCAGGGACTTCTCCAGGATCGTGGTCAAACCGCCGGCCTTGTTGCCGGGGGAGGGATTGTTGTTCATCTCGCCGAGGTTGCGGGCGGTGTAGTCTTCCCACCAGTGGATCCGCTCGATCAGCTTCTCGCCGACCTTCTGGCTGACCGCGCGGCGGGTCAGCAGGTGTTCGGCGCCGTAGATCTCCGGCGTCTCGCTCAGCACGGCGGTACCGCCGTGGCGCACCAGCAGGTCGGCGGCCGCTCCCAAAGCCGGGTTGGCGGTGATGCCGGAATAGCCGTCGGAACCGCCGCATTGCAGGGCCAGCATCAGCTCGCTGGCCGGGACCGTGGTCCGGCGCGCCTTGTCCGCTTCCACCAGCATGGGGCGGATCATGTCGATGCCGGCCTGGATCGTCTTGGCGGAGCCGCCGGCGTTCTGGATGTTCATCACCTGGAACAGCGGGCCGCGCTGGATGCCGTAGGCTTCCAGCAGGAAGTCGATCTGGTTGACCTCGCAGCCAAGGCCCACGATCAGGACGCCGACGAAATTGGGATTGCGGGCATAGCCCCACAGCACGCGCTGGAGGTTGGCATAGCCCTCGCCGCTGTCGGCCATGCCGCAGCCGGTCCCGTGGGTCAGCGCCACGACGCCGTCGACGTTGGGGTAGTCGGGCAGCAGGTCGCGTTCGACCTTGGCGGCGATCTGGCGGGCGACGGTGGCCGAGCAGTTCACGCTGGTCAGCACGCCGATGTAGTTGCGGGTGCCGACCTTGCCGTTGGCGCGGCGGAACCCCTGGAAAGTCGCGCGCTCGGCTTCCGGCACATAGTCGGTCGGACGGGTATCGGCGCCGAAGGCGTAGTCGCGCGCGAAGTCGTGCATCTCGACGTTATGGACGTGGACATGCCGGCCGGGTTCGATGTCGGTGGTGGCGAAGCCGATGACCTGATCGTATTTCCGGATCGCCTCGCCCTTGGCGACGGGAACCACGGTGACCTTGTGGCTGCGCGGAATACGGTCGAGGCAGGTGACGTTCGTCCCGGCGAACGGCGCTCCGGGCAGCAGTTCGGCACGGGCGACGACCACGTTGTCGGCCGGCGAAAGACGGATCGTCAGGGATGCTTGGTCGGACTGTTCGGACATGGCCTTGGGACCTGTTTTTGATGATTCGGAGGTGCCGCTACAGCCAGACCAGCTGGCGCCGAGGCTTTTCCTCCCCCACTCCTGTTGATCCACAGTTAACCAGCAAATGGATCGTGTATGCAATATCCATTTTAGGGGAGCTGCTATGAATTGACCGGGGCGAACACGAAAGCGAGGGGAGCTTCCGGCTTACGTTCCCGACAGATAAGGCGGCAGCGGCGGCGGCTCGGACGACCGGAGGATCTCCAGCCGGCGCACGATCTTGGTGACCGACAGATCGAGATGACGCCGAAGCGCCGCGGCGGCACGGGCCGGCTTGCCGTCGAGCAGGGCTTGCAGGACCAGCCGGTGCTCGCCCATGAAGGGATCGATGCCGGGCAGGTCGATATGGCCGCCCAGTACGTATTTGTTGGAGATCAGCAGGGCCTGCGTCCGCTTCAGCAGGTCAAGAAGTTCCTGGTTGTCGCAGTGGGAAATGCAGTCGATGTGAAGGTCGCGCTCCAGCTGGTCGAGCTGCCGGATCGAGACGTCGGGGTAGGCCGCCCACGTGGCATCGAGACGCCCGATCATTTCCTCCAGCGTCGCTTGCCCGATCAGGGCGGCCGCCTTGGCAAGTGCCGCCGGCTCCAGGATGCGCCGCACCTCGTACAGATGACGCACGCGCTCGACGGTCAGCGGCACGACGAACCAGCGCGACTGCTTGTCCTTGCCGGTGATGCCCAGGTTCTGCAAGCGGGTAAGGACATCGTGGGCGACGGTCCTGCTGACGCCGAAATGCTGAGCAAGATCGTTCTCGACGATCCGCTGGGGACCGAACGGCGAGTGCGAGGCCAGCTCCCGCTCGACCTCGTCGTAGATGCGCTCCCAGGCGGCCGGCGTCTTGATTTCGGCAAGGCCCGGCGCGCCGCTGTCCAGAAGAGCAGGGTCGAAGGTGCGCCGGCGTTCGACGGGCGTAAGCGATCCGCCGGTCACCAGATATCCGCGTCCCTCGAAGCGCTTGACCAAGCCCTGGACGATCAGGTGCGACAAAGCCTTCTTTACCGGCGCCCGGCTCACTCCGAAGAACTCGGCTATGGGGCCTTCCAGTATAACCGTACCGGGCTCGATCTCACTGCCGACGATTTTCTGTTCGAGAATGCCTTGTATCTTCCGATAGATCGGTTCGGCTGAAAAGATCGTCCGCATTTCATTCATGGTGCGGAGCATAGCAGCGGGCTGAAAACGCGACAAGCCGCGGTGCCGCCGGCCTTAACCCTCCGCAACCTGAGGCGTGAGACAAATTATCACTATCGTTATAGCCGATAGTCACATTAGCCTTGGTTGATTAAGGGACGGCTTTGCTTCGGAGACAAAATGCGGACCATGCTGCATTGCAGCATGTGCGTCGCTTCGTCGCAGTTCAATCCATCTACAGTCTGGTTATCGTGTTTGCTGCAATGCAGCATAGGTCGAGGTTTTAAATGCTCGTCACACTTTCAATGGTGTTCTGCCTGATTGCCGACCCCACCCAATGCCATACCGTCACGCCGCTGATCCCGGACGATCAGTATCTCACGATGTCCAACTGTCCGATCGCGGGGCAGGCGGAAGGAGCGCGCTGGGTCGATGAGCATCCGCTCTATCGCATGAAGCGCGTTCGTTGCCACATGGGCAACAAGCCGCCCGAGCGGAGCGCCTGATGCTCGATCCATGACCCTCGGGGGCGTCCGGTGCCCCCAAGGGTCATGTCTTCATCCGTTATGTCGTCACGTTGATGCTGATCGCCGCCGTCGTGCCGGTCGAAATCGGGCCGGACAGCAGGTTCAGGCTGATCGTCGTGGTCATGCCGGGGGAACCGGTGTCATAGGACGTGCCGATCACGGCGGCCGACTTGCCTTCGTTGTTCAAGGCCATGAACCGCTTCGGGTCGATCACGACGTTGTCGGACATCTTGGTGGAACTGTCGGCGGCGGTGAAGGACCTCAGCGAATAGGTATTGGTGACGCCGCCGTCGGTCGACGTGATATCGAAGAAGTCGGACATCTCAAGGCCGCGGGTGCCGAAGCCGAACAGTTCGGACTCGTTGTCGAGATAACCGTTGGCGTTGGAGTCATAGCCGAGCATGGACTGCGAGTTGAAGCCGCCGAACTTGTCCGCCGCCGTCTTGTACGCGTCGTAGGCTCGTGAATTGAAGGCATCCAGGTATTTCTGCTTGGTCGTCTCGTCCGTGATCCAGGTCGGGTCCTGGGCCGTCGGGTAGGCGCCCTGCCTCAATTCCAGAAAGACCGCAGATTTCATCGTGTCGAAGTTGACCAGCGAGCCGAACTTGGCGCCGTTGTCGCTCGTCAGCACGTTGGACTGGATGGAAATGTCGGAGTTGAGCTTTTGGCCGACGGCAGGATTGGTGCCGCTGTAATCATAGGAGAGCGCATCGCCGAGCGAGGTGAACTTCTGCTCCTTGACGGCCTCTCCCGCCGTTCCGAACTTGGCAGCAGCCTCCGACTGGCGTTCCGGGGTCAGTGAGTCCCAGATACGCTTGCGGTCATCGGCTGCCAGCTTCAGGTTCGACAGGTACCCTGAAGGCATGGAAGCTGCGGCTGTGCTTGATGTTGTCGAAGACATTGCCCGCTCTCCATTCCTGCGCGTTCTGCTGCGGAACTATGCAATAGGCGTGCCGCGGATTTTCCGCCGCACCGTCTAAGACTATCTCAATTTGGTGGTAGGATCAAGCGAGTCGATATGCCGCTGGTCAGCCGCCGTCCACGGCAAATTCTGCCCAAGGGGGAAAAATCTGCCGTGGATCGCCCGCAAGGGCGTAAATCAGACGCAGCCGGGCGGCATGACGTAGAGCGTGCCGTCCGGGCGTCGGACGATGTAGCAGTTGGAACCCTGATACGCCAGGATGGCGATGCTGCCGAAGCCCTGGATCTTGCTGATGGACTCCGGCAAGCGGACCGGAGCCAGTTTGCGGGGACCGCCGGCGGGCTGGGACGGGTGGTCTTCCGTCAGCGCGCCCACCAGTTCGCCCCTGCTGTTGAGGATCAGCGCCAGGGACGGATCGGCGAAACCCTCCGCCGTCAGCGCCTTCCGGTCGAGCGGGGCGATTTGCAGTTCCTGCGCCATGACCGGCGCGGTCCCCATCATGAAGCCGGCCAGAATTCCCGCCGCCGCGATCCTCGAACCAACGCTGCCGATCATGTCGATACCCCCGGTTGTCATGTTGATGAAGGCTCAGAACGAAAGCGACAGCCGTCCCAGGATCGTCCGCGCCGGGATGAACCTCGGTCTCGTCGTCGTATTGGTGATCGAGTCCAGGTCCTGGTACAGGAAGTTCTCGTCGAACAGGTTGCGGACCTCAAGGCTGACGCTGCCGCGCCGTTCCGGCAGGCGGTAACCGACGCCCAGGTCCACCGTGACGAAGTTTTCGCGCGTCTGGTCGAAGAACGGTTCCAGCCGCTCCTCCACCTGCTGGCTGACGAAGTTGACGCCGGCCTTGGCGAACAGCCCGTTCTCCGCGAAATACCTGACCTGGACCGGCACCGTCATCGTGCGCAGGCGGGCGATATCGACCAGTTCGTTCTCGTTGTCGAACTCGTCCCATTCGAACTCCTCCGAAACGGCCCAGTCGGACGCGGGCGCCCAGTACAGGTAAGCGCGCACCTCGTCCTCCGTCCGGTCGCGGCTTTCGCTGACCGGCGGTTCGCGGCTGACCACCTGCGGCACGTCCAGGTCGCGCCTGACATATTCGACGCCGCCATAGACGGAGCCGAATGAGCCTCGGCCGAGGACCGCATCCATGCCGATGCCCTTGACCCAGGCCGAAGTCTGGTTGAACTCGTCGGTGAACTGGTTGAAGCCGGCGACCTGGGTCGGTTCCAGCGTCTGGTCGACGATCAGCAGCCGCTTGAAGGTGCGGAAGGCCGCGGCCCGCAGCTTCAGCCGCTCGGTCAGGTCCCATTGGACGCCGAACTTTGGATTGAGCTTGTCGAAGTCGTAGACGCCGTTGTCGAAATGGTCGGCGCTCAGGCCTACCGTGACGATCACGTCGCTCCACGGCGTCAGGTTGACATAGCCATAGGCATTGGACTGGCGGCTGGTGAAGCTCTCCGTGAACGGGAAGCTCAAGCCCGACAGCAGATCCTCGAAGGTCGAAACGCTCTTCTGCCGGATGCGGTACGCACCGCCGCCCGCCGTGAAGTTGAACATGTCCCCGCGATAGATCCCCTGGACCTGGGCGTCGATGCCGCGCTGCTCGATATCGTCGGTGAAATTGAAGAAGTCGTTCGCCTGAAGCTGCTTTGCGTCGCGCTCGCTGGCGATCAGCGACGCCAGAAGGTCGACCCTCGGCGTCGGCGAGTAGCGCAGTCCCAGGCGCGCCGTATCCTGGTCGATGTCGGTCCGCCCGGTGCGGGAGAAATTGTCGGGGTCGAAGTTCTGCGTCAGGTCTCCCTGCTCCGTCCGGCGCGACCGGATCTCCGCCTGGACGCTCAAGGTATCGGTCAGCGCCGCCTGTCCGAACAGCGTGTAGATGTCGTGCTCGACGTCGTTGTTCTCGCGGTAGCCGTCGCTCTGATAATGGAACTGGCCGGCGCTGAAGGCGGCCCGGCCGACGATCCCGGACAGCATGACCTCGTCCGCCAGGGTATCCAGGTTGCCGGCGACGCCGGTCGCATCCAGCCTGATGCGGTCACGCTCGAACAGAGGCCCGTATTCGTTGACTCCGGCTTCCGACGGGAAGGCGCCGGGCAGAACGTGGAGATCGGCCGCGCTCAGGCGGGGCTGGACCGGATCGATGGTCAGCGGCTGGAGCAGCTGGGATTGCAGCAGCGCGCTGGACCGGGCGATCTCGTGCCGCTCCAGCGGCGCGTAGATGTCCGACAGGAACCGGTTGGCCGCGGCGCTGTCGGGGTCCTTGCCGAGGGCCTTCGCCGCCTGTGGCAGGCCGAGCCTGTCGAAGCCCAGATCGGTGTAGACGCGGCCCAGCGCGGCGCCCCGCGTCGCCAGATCCTCGTCCAGCGACAGTTCGGAGCGGAACGGCGCCCGGTTGTCGTTCAGGCCGATCGACCGTTCTATATCCGCCAAGGCGTCGACCGGCCGGTTGGCGGCCCGCTTTCTAAGGCCGTCGTAGAAGAGCGGGGTCGGGTCGAGCGGGTCGAGTTCCTTCGCGACGCCGTATTGGCCGGCCGCGCGGTCGCCGCGCCGCTCGTCGTCGTAAGCGCGGCCGAGATAGCTGCGGACCAGCGAATTGCCGGGATCGAGCGCCGCGGCGATCTCCAGCTCGTTCCGGCCGGCCTCCAGATTGCCCTGACGGATCAGGGCGAGACCCAGGCCCAGGCGGGGCAGGGGGTCGGACGGTTCCAGCACGACCGCGCGTTCCAGGACCCGCTGCGCCTCGCCCGGCCGCAGACGCACCAGGGCGGCAAGCCCCAGGATCGTCTGTGCCTCGCCCATGTCGGGCGCCAGTTCGGCCGCCTTGCGCGCTGCCTGTTCGGCGTCGTCCCTGTAGCCCAGGATCAGCAGGATCTCAGCCAGGCGGGATCGCACCAGGGGGTCTTCGGGATGGATCGCGACCGCATTCTCAAGCGTGGCGCGGGCGCCTTCCAGCCGGCGGTCGGCCTGCAAGGCGTAGGACAGCGCGATCCGGGCCGCTGCGGAGCGGGGGTCCAGTTCGACCGCGCGCAAGGCGTCGGACAGGGCGCTGTCGATGTCGTTCACGGTCACGGCAATGACGCTGCGGAGCGAGAGCGCCCCGACATGGTCGGGATTTCCCGCAAGCGTCTTTTCGATCGCTTCGCGCGCCTCGGCAACCCGGCCGACGCTCAGCAGCAGGGCGTCGCGGTAGAGGGGCACTTGCGGGTCCGCAGCCCCCGTCGCCAGTTCGCGGTCCAGGCGGGCGATCGCTCCGGCGTGATCTCCCCGGCGGCTCAGCGCCAGCGCTTCGACGACCGAAGCCGGCAGGCCGGCGCTTTCGGCGGTGCCCTGCGCCGACATCGTCGCCAGCACCGGCTGGAAATAGAGCGTCCACTGGGCTGCATCGCGCGGGCGTACCGTGATCCTTTGCACCGGTGCCGTTCCGGCGCGGGCTTCCGCCGTCCCGGCGGCATCGAGCGTCACGGCGCCCTGCGGGTTGCTCGCCCGCACCCGTCCCTGCAAGACCGTGACCGAGGCCCTGTCGGCTTCGGCCACGACGAGAAACTCCGTGCCTTCGACCGCGGCGTTCACGAAGGGCGTCGTGATGCTGAGGCTTCGGGGCCGATGGCTGAAGACCTGGATCACGCCCCGGATCAACCCCAGCACCGACGGTTCTTCTTCCTCGGCCGGAGCCGGAGCTACTTCCAGCGTGGTGGTCTGGTCCAGCCGAAGCACGGAGTCGTTTGCCAGGGCCAGAGCTGCCCGGCTGTATTGGCCGGTGCGAATGGCGTCGCCGGCACATAAGGGCTGGTTGGTCGTCGCCGGCCGCCAATCGGAGCTTCCGGCGATACGTCTTTCGACGGCGCCTTCAAGGGAGGCGATCCTGCCTACCGGCGACGTGCAGCCGGGCTGCTGCATACCGGCCGGAAATCCATCCGCTCCCTGCGCTTCGGCCTTGTCGGGCCAAGTCAGAAGCGCCAGCCCTCCGATCAGCGATGCCAATATCGGCGACTGCAACCAAGTTTTGATTGTCATCCGATGTTTACCATCTAGGCCGACCTTTTTTATTTCGGCTTTGGCAAGCCGGGTTACGGTCTGTGGTAACGCTCTCGTCAAGGCAGTAATCGTCCTGTTATCGGCATCCGTCTGGGGGTGTTTCTGTAATATGAAGCCGCCAATCGTGTCAATGCTGTTCAAATAATTCAAAATAGCGGTATTTGAGGAAATTAGTCGAAAGGCCGCTGCGGATGTGTTACTACTTGGCTTCGAGCCTGACGACGGCGCTGTCGTCCAGGACGCGGATCCCGGCGCAGTGGCTGGCGCATCGGTCCAGGTGGAACCGGCTCGGACCGTCATCGGGAAACTCGCTCAATACACGGTGCAGCAAGTCCGATGCTTCGGCTATTCGGCCGCCCTCGAACGCTTCGAGGGCGGATTCGAACAGCGATACCAGCCGCAGTTGCGAGGTCGATGCCTCCGTCCGGCGTGCGATGACTTCGTGGATATCCAGTTCGCCGGCCTTGCCGAACAGGCGGAAGCGCCCGAGCCGGCGTGTCAGCACCATGTCCAGGTCGCCGACGGCTTCCCGCGACGCCAGGATGGTGGTTCCCAGATGTTTGTTCAGTCCTTCGATCCGGGACGCGGTGTTCGGGATGTCGCCGACGACGCTCCAGGCGAAATGTCCCTTGCCGCCGACATTGCCGACCATGATCCATCCGGTATGCAGCCCGATCCGGGTCGGCATGGGCCGGCTCGGGTGCTGCCGGTTGAAACGCTGGATGGCTGCCGCCATGTCCAGCGCCGCCATGACGGCGCGGATACGTTGGGCGCGGTCGGGCTGCGGATTCGCCCACACGCTCATGATGCCGTCGCCGACCACGTCGGTAACGGTCCCGCCCTGCACTTGGATCTGTTCGAACAGGGTGGCGAAATAGCTGTCCAGCAAGGTCGCCAGCTCACGCGGCGGCAGGGTTTCGGCCAGCGCCGTGAAACGCGCGGCGTCGCTGGCGACGCAGGTGCCGAAGACGAGATCCCGGGCGGAGCCTGGATCGATGGACCCGCGCGCCATGTCGGCGGCCGCCTTTTCCGGCAGATAATAGCGGATCGCGCGGGAAACGTTCACGCGCTCCAGGTTGGCCGACAGGTACTGCCACAGAAGCCCGCCGAACAGCGCCAGCGGGACCTGTACCAGCAGCGGCACCGCCAGCGGCAGCCAGAGATGGTTCTGTTCGAACATCTTCAGGGTAAGGCTCAGCCAGGCCCAGGCGATGAACAGGGTGGCGGCAACGGCCCAGGTGCCCGGCAGCAGATAGGCCACGAAGCCGATCGCCAGCCCGAATCCCGCCAGCATGGCGACCACCGTTCCCTGCCGGGGCATGGCCAGGGTGGTATCGTCGAGCAGGTTGGCGAAACCCGTGGCGGCGATCTCGACCCCGCTGATGTCGATGCCGTCGCCGGTGGAGA
>JAESFM010000256.1_pt1 | contig 13339 bp, 13 predicted proteins | sample 9266171 | NCBI WGS metagenome assembly JAESFM01 (sample SAMN14505069, study PRJNA617099) | algae metagenome | isolation source: Hassallia sp. WJT32-NPBG1 and co-occurring heterotrophs from well developed... | place: USA: Mojave Desert, Joshua Tree National Park, California | collected 2006-06-22
CTGGTCGTCTGGCTGGCGCTGTTCGGCCTGCTGCTGGCGGACAACGGTGGAGCGGATGCGGTGTTGCAGCCGGTTCCGCACGGGATGCATTAGCGGCGGAAGCCAGAACCGGGGAGTTGAGGCATGGCTCGTCAAGGGACTGCCGGATATACCGCCGGCCCTTCGGCTCAGGCCGAAGGCTGGCAGGAGATCGTCGCGGACCTTTCCGCTGACCGGAAGGCGTTCAGGAACGTCCCCTGGGGAAAAGCCATGATGTGGCTTTTCCTTCTCAGCGATACCTTCGTCTTCGGGTGTTTCCTGACGTCCTACATGTCGGTCCGGATGTCGACCACCATGGCATGGCCGAACCCGAGCGAAGTCTTCGCCCTGACCATCGGCGGTGCGCATATCCCGCTGATCCTGATCGCCATCATGACCTTCGTCCTGATCAGCAGCAGCGGCACCATGGCGATGGCGGTCAACTACGCATACCGGCGCGACCGCGCCCGGACGGCGGCGCTCATGCTGGCGACGGCGGCGCTGGGGGCCACCTTCGTCGGCATGCAGGCCTTCGAGTGGACCAAGCTGATCTCCGAAGGCGTCCGGCCGTGGGCCAACCCGTTCGGTGCGGCGCAATTCGGCTCGACCTTCTTCATGATCACCGGCTTCCACGGCCTTCATGTCTCGGCCGGAGTGATCTATCTCTCGGTCGTGGCGCTGAAGGTCGCCCGGGGCGACTACGAGCGGAAGGGCAACTATCAGATCGTCGAGATCGCCGGACTGTACTGGCATTTCGTCGATCTGGTCTGGGTCTTCATCTTCGCCTTCTTTTACCTGTGGTGAGAGCACGCCATGGATCACGCCGAGAATCAGAGCCATCCGATCGGGGTTTACTTGAAGGTATGGGGATTACTGTTCGTCCTCAGCACGCTCTCCTATCTGGTGGATTATCTCCACGTTCAGGGATACCTGCGCTGGTTCCTGATAATCCTCTTCATGCTGCTGAAGGCGGGACTGATCGTCGCCGTCTTCATGCATCTGCAATGGGAACGGCTGGTGCTGCGCTACGTCGTCCTGCTGCCGCCCCTGCTGCTGCTCGTCCTGGTGGCGCTGATGGTCTTCGAGTCCGATTACGTCCTGCTGACGCGCGTCCTGTCGCTCGGATCGTGACGGGCGAGGCGTGACAGGCGGGGGCCGGGTACCTTCAGCCCACCTTGGCGGCCGCGGCGATCCGGGGCGTACTCTCGACCACGCCGAACCGCCGGCGCCGCCGGTCGTTGCGCAGCTCGTTGAGGTCTTCCCGCTCGACCGGACGGAACTCGTCGGTGCCCGAGTCTCCCGACAGCCGGGCGTATTCCGACGCGTCGTCCTCGACCTGACGGTTGGCGCGCTGGACCTCCCGCATCATCTCGGCGGAGGGCTTCATCACGAACAGGATATCGTCCTTGCGGCGGGCGACCATCTGGTCCTCGCACTCGACCTCCGCCAGCAGTCCTCGCTCCTGAAGCACTTCGACCGCCCGGCGCACGCGCGCCAGCATGCTGCGGGTCTTCTTCCAGACAGCCATGCCCGAATCGCGCCGGATCTCGGTGGCGAGCATCTGCTGGACGTCGCGGCCGTTGCTGGCGATCTCCTGGTGGAGCCGCTTGTAGAGCCAGCGGGCGATCGGGTCGCGGATCTCCATCAGCAACTCGTAGCTGACTTGGCGGAAGGCGAGACGCCGGATCGCGTCGGCCACCATCGGGTTGAATTCCACGAAGGTCTCGGCATCGTCGCTGTCGTTCCGCGTCCGCATGCCGATCACGGGAAAAGCCGATGCGGACAGCAGGCGCTTGCTGTCCTCCAGCGCATGGATGCCGACGGGGCACTCGTTCAGGATCAGGATGGCCTGCTTGATCTCGGACGTATTGTAGCTGTGCTTGACGCGGGCCAGTTCCTCCCGGACCTCGTAGAGCGAGAACGGGAAGCGCACCTTGCTGTCCTGAAGGCTCAGCCTGCCCTTCTCGGCGGCCAGGCGGCGGATCACTTCCTCGACGATCTGCTCCCGCTCGCCCGGATAGCGGGTGCGGAGCGTGCCGTCCTCGTCCTTCATGACGGTCGGCTTGATCGTGATGCGGTAGCGCTTGCCGGCGAAGGAGAATTCCCGCTCGATCAGCTTCCTCTGGCCGTCCTCGTCGCCGTTGGTGTCGAAGACGAACCGGGGCGCCAGATCGTAGAGCGCCACCATCTTCGTGTGCCGAGGATCTTCCTCCTCGAAGATAACGAACTGGAGAACGTGCTGTTTGCCTTCCGTCGTCACCGCCGCCGCTCCCTGATCCACTAGTATGCGCCTTCACCGCATCCGCCTGTCATAAATGACCCAAACGCCAATGTGGTGATAGCCCAAATCCGACCACCGCCCCTGAAACCCACCGGGCAGTTCTGTGGGTTTCAGGGGCGGTTGACCGGATCGGCCGGGATCGAACCGGGATTGAGGGTCGTCGGACTCATCCGCCCCACCAACCCACAGGACCGGACGCCTTCGAGGAGATGCCCAAGTGCCCGATCGAGGGCCAAGCTGGCTTTCCGGGCAGTTTCGAGCGACTCGCCGGGCATGGCGCGCGCGGAGTCGGTAGGTTCCAAGGGCGGATACGCCCCTTGGCTCGCGGGTTTCGCAGCCTCCGAACATGGTCCTGCCTGTCGGCGCCGACTCAGGACGGGATTTGCAGCCTCCGCTCCATCGATTCGCAGAATCGGGAAGGCCGCGGGCCGGCGTCGAGGGACGGCAGAGGGAGTCACTCGCCCCGCAAACCCACACAAATGCCCCTGAAACCTACCGGAGGCGCCCCGCAGACCGACACATCCGCCCCGTAAACCTACCGCTCCGCCCTTCAAACCCACATAGGCGACTCTCAAACCTACAGGGCTGGCGTTTGACTCGGGATGGCGAAGGGCGTTGGACTGTAGGGGACGAAGGTCCAGCCATCCGGCGCGGCCCTTCGGACGATCTATCCGGAAGCCGTGAAGCGAAAGGCGAAATTAGCGAACGCTGACAATGGATTAGGGCAGAGCCCTGTGAAAACGGAAAGAGCCCGCCTGCCAGGGCGAGCTCTTCCGTGAACCGAAACGACGGGACGGACCCGGCATACGGCTACAGTTGACGCTTTGACCGTACCGCCAATCCGGACTCCCCGACAAGTGGGAAATGCCAGTTTCCCACAACGAGGGAGTTTTGCCCGTCGTCGTCGAAGCATCGAACGACGGAGAGACCCATGGAGTCACCGGAAGGGATTTCAGGTCGCTGGGGAGTCGTGCGCGCCGAATGGCTGTTCAATCCCGATGTCGGGGTGGACGAGTTCGCGCTGCTGGCTTGCCTTTCGACATACCAAGACAAGGCCGGGCTGTGCTGGCCCAGCCAATCGACCCTTGCCGCCCGGCTGAAGCGGTCGCGGCCCTGGATCATCAAGGTCCTGAACAGGCTCGAACAACTGGGCCTGATCGAGCGTACCCGCCGCCTGCGCGGCGACGGCGGGCTGCGGTCATGCCTGTACCGGATCGTCCCATCCGAAGCGTCCGAAGACGGCGTCGCGGCGGAGGCGGCCCCGAGGCACGCTTCTTCAGGTCCTGGGCATGACAGGGGCTGTCACGGCGATGACATGAATCAGACTCATCCGATTCAAGAAAGAATCTCTCTTCCGCGTGAGGCGGAGCGGAGTTCTGCCGGTGTCGCAAAGCCGGTTCCGGACGACTGGACACCCAGCGCCCAGGATCTCGCCTGGGCCGCCGAAACGCATCCCGGCATCGACGCCGGAGCCTTGACCAAGGCTTTCGTCACCGGCTGCCGGACCAAGGGCTATCGCTATATCGACGTCGGCTGCGCATGGCGCGGCTGGTTCGCCAATCAGGAAAGATGGAGGCGGGAACGTGAGGGAAACAGCCATGACGGTGCAGGCGAGAGAGCAAGCCCCTCACGCGGCAAGGGAACCGGCCGGAGCAGGAGCCCGTCCGGCGCGCCCGGTAAGGCTGGTGCCGAACACCGGACGGGCGCTGACCTCGCCGGCCGCAACGCTGCCGAAGCGGATGCTTGCCTTGAGCGAATCCTGGCACGAAGAACCGGGCATCCACCTGCCGGAAACGGTCCGGGCTGACCTTGCCGACGGTCTGCCGGCAGCTCTCGACATGGCCCGCCGCGACCTGGAACCCGGCAATCCCGCGGAAGTCCTGGCGTCGCTGGCTGCCTTGGCGAACCGGCGGGGCTTCGAAATGCCGACCGGGCTGTCGCTCGACCTCGACGTGGAACTGATGGCCGAATGGCCGCGCGACCTGTTCGTGAAGGCGTTTCGCGGTGTCTGGGAAACCTTCGCCTACCGCAGGATGCCGGAAGTCGCGGACTTCCGCAGGCATATCGAGGGCGACCTCGCCGAACGGCGTTCGCGCCTCGCCAAGCTGGAGGAAATCCGCCTCAGGCTGGAGACGATCCGGCTCCGCGAGCAATGGGATGCCGAATCCCGGAAACGGCGGTCCGTGCCGAGGGTTGATAGGGTCGGTTCGGACTGAAAGATGGCGATGGATGTATCCGCAGACACCTGACGGACGGTATTTCGTGGTGCGTGGCCGCCTGTGGCGCCTGAGCGATCCCCGGCTGGAACCGGCCGAGCGCGAACGGCTGGTCCGCGACCTGATGGCGGCCCGGCGGTCCGTCCGTGACGCCAAGGCCGACGCGGAAGCGATGAAGCAGGCGAGAAGCCGCGTCGACCAGGCGAAACGGGCGCTGGGCGAGCGCGGTCCCGTCTGGTGGATCGACGGTGCCCCGGACTACAACCGGCACAAGGCGGTCAACACGCCGTATGAAGGCTGGTTTCGTTCGCTGGTTCCGGAATCGGGCGATCCCGAACCCGGCGATTCCAAGTCCGGCGGATGACTGCTATGAAAGGCCTTCGGCAACCCGGATGGAGCGCGGATTCGAGATGGCTACGAACCTTGCCGGCCTGGCGCCGCGCGACGCGGCGATCCTGCGTAACCTCCCTCTGTTCCAGCAGGTGCCGGAACCGGTGCTGGCATCGCTCCTGGCGACGGCGACGATCCGCTCTGTCGAGCGCGGCACCGATCTGTTCGTTCAGGGAGATCCCGCCGACAGGTTCTTCGTCGTGCTGGAAGGCTGGGTGAAGCTGTACCGGATCAACCGGGAAGGAGCGGAAGCGGTGGTTGCCATGGTCAACGCCGGCGAGACCTTTGCCGAGGCGGCCATGTTCGCCCAGGGCAGCTTCCCCGTCTGCGCCCAGGCGGTCACGGACCTGCGCGTGGTGTCGATCACCGCCCAGGCCTTCGCCCGCTGCGTTCAGGCCGATGTCGGAACCGCCTTCGCCATGCTGGGATCGATGTCGATGCGGCTGCGCACCCTGGTCCAGCAGGTCGAACAGCTTCAGATCCAGTCCGCTCCCCAGCGGGTAGCCAGCTTTCTGCTCAAACTGTGCCCGGCGGCCCAGGGAAACGCGACCTTCACGCTGCCGGTCGAAAAATCCCTGGTGGCCCGCAGGTTGGGGATCCAGCCGGAAACCTTCTCGCGCGCGCTCGCCAAGCTGAAGCCGGTCGGCGTGGAGGTGCAGGGCGCCGTGGTGTCCATCGCCGACATCGATGCGCTCCGCGACTATTGCCAGGACGATTGACGGGGCTGCGGTACGGGGTTGCGCCGCTCAGTGAAGATAGGCCAGCGGATCGGGTCCGATCGCGAGCGGGTGGAGCAACAGCAGCACCGCCCATAGGGCCGCCGTCAGAAGCAGGCGGCTCCAGCCGATCTCGCTCCAGACGAAGCTCTGGCACCCTCGAAGGATACCGGAAAACGGCAGGATTCCGGAACGGCGCCGAGCCGGGCTGGCGATGCGCCAGTTCTTGACGAGCGAGAACAGGGCTATCGCAGCCATGCCGGCGAAGAGGACGACCTGCCGTGCTCCCCCCAGCGACGCAAGATGCAGCAGTGTCCAGAGCAGGACCGCGAGACTGCCGGGGACGGCGGTGAGCCGGTAGATGCCGGCCGGTTCCGTTTCTGCCGCAGGCGTCGTCAGCCGCCCGGCCAGCAGGAACAGGGGGACCGGCATCGCCAGAACGGCGAAGGTCTTGGCGTCGGCGGACGGATGATAGAACCACAAGCCGGGGTCGGCCGCCCGGTAGCTCGAGACCACCAGCACCAGCGCCGCGATCGACACAAGGGAGTAGGCGGACAGAAACAGCCGGCGTCCCAGGGCGTCCATAAGGCTCGACCGGATTGCCGGAATGCCGGGAACGACATGGCTGGCGATCATGAAGAGCGTGGCGGGAATCAGGGTTTCCATGGCAGCCGCTTCGGAGTGAAAAACCGGCCGGAGTGTCGGGCGCCACGGCGCCCGTTTCCTTGACCGGAGTCAATCATAGCCTTCGACAGGATCGATTTCATCGTTTCCGCGTTTCCATCCCTGCGGCCATAGTTCCAAGAAGCCGTATGGGAGGACATAAAAACCGATGAGCACCAATACGATAGCAGCCGAAACCTACGCGGCTGACGACGACGATCCCTATCACCTCACTCCGGAAGGCATCAGGGAACCGCCGGTCGGCTGGAAGCATAGCCTGAAGCATCTCGGGCCGGGCCTGATCCTCAGCGCGTCCATTGTCGGCTCGGGCGAACTCATCGCGACCACCACCCTGGGGGCGCAGGCGGGCTTCGCCCTGCTCTGGATGGTCATCTTCAGCACCCTGGTCAAAGTGGCGGTGCAGGTCGAACTGGCGCGCTGGACCATCTCGACCGGCCAGCCGGCGCTGACCGGCTACAACAAGGTGCCGCCGAAGATCGGACCGGTCGGCTGGATCAACCTGCTCTGGGTCCTGATGGCGCTGTCCAAGATCCTTCAGATCGGCGGCATCGTCGGGGGAACCGCCGCGGCATTCAGCATCTTGATGCCGATCGGCGGCGATCCGTTCGGTACGACCTCGCTCACGGTCTGGACGATCATCGTGGCGGGATCGAGCATCGCGCTTCTGTATTCCAACAGCTACAGCCTGATCGAGCGGGGAGCCGTCCTGCTGGTCGTGGTCTTCAGCATCGCTACCGTCGTGATCGCCCTGGGCCTTCCCTTCACGCCCTATGGTTACGATGCCAACGATATCGTGAGCGGGCTCACCTTCGCCATTCCGGCCGGAGCCATCGGAGCCGCCATCGCCATGTTCGGGATCACCGGCGTCGGCGCCGACGAGCTGACCTTCTACACCTACTGGTGCGTCGAGAAAGGCTATGCCCGCTATGTCGGCCCCGCCGACGGCAGCGAGGAATGGGTCCGCCGCGCCAACGGCTGGATCAGCGTCATGTATAAGGACGCCCTGGTGTCCTGGCTGATCTACACCTTCGGCACTCTGGCGTTCTTCCTGATGGGAGCGTCGGTCCTGCACCCTCAGGGGCTGGTGCCGAAGGGCAACGAGATGATCGTTACCCTGTCGCGGATGTATACCGATACGCTCGGCGAATGGGCGGGAGTGATCTTCCTGGTCGGCGCCATCGCCGTGCTGGGTTCGACCTTGTGGGCGGCGGTTCCGAGCTGGTCGCGCATGTACGCCAACTTCCTGTCGGTGATCGGCGTGATCGACTGGCAGGACACCAAGTCGCGCCTGCGCACGATCCGCATCTTCACCGTGGCGCTGCCGATCATCTGGGGCGCCGCCTACCTGTTCATCCAGTCGCCGGTCCTGATGGTCCAGGCGGGCGGCGTGATGACCGGCATCTTCCTGCTCGGCGCCGTCGTGGCGGTCTGGTATCTGCGCAAGACGGAAACGGACCCCCGCATCTACGGCGGCAGCCTGTTCAACGCCGTCCTGGTCGTCAGCAGCATCGCCATCGTCCTGCTCGGCATCTACACCGCGCTGAACGTGTTCGGTTTCTTCAAGTAGCCGGGACGCGGCTTCAGGGGCCGTGACTCCGGTCGTATCCGCTGCGTGGGGGAGATGTCCATCCGCGCGGCGGTTCGGCCGGTTTGTAGACTTCCACCAGCAGCGGGTGGCATGAAGCCGCATCGCTCGAATGCTCGGTGCTGCAATCGCCGCCCGGACAGGCGGATAGTGCGCCGAGAAGATCGATTTCCGCGAAGAATTCAAGAAAATCGCCCGGCCTGACCGGGCTGGCCTTCATGAAGTATTGACCCGTGTCCCGCGTAAATCCGGTGCACATGAAGACGTTCAGCACGTCATGGACCGCCGCTTCCACGCTCCCGCGCGGCTGATCCAGCCGTTCGGCCAAGGCGCGCGTCAGGTTCGAGTGGCAGCAGTGATGATAGTCGTCGCCGGCCAGAAGCCGATGCGTATAGGGATCGCACCGCGTGCCGATCACGTCATGCACCGATCCGCCCCATTCGTCGAAGCCGTACCAGTCCAGGGTATCTTCCGTGATCGTCGCCATCGGCCGCAGATACGGAAAGGACGACCAGAGCCGGTCCCCGGTCGAAAGATGCGTTCCATGGAGCGCCCGCGTCTTACCCGAATAGAAACGCTCCTGAAGATCGTTCGCCGACCAAAGATTGAGGTCGCCGACCTGCGGGCCTTCGATGCCGACGATGCGGAAGAAGCATCCCGCGGGCACGTCGAAGCACCGCGCCTCGCGCGGCGGGACCACGGTTTCGGATAATTTTTCCCAGCCGTTTCGGGCGGCGCGATAGGACGGCAGATCCGGCTGGACCAGACTATCCACCGGATAGCAGATCACGGGCTTGACCTTCCTGCGCTCGTCCGCGTCGGCCGGTGTCGAATGCTCGCACTGTTCAAGCTTCATCGGGGAGCCCCATGTCAAAGTGCCGGATTGCAGCTCGGCAGAACAAGCCCGTTTGCCCGTGCCGACTTGATCGCGTCCTCATAGCCCGCATCGGCGTGGCGCATGACGCCGGTCGCCGGGTCGTTCCACAGCACTCGCTCCAGCCGCCGCGCCGCATCGGCGGTGCCGTCGGCGACGATCACCATGCCGGCATGCTGGGAGAAGCCCATGCCGACGCCGCCGCCGTGATGCAGCGACACCCAGGTCGCCCCGGACGCCGTGTTAAGCAGCGCGTTCAGCAGCGGCCAGTCGGATACCGCATCCGAGCCGTCGCGCATCGCCTCGGTCTCCCGGTTGGGCGACGCCACGGAGCCGCTGTCCAGGTGGTCGCGGCCGATCACGATGGGGGCCTTCAGCTCGCCGCTGGCGACCATCTCGTTGAAGGCCAGCCCCAGCCGGTGGCGGTCGCCCAATCCTACCCAGCAGATGCGGGCCGGCAGACCCTGGAAACGGATGCGCTCCCGCGCCATGTCGAGCCAGTTGTGCAGGTGCGGGTTGTCGGGCATCAGCTCCTTCACCTTGGCGTCGGTCCGGTAGATATCCTCCGGGTCGCCCGACAGGGCCGCCCAGCGGAACGGCCCGATGCCCCGGCAGAACAGCGGCCGGATATAGGCCGGGACGAAGCCCGGAAAGTCGAAGGCGTTGGCGACCCCCATCTCCTTCGCCATCTGCCGGATGTTGTTGCCGTAGTCGAGCACCGGCACCCCCTGGGCGTGGAAGTCCAGCATGGCCTGGACTTGGACCGCCATCGACTGCTTGGCGGCCGTTTCCACCGCCTTCGGGTCGCGCTCGCGCTTCGATTCCCATTCGTTCAGCGTCCATCCCGCCGGCAGATAGCCGTTGAGCGGATCGTGGGCGGAGGTCTGGTCGGTCACCGCATCGGGACGGATGCCGCGCCGGACCAGTTCAGGGAAGATCTCGGCGGCGTTGCCGAGCAGGCCCACCGATACCGGTTTCCCCTGCCCTTTCGCCTGCTCGATGATATCGAGCGCTTCCTCGATGGTGTCGGCCTTGCGGTCGAGATAGCCGGTCTGAAGCCGCATCTCGATCCGGGACGGCTGGCACTCGACCGCCAGCATGGACGCTCCCGCCATGGTCGCGGCCAGCGGCTGCGCTCCGCCCATGCCGCCGAGGCCGCCGGTCAGGATCCAGCGCCCGGCGAGGTCGCCGTTGTAGTGGCGGCGGCCGACTTCCACGAAGGTTTCGTAGGTGCCCTGGACGATCCCCTGGCTGCCGATATAGATCCACGATCCGGCAGTCATCTGGCCGTACATCATCAGCCCGACCTTATCGAGCGCGTTGAAGTGGTCCCAGTCGGCCCAGCGCGGCACGAGGTTGGAATTGGCGATCAGGACGCGCGGGGCATCCTTGTGGGTGCGGAACACCCCCACCGGCTTGCCGGATTGTACCAGCAGCGTCTCGTCCTCGTTCAGGGTCTTCAGGCAGTCCACGATGCGGTCGAACGACTGCCAATCGCGGGCGGCCCTGCCGATCCCGCCATAGACGACCAGCGCTTCCGGCTTCTCCGCGACTTCCGGGTCGAGGTTGTTCATCAGCATCCGCAAGGGCGCTTCGGTCAGCCAGCTTTTCGCGCTCAACTCGGTTCCGCGCGGGCTGCGGATCTTGCGGGCATTGTCGAGGCGGGAGGAAGGAGGCGTGGCAGTCATTTCGGCGGTTCCTTATTCAAGCCCTGGATTCAAGTCCAGGACTTAAGCCTTGGTGGCCCAGAAGCTCAGGCGATGGAGCATCGGTTTCAGCACGGCGCGGAGCTGTTCCGCCTTGGCCGGGTCGAAGTTCCAGGGCGGCGCTTCCTCGGTCAGGTAGGCGCGCTGCGCCAGCTCCATCTGAACGGCGTGGACGCCGTTTTCCGGATCGCCGTAGTGCCGGGTGATCCAGCCGCCGCGAAAGCGTCCGTTGACGACATGGTCGTAGCCGTCGGGTTCGGCATCGGCGCAGGCGCTGGTGACGATGGCTTCCACCTCTGGCGCGCAGGACGCGCCGCCATTGGTCCCGATGTTGAAGACCGGCAATTCGCCGTCGAATAATCGCGGCACATGGGAGCGGATCGAGTGGCAGTCGTACAGGACGACGCGCGGGTAACGGCTCCGCAACCGGGCGATCTCGGCGGCCAGCGCTTCATGATACGCGGTATGCCAGGGCCGCCGGTGCCGGTCGATTTCCTCGTCGTCTGGGCCTGAGCCGTTCCGGTATAGCGATACGCCGTCGAAATCGGTGGTCGGGCACAGTCCGGTCGTCGCCTGTCCCGGATAGAGCGATGCGCCGCTCGGGTCGCGGTTGACGTCGATCACGTAGCGCGACGCGGTCGCCCGGATCACCGTTGCCCCCAGTTCCTCGCCGAAGTCGTAGAGCCGGTCGATCCACCAGTCCGTGTCTTCCAGCTCCAGCGCCTTGCCGGTCAACTGGCTCGCGACATGGTCCGGAACCTCGCGCCCGACATGGGGCATCGACAGGATCAGCGGCGCGTCGCGGCGCTCGACGATAGGTTTGGTCATCACTGGCCTCGCCAGACGCGGGAATGGAGGGGATTGAAGCCGATGCGGTACGCCAGCTCGGCCGGACGCTCGATGTCCCAGATGGCAAGGTCGCACCACTTGCCGAGTTCGATCGTTCCGATGTCGCTGTCCCGGCCCAGCGCCCTGGCGGCGTTGCGGGTGACGCCGGCCAAGGCCTCCTCCGGCGTCAGGCGGAACAGCGTGCAGGCCATGTTGATCGTCAGCAGGATCGAGGTCAGCGGCGAGGTGCCTGGATTGGCGTCGGTCGCGATCGCCATCGGCACGCCCGCCTTGCGGAACAGGTCGACCGGCGGCGCCTTGGTCTCCCGCAGCGTATAGAACGCGCCGGGCAATAGCGTCGCGACGGTCCCGGACTTCGCCATCGCCGCGACGTCGGAGGCGTCGGCGTACTCGACATGATCGGCGGACAGCGCCCCGAACTTGGCCGCCAGAGTGGCGCCGTGGAGCCCGGAGAGCTGTTCGGCGTGCAGCTTGACCGGCAGGCCCAAGCTATGCGCCGCCTCGAACAGCCGTTCGACCTCATCGGGAGAGAAAGCGATTCCTTCGCAGAAGGCATCGACCGCGTCGGCCAGACCCTCGGCGTGGACGGCGGGCAGCATTTCCCCGATCACGTGGTCGATATAGCTGCCGGTGTCTTCGAACTCCGGCGGCTTGGCGTGGGCGCCAAGGAAGGTCGTCTCGATCCCGACCTGCCGTTCGTAACCCAGGCGTCGGGCAGCACGGAGCTGGCGGATTTCGGCTGATGTTTCCAGCCCGTAGCCGGACTTGATCTCGACCGTCGTGACGCCCTCGGCCAGCAGCGCGTCCAGGCGCGGCAGCGAGGCCCGCACCAGCGCCTCCTCGTCGGCATTGCGGGTGGCGGTGACGGTGGACAGGATGCCGCCCCCGGCCCTGGCGATCTTCTCGTAGCTGGCGCCCTCCAGCCGCAATTCGAACTCGGCGGCACGGTCGCCGCCGTAGACCAGATGGGTGTGGCAGTCGATCAGCCCCGGCGTGATCCAGCGGCCGGCGCAGTCGATCGTCTGGGCCGCATCATGGCCGCTTGCCTCGGCGCTGTGCCCGATGAAAGCGATCCGTCCGCCCCGGCAGCCGACGGCGCCGTCGGCAAGGGCGCCGTATGGTTCCCCAGCAGGCTCCATCGTCGCGATCCGCGCATTGATCCAAAGCCGATCCAGCTTCAAGCCTCGTCCCCCTGTCTATCCGGTGAGTTCTATCCGGTGGTTTTTGGTGAGCCGTTATTGTATATACAATTAACGCGGCTTAACCGCTCGTGTCCAGAACTCGTGGGAGCCCCCATGGAATTTTTCGCCGACAACGCACTGCTCGCCGATGGCTGGGCGCGTGACGTGGTGTTCAAAGTCGATGCCTCGGGTCTGATCTCCAGCATCGCCGCTGATGCATCGCCGGGCGAGGCGCAGAGGCTGGGCCATGTCATGGTGCCCGGCATGGCGAACCTTCACAGCCACGCCTTTCAGCGCGCCATGGCCGGTCTGGCAGAGCGGCGCGGCGACAGCGCCGACAGTTTCTGGACGTGGCGGCAGACCATGTACGGCTTCCTCGACCGGCTGACGCCCGACGATGTCGAGGCCATCGCGGCGCTGGTCTGCTCGGAAATGCTGGAAGCCGGGTTCACGACGCTGGGCGAGTTCCACTACCTCCATCACGACCCCCACGGTCGTCCCTACGACGATCCCGCCGAGATGGCCGGACGCATCGTTGCGGCGGCGGCGGCTACCGGCATCGGCCTGACGCTGCTGCCGGTCTTCTACGCCCATGGCGGTTTCGGCGGACTTCCGCCATCTGCCGGCCAGCGCCGGTTCATCAACGGTATCGACGGCTTCGCCCGCCTGATGGAGAGCGCCGGCCGGCATCTGATCCATCACCCGAACGCCCGGATCGGCATAGCGCCCCACTCGCTTCGTGCCGCTACGGTGGAGGAGATAGGCGAGATCCTGCCGCTCGCGGACGGCGGCCCGGTCCACATCCACGTCGCCGAACAAACCGCCGAAGTGGACGACTG
>JAESFM010000257.1_pt1 | contig 13330 bp, 11 predicted proteins | sample 9266171 | NCBI WGS metagenome assembly JAESFM01 (sample SAMN14505069, study PRJNA617099) | algae metagenome | isolation source: Hassallia sp. WJT32-NPBG1 and co-occurring heterotrophs from well developed... | place: USA: Mojave Desert, Joshua Tree National Park, California | collected 2006-06-22
CGCCCGAACGCGCGATGCGCTGTGGGACACCATCGGCCAACTGCTCGACGCCTTCAGCCCCAACGAGTGCCAGAACTACCTTGCCAACTCAGGCTACGCGTTCGACTAAACCTGAAATGCTCTAGCGAGACCTGTGCGCGGGTCGTCCAAGATACAGCATCTGGCATCTGGGTGCTTGAGATGGCTACTACAAATTGTGGTTTACCGGACCCGCGCACAGGTCTCCTAGGTGCTTGTTGCTGCGATTGCACTACCCCGCCATCGCGGCAGTGGCATAGCAAGAGGTTGCGCTCCGCCTGCTGCCTCTGACTGTCCGCTCTCGGACATTAATCACATGCGACAATCCCCATAGGCTCCGGACTCGATCAGGTCCATCCGCGGAGGATGGCGGCGATGGCGACGGCTGAGGCGAAGTTGGCGGCGAGTTTGTCGTAGCGGGTATGGATGCGGCGCCAGTCCTTCAGCCGCCCGATGGTGCGCTCGATGATGTTGCGGGCCTTGTAGGCGCGCTCGTCGAAAGGGTGCTTGGTCTTTCGGGTTGGGTTGTTGGGGATGACGGGGGTGGTGCCGGCTCCGAGCAGGAAGCGGCGCAGGCCGTTGCGGTCATAGGCGGTGTCGGCGAGCAGCCGGGCGGGTGGCGGCAGGTTGGCCATCAGGCCCTGGGCAGGCCGGAGGTCGCCCATCTGCCCAGGGGCGACGGTGAAGGCCAGGACGCGGCCCCGGCCGTTGGTGACCAGGTGGATCTTGGTGCCCTGTCCGCCGCGCGAGCGGCCTATGGCCGGCCTGGCGGTCGGCCCCCCTTGTCCGCCCGCGGCCGAGCGGTGCGCCTTGGCGGTGGTGCTGTCGATCAGCTGCAGCCCGCCCGGCGTGGCCTTAGCCAGGGCAGCCAGCATGCCGGTCCAGATACCGCGCCCAGACCAGCGGTGATCGCGATTGTAGATGGTGGTCGGCGGCCCGTAGCAGGCCGGGCAGTCCTGCCACCGGCCGCCATTCCGCAGCATGTGTACGATGCCGCTGATCACCCGCCGGTCGTCCACACGCCGTGCGCCAGGCTGGTTCACCGGCAACAGCGGCGCTATCGCCGCCCACTGCCGATCCGACAGCCAGAACTCACCCGCCATGATCCAAACGCCGATACCACAGAGTTTGAATCACACCCCGACCCACAGAACCAAGACCCGATTGGGTTTGGAGCGTAGAGCCGCTCCTTCGCGGTGGACATCTCAGCAATGGCGGCACCCGTACTGGCGCGGGCCCCGCCAGCGACGCAGCGAGATGCCGGAAGAACGATGGTGACCCCGGCCGTGTCGTTCCCTGAGGCTGTGTCGATCGTGCCCCTAAGCTGAGCCGTGACGAGCGCCATGACCAGCCGTACCGCGAAGCCGTCGAGCCCGGCGGCACGATTCCCACGCGCCGGTTCGCCTCGGCTCCACTCGAGCACCAGGCGGTCCTGCTCCAGGTCCAACCGCCAGGCGAGCCACGCGAGAGGTTGGCCCTCCTCCGCTGCGCCCCTGGCCGCTGTCGCGTTCGCTGCCAGCTCATGCACCACGAGGGCGAGCGGTTGGACCGCGGACGGGCTCAGCGTGAGGTCGGGTCCCGACATCTCGACCGCACCGGGACGCGAAGCCGACCGGGGCAGACCGGCCTCGGCCACCTCGCGCAATCCCGCATCGCGCCAGCCACGCTCGGCCAGCAGGGCGTGGGCCCGCGAAAGGGCCATCACGCGGGCCTTCATCACCGCCGCATACCGCTTCGGCTCGTCAGGTGGCGTGAGACGGAGGATCGAATAGACTACCGCCAGCACGTTCTTCGCGCGATGGTCGACCTCGCGCAGCAGGATCAGCTGCCGTTCCTCCGCCCGGTGGCGCTCGGTGATGTCGATGCAGGAGCCGATGAAGCCGAGAAAGATCCCATCGGTGCCGTTCCTCGGGACGCCCGTCTCCAGCATCCACCGCCAGGCGCCGTCGTGGCGCCGCAGCCGGTACTCTAGAGAGTAGGGCTCACGGCGGGTGAGGTGTTCCGACTTGAGCCGGACGCAGCCCCCGACATCGTCGGGATGCACCCTGCCCAGCCAGCCGTCCAGGCACTCGTCCTCGGCGGGGCGCCCGGTGAACTCGAGCCATGGCCGATTGAACCAGACTCGGCGTCCCTCGGCATCGGTCATCCAGATGAGGACCGGTGCGCCGTCGGCCATGCCGCGGAAGCGCGCCTCGCTCTCGGCGGCGGCTGCAGCGGCCTGCCGCTCGGCGTCCGCGCGGTGCCGCAGAACCCCCTCTGACCTCTCGATGGCGCGGCGGAGATCCTCGAACTCCGCGACGGCCGCCGGTGGCACAGGTGGTGGCGGGGGGCCGTCGCCCGCCGACGCCGCGACCGCGCGTGCCTGAGCCAGTAGTCCCAAGACGGGAGCGAGGAGGCGCTGGCCGAGCCATCGCGCGCAGGCCAGCCCGGCGAGAAGCGCGACGAGCACGGCGGACGCCAGTTGCAGGAGCGGCCCCCTCCAGCTCCACTCGTAGGCCGCCAGGGGTGTCGACACCACGACGGCCCAGCGCGGCTCGGCCCGGACCCGGTGGAACCCGAAGAGGGCTGGCACGCCCTCAAGACTCATGCCGCGGAAGGTGCCCTGCTGCGCATCCGAGGCGATGGCAGACCAGCTCGGAGCTTGTGCTCCAAGCGCCCGGTCCTGCCCCCGGGAGCGCGCGACGACGCGCCCGTTCCCGTCCGCGACGGCCGCGATGCCACCGCGAACGCCCTCGTTCGTTAGGCGGGCAGCGAGCTTGGCCGGGTCGAGGATGACCCCGACGGCCCGGCTGGGCGGTCCGGCGGCTGCCGTCACCGGCGCGACGACCGAGGCGATGGGACGCCGCGAAGCATGGCCACCGAATAGGTCCGAGATCACGGGCCGTCCCGTGGCGCGCATGCGCTCGATGGCCTCGGCAGGCCCGCCTCGGGGAGGCGGCACGTCCGCGGGCAGCATCGTGTTGACGAGCTGGGGGAGACCTGGCTCGAGCGAGCTCAGCACCACCCAGGTGCCGAGGTCACGGGCCACCTCGACGGCCCAGGCGCGGAACTCGGAGGTGTCGTCACGGGCGGCCAGCGGCGAGGAGGCCAGGGCGGCCGCCGCGGCGACATGGGTCTCCACATCGTTGCTGACTGCAAGCGCCAGGGCGCGGGCAGAGTCGAGCAGACGTTCCTCGAAGTCGGCCCGGTGCGCCTCGACGGTCCGGCCGACGATCCAGGCACCCGCGCCCACGAGCGGCATCAGGCAGACGAAGACGAGGAGAATGAGATGGGCGCCGAGGCCGCGCCGCCGTTTCGGCTGGCCGTTGCCCTGCTTCCGACCAGGCGTCGTCAACACGCCGTCAAAGGTCACCAAAAGCGGCTTCCAAGGGCTCCGCGCGAAGTGGGTGTACCAATCGACCCAACCCCCCGGGGACCCTCTATCGTGCGCACGCTAATCTGTCCCCCAGACGTCCGGGACCGATTGCCCCGCGAAGCCACACCGCATAATTGATGACAGAGGCTCAGAATCTGAGCTAGGGAATTTGTGACTAACAAACCCGAGAGAACCCATGAACGCCGCGGCAGATGTCCATTGAAATAAAGTAATCAATTTGGTTGCATTCGTATGACAGAGTGCACAAGCGGCTCGATGTTTGTCGGTGTCGAGTTGGCACACGCCACCCGGCAGCACCCGAACGATCAAGTCCTGGCCGGGGGCCGGGCCGTCGCGCTCGGAAGCTGGGACATACCCATCCAGTAGTCCGCCAGCTTGCGGACCATCCCAAGCAGCCCGTCGGCGTCCACGGGTTTCACGAGATAGCCGCTCGCTCCGAGTTCGAAGGCGCGATCCACGTCGCTCGTCTCCCGCGACGAGGTCAGCACGACCACCGGCGTGCGCCCGATCCCCGGCTGCGCGCGGATCCAGGCGAGCACCTCGAGGCCGCTCCGGCATGGGAGCTTCAGGTCAAGCAGGATGAGCCCCGGCATCGGGCTCCGGGCGCGGTCGGTGTGCTCCCCCTCGCCTGAGAGATAGGCAACGGCCTCGTCGCCGTCCTCGACGTGGTTGACCGGGTTCGGCAGCCCGGCTTGACGGAATGCACGGCGGATCAGGAAGGCGTCATCCTCGTCGTCCTCAACGAGTAGCACTGGAAACTCACGCATCGGCTTTGGCCACCAGGGGAAGCTCGAACCAGAACCGGCTGCCCCCGCCCGGTTCGGACTCGACCCCGACCTTTCCCCCGAGCCGCTCAATTCCTTTCTTGACGATGGCCAAGCCGATGCCCGTGCCCGGATAGGTCTTGCGCCCATGCAGCCGCTCGAAGACGCGGAACACCCGCTCATGGTGCTCAGGGCGGATGCCGATACCGTTGTCCTCGACCACGATCCGCACCACGGTGCCCCGATCCTCCGCGCGGACCGTCACGTGCGGCTCCGTGCCGGACGGGACGAATTTGAGCGCGTTGCCGATGAGGTTGCCCAGCACCTGTGTCAAGACGGCGCCGTGGCCTCGCACGACCGGCAGTGGCCGCTCGACCGTCACCCTAGACAGCGCCGACCCGAGCTCCGGCTCGAGTTGCCGCAGCACGCCGGACGTGATGCCCTCCAGGTTGACCAGCTCCGGCCGGATCTCCTCCCTTGCCAGGCGGCTGTAGGCGAGCAGGTCATTAATCAGATCGTCGAGGTGGGCGGCGCTCCGAGTGATCCGCACGGCGTAGCTGCGCGCCGTCTCGTCGAGTTGGTCTCCATGGTCTTCAAGCAACGCCTTAGAAAAGCCGGTCATGCCGCGCAACGGTGCGCGCAGGTCGTGCGCGACTGAGTAGGCGAAAGCCTCTAGCTCGCCATTGGCGTCAGCCAGCTGACCATTGACGTGCTCGAGCTGTGCCGTCCGCTCCTCGACACGCCGCTCCAGGACTGCGTTCAGCCGACGCACCTCTTCAAGAGCCGAGCGTTCCTCATGGAAGTCGATTGTCGTGCCGACCCACATCTCAACCCGATCGTCCACGTCCTTGAGCGCCACCGCGCTGTTGCGAAACCAGCGCCAGGAGCCATCGGCGGCGCGAGCGCGGTGCTCAACCCGATACGGCTCGCCGGTCGCGACGGAACGGGTCCAGGCATTGGTAATGCGTGGCAGGTCTTCGGGATGCATGACTGCTGCCCACACGTCGCCGAGGCCAGCCTCCGAAGGCAGGCCCGTGACGTCGGTAAAGCGTTCGTTCAGGTAGTCGAGTTCGCCGTCCGGGTCCGCCGTCCAGACGATCTGCGGAAGTGCCTCGGTCACGAAGCGGTAGCGACGCTCGCTGGCCGCCAGCGCCTCCTCGGCTTCCCGTTGCTCGGTGACGTCGATCACCACGCTGTAGAACAGCCGACGGCCGTCGAGTTCCACAGGCATGGTGGAGATGAGGACATCACGGAACTCGCCCGACCTGGTTCGGTGGCGCGTCTCGAACCGATGCGCGTTTCCGCTGCCGATGCTGGCGCTTCGCGTACGGATGCGCGCCTCGTCCTGGCCAGCGTCAATGTCAGTCAGGGTCATTCGGCTCAGCTCGTCCCTCTCATAGCCGAGCATTGCTGCGGCCGCCTCGTTGCACGCAACGATGCGGAGGCTGTCCGGCTCGGTCACGTAGCTCGCCGCGGGCGATGCCTCGAACAGGGCCCGGAACCGGCTCTCGCTCGCCCGTAGCGCCGCCTCGGCGCCCTCCCGCTCGGCCGCCGACTGCGCAAGCCGCGCGGCGATCTCGTCCACCTCGCAGAACCCGGACGACGGAACTGCAGCCGACAGTGTGGGCCTCGCTAGGAACTGGAGAGCGCGGACGATCTGGCCGGCGACTAGGAGCGCGAACGCGAGACCAAGGGCGGCGAATATTGCGCCGATGGTGACCGTCCGGGTCAGCGCGGCCCACAGCGGGCCGGTGAAGACCTCCTCCGGGACGAGGATGTAGGCGGCGTAGCCTGTCCTCGGCACCCGCGCGAAAGCGGCGACGGCGACGTTCCCCTCGAACACGGGCACGGCGTGGGCGACCCCGGTCTGCCCCGGCTCGGCCGCCAAGGCGGTAAGCAGGGGGTCGGTCGCCCGCATGCCAATCGTGCTCTCCGGGCGGAAGGTCCGTGCGGCGATGACGCCAGATGCGTCGACCAGGCTGGCGATCCAGCCCTGCGGCAGCTCAAGTTCGGTCAGGACGGCGACGAAGGCGCGCGCCGGGATGACGGCCGCGAGCACCCGGTCCGGCTGGCCACCAGACTCGACCTTCGTCACGGGCACGGCAACCACGATGACTGGTTGCGAGGTCTCAGCGCGAGCATCGTGGATCAGGCCGGAGACGGCAGTGCGGCCAGTCAACAGCGCGCGGCGGATCACCTCCTCCCCAGCCTCGCCCGGAGGCGGCGTTCCCTCCGCCCACACGATGGCCGGTCGGGCGGCACCCGTCTGCGCAGCCGCTCCTACCCAGCCTCCGCCGATCTCGACGCCGACAGTGCGCATATCGGCGAGCAATGCATCCCGGTTGTCGCGGGGGAGGTTCTCGGAGCGTGCAACCGTCCGCAACAGCGCCTCCGCCCTGCTGATCTCGCGATCAACGAGGACGGCCAGGGCCCGGGCGCGCCCCTCGAGGCGCTCCTCGGCCCGCTCGCGCTCGCTCTCGTAGGCCGACCATACCGCGAAGGCCGCAAGGCCGAGCAGCGGCAGTGCGACGGCGAGGACCAGGAGGGTCAAGCGGCCGCGGATGGAGGCGCGGGGCGCTGCATGCGTTTGCGCGGACACCGCTCCGAGCGTGTTCACTGCGGCACCTCGTTCGCGGCTGCGTTCAGCGCGTGCAGAAGCTGCCGCGGCAGGAACGGCTTGCGGACCAGCGGGAGCGAAGAACCGACCGCCGCTCGGGCTTCCTGCTCAGCCCCAGGGGAGCCGGTCACCAGGACGACCACGGTGCCGAAGCGTTCATGCAACACTCGCGCCGCCTCCAGCCCATCGAGGCGCTCGCGGAGGGTGAGGTCGACCAGAGCGACCCGCGGTCGGGTGTGGGCGGCCATGGCGACCGCGTCCGGCACCGCGTCCGCGACCCCGACCACGTCGAACCGCGTGCCCTCCAAGATGTCCTCGACGTAGTCCGAGACGAGGCTCTCGTTCTCGACGATGAGCACCTCGACGTGGACGGCATCCCGCGGTGAGTGCTGGGTGGGCATGGTTCAGCCCTTCGGGAAGGTGATGGTGACGCGGGTGCCCCGCCCGGGCTCCGAGATCGTCTTGACCTGGGCATCTGCCTGGCGGGAGAGCGACCGGATCAGTCGCGTGCCGTAACCTCCCCGGGGCGAATGCTCAGGGGTGGCGTTGCCGGGAAAGCCGACCCCGTTGTCCTCGACGACAAGCAGGCATCTGTTCTCCGGCTCGGCCGCTGCATTGCCGAGGGAGACCCGGAGCCTCGGCGTGTCGACGCCCGGGAAGGCGTGCTTGAGGGCGTTCAACAGAACCTCATTGGCGATGAGACCGATGGGCACGGCCTGGCTGACCGGGACCACGACGTCGGCCAGCTCGGCATTGAGCCGGATGTCGCTGCCCTGAAGCAGGCTAGCAAGGAGCTCGTCAAGAAACTCGCGGATGTTCACCCGCGCGTAGTCGCCCGATTTGTAGAGGCGGCCCTGGACAAGCGCGATGGAATGGATGCGCGCCGACAGCTCCTCGAGCGAGCGCCTGAGCTCCGGGTCCGAAGTCCGGTTCGCCAGCATGAGCACGAAGGCGATAAGCAGCTGGAGGTTGTTGTTGACCCGGTGGTAGAGCTCGGCGAGCAGGACGGTCCGCTCCTCCTGTGCCCGCCGCATCTCGGTGATATCGGTGAAGGCTGCCTCGAAAAAGGGGGCCCCGTCCTGCCCCTCGAAGCGCCGCGCCCGCACGATGACGGGCGTGCCGCGGCCGTCGAGCCGCAGGAGCGTGGTCTCCGCCGCGCCGCCCGACATGGCAGCCCTCCAAGCCTCTTGCCCAGTTCCCGCCAGCGTCTCCGTCAGCTGGGAGAGCCCGGCGGCGTCGCCGTCGGGCGGGACACCGAGCATGCCGAGCAGGGCCTCGTTCACCTCGACCGCCCGGCCATCGGCGCCAACGAGAGCGAGCCCGACCGGGACGTGGCGGAACAGGCTGCGGTAGCGTTCCTGGGCCTCGCGGGAGGCGCGCCGATTGCGTGCCCGGTCGAGCGCGGCGGCGGCCGCGACCGGCAGGCGCGCATACTCATGGCCGCGCTTTAGGAGGTAGTCATCCACCCCGGAGCGCATCGCCTCCACCGCGACCGTCTCGCCGCCTGTGCCTGTCAGCATGACGACGGGGATGTCTGGATCGAGCGTCTTCATAAGGCGAAGGACGTCGAGGCCGTCCATCCAGCCCATGCGGTAGTCGGTAATCACCAGGGCGGGGCGGGGCCCCTCCAGTGCGTCGGAAAGCTCCTCGCCGCTCTCGACCTCGACCAATTGGGCGCACGGAAAGCCGCGCCGGAGCTCGCGTAAGGCAAGAAAACGATCGTCCGGATTATCGTCGATGACGAGGATGCGCACGGTACGTCGGCCTGTAGTCGGGATACAGCAACGTGCCGACATTATCATGGGTTCGGCCGTCCGTGCAGTGATGTCTCCGCTCTTGCCTCCGCCAGGCAGTAGGCGAGGAGCGGGCACCTGCAGGCTTCTGTCCACGTTCCCGAGGGGATGGCCATGGCCAGGTTTCGCCAAACCGCCCCACTTTGTTGCAGGGTCGCGTCCTTGGGCGTGGTGTAGGAGGCCGCCACCGTAATGGTGGCGGCCATCGTGATGGTCGTGGCTAGGGTTGGGTTGCTGAGACCGACAACCCTTGGACCATGGGCCAGCCACGATGACCGACGAGACGATGGCCCTTCGGGGCCTTTTGAAGAAGTCTGCCGACGCCACCTTCTTGCGGGAGATGATCGGCTTCGCCGCCCATCGACTGATGGAGCTGGATGCTGAGGGGGCCTGCGGCGCCGGCCACGGCGAGCGCAGCGCTGATCGGGTGAACCAGCGCAACGGCTACCGCGAGCGGGACTGGCAGACCCGGGTTGGCACGGTGGAGCTGCGTATTCCGAAGCTGCGGCGCGGCTCCTACTTCCTGGCCTTCCTGGAGCCGAGACGGCTGGCAGAGAAGGCGCTGACGGCCGTGATCCAGGAGGCCTACGTGCAGGGCATCTCACCCGCTCGGTGGATGACCTGGTCCGCGCCATGGGTATGGAGGGCATCAGCAAGAGCTAGGTCAGCAGCCTGTGGGCCGAGATCGACGGGCGGGTGCAGGACTTCCTGGGTCGTCCCATCGAGGGCGACTGGCCCTATCTTTGGCTCGACGCCACCTATGTGAAGGTCCGCGAGGCGGGTCGCATTGTCTCCGTCACAGTCACCATCGCGGTGGGCGTCAATGGTGATGGTTGGCGCGAGGTGCTCGGCATGGCGGTTGGCGCCTCTGAAGCGGAGACCTTCTGGACCGACTTCCTGCGTGGCCTGGCCCGGCGCGGCCTGCGCGGCGTGAAGCTAGTCATCTCCGACGCCCATGAGGGCCTCAAGGCCGCTGTGGCCAAGGTGCTCAGGGCCACGTGGCAGCGCTGTCGTGTTCATTTCGGCCGCAATGCCGCCGCCCATGCCGGCAAGACCCAGCGCCGCATTGTCTCGGCTTGGATTGGCACCGCTTATGCCGAAGCGGATGCTCCGGCCGCGCATGCCCAATGGCGCCGGGTTGCCGACCAGCTCCGCCCCAAGGTGCCGAAGCTCGCCAGCCTGATGGATGCTGCCGAGGAGGACGTGCTGGCCTTCATGGACCTTCCCCGCGAGCACAGGGCGAAGTTACACAGCACAAACCCGATCGAGCGCCTCAACGGCGAGATCAAGCGCCGCACCGACGTGGTCGGCATCTTTCCCAACCAAGCCGCCGTCATCAGGCTCGTCGGAGCCTTGCTGCTCGAGCAGTCCGACGAATGGGCCACCCAACGGTCGCGCTACATGAGCCTGGAAGCGATCAGCGCCGTCAGCGATACTGGCCAAGTCAGCCTCTCGGCTGTGCCCGCCTGACAAGCGGCCCAGCCCACTAGGAGCAACTGCTCCTACACCATCACCAGGGACAGGACCTAGTTGATGAACCGTGGACGGGGTCGTCTTCGGCAACCCATTTGCCTCGGTGGACCAACGCCGCCCCTGCAGGATCGAGATACATTGGAGAGGCTGCCAAGGCTTGGCAAACGCAGCCCGGCACGTCGCGTCGATCTCGGATTCGGCCGCAAGATTCGGATGGCCGCCCGGTCTCGGCCAGGGCCACTACATCGATCCACAACCGGCGACGAGGATTCGATGAGCCAAGCCAGCCTCCCGCATGCGCAAACTCATAGAACGGCGGAGCCGGCCATTCTGTACTTCGGCACGCCCGTTGTCCTGATCAGCTCGGCGAACGAAGACGGCACGTCCAACTTGGCCCCGATGTCGTCGGCGTTCTGGCTGGGATGGCGCTGTGTCCTCGGCTTGGCCACAGCGTCCAAAACGACGGAGAACCTGAAGCGTACCGGCGAGTGCGTACTCAACCTGCCGTCCGTTGGGCAGGTGGGGGCAGTGGACCGCCTCGCCCTAACCACCGGCTCCGATCCGGCGCCACCTGGCAAAGTCGCTAGAGGCTACCGCTTTGAGGGACGCAAGTTCGAACTGGCCGGGCTCACGCCGGTGGCATCCGAGACGGTCGCCCCGCCGCGTGCACTGGAATGCCCGGTGCACCTCGAGGCGACAGTCGAGCACTGGGGCAACCTCGCTGAGAACGACGAAGCGGTTCGCGGCCGCTCGGTGATTTTCGAGGTTCGCATCCGACGTGTACATCTGGCGGAGACGATTTTGCTCGACGGGCACCGCGACCGGGTAGACCCGGACAAGTGGCGCCCGCTCGTCATGAGCTTCCAAAAGTTTTACGGCCTCGCACCGGGGCAGGCGCACGCTTCCCGGCTCTCCTGCATTCCCGAAGCACTCTACAGAAGCCCCGACGTCGACGCGGCGAGGGCCATTCCGAGCCGAAAGCAGATGCAACGGGGCCGCTAATCTTCGGAGCCAGTGAATACCACTCTTCCCATAAAGGATTTTATGAACGGTCGCAGACACTTGTTGTTGGATAAGATGCAATTTGCAAACGTCGTGGCATGGAAAGCATGACTCCCTCATGTCACAGGTGCATAAGCATGCGCTTTTTGCTGCAACGTCCCGTCAAATTGACCGATGCGTGGGCTTTCTGAGATTGTGGCAGGCCCGGTACTGCTTGCAACGCAGCACTTATCAGAGGCGAGAGGTACTGCCGATTGGTAGGTATTGCCAGCAGAACGGCCAGAGCCGGATAGGAATGAACGGCCAGTGCGAACTCGCTGCGGTGTAGAGCCAAATGGACCAATGGCTGCAGGAGGAGCCGGCCCCCTCCAGAAGTGTTTGGCATCCCGCAGATGGCCACGCGGCTGGAAACTTGCTTAAGCTGCGTCCGCGAAATCAGGAGGGTGCCATGTTCGACCCTAGCCGCGTCATTGCGGAGCGTTGGGCCGGGGCAGGACGGCTGTAGCACTGATGCCTTCTGCGGCGACCCCGGTGGGGCGGTTTCGCGTGTGGCTGCGGCGTATGTTCTATGGGCATCGCCCCACCGCGGTCCGGTTCCAGATCGGGCTGCTGGCCGTTGACATCGCTGCTCTCACCTACTTCCTGGCGACCACCTTCGTCGAGGACGCGCCTTGGTTGCGCGTGGTAGACCTGCTGCTCGGCCTCCTCCTCGCATGCGAGTTCTTGGGGCGCATGCTCGCGCACCGGCACCCCATGCACTACCTCGAGAATGGTGCCGCGCTGCTGGACCTCGTGGTGATCGCTTCCCTGTTCGTCTCGGCGCTCGGTGCAAACCTCGGCTTCCTCCGCGTCCTGCGCACGGTCCGACTGCTACGGTCCTACAACGTGCTCGGCCGCCTCAAGCATGTGTCCCCGATGGTCGCCCGCAACGAGGAGGTGATCCGCGCCGCGCTCGATCTCGCCGTCTTCGTCCTGCTCTCTTCCTCGCTGGTCTACGTCACCCAGCGCGGGGTCAACCCGAAGATTGAGGACTTCGTGGACGCGCTCTACTTTACAGTGGCTGCGCTCTCCACCACCGGCTTCGGTGACATCACGCTTATCGGTAGCACCTTCGGCGAGCTGCTCTCGGTCGCCATGATGATCGTCGGTATCTCCCTCTTTTTCCGCCTAGCGCAGGCCGCGTTCCGCCCCGGTGGCAAGGTGCGCCACTCCTGCCCACAATGCGCCTTGCTGCGCCACGACCCTGACGCCGTGCACTGCAAAGCATGCGGTCACGTGCTCAACATCCCCAATGACCGAGATTGAGAAGGCGGCGTCCGACCTTGGCGCTCGGAAGGTGTCTGACATCCTTACCCGGGCCGGCGCGCCTTTTCCGTATCCGCCCCTTATGCGGCAGCCGCTGCCATCCACCCAGGTAAAGGCGAGTTCGACGATCCGTTCCTCATACGTGGCAGCCCAAGCCTGCCGGGCAGTTGGTCGGCTGCCGCAGCCCATCAAGTGGAATCAAGCTGCGTGGGCTCACTCAGTGATACGCGCTGGCCTTTAGCAGAAGGTCTGCCGCTACTGCGGCGGCCTCGCCGGCCTCTACCTCACGCCCGTTGGACATGTGCAGTACGCAACCCTGCGATGGAGCGGTGACGGCCACCACGGCCGATGGGCGGATGTAGGTACAGCGCTGGGTGCCGGTCTGGGTCAGGCGCACGAGGCCTGGGATTTGCCGGGCAACAGCATCGGACGAGCCGCCCACCTCCAGCTCACGCCCGTCTGCAAGCATCACGACGCACCGATCGTGCAAGGGCGATTTGATCGCGATCACCGCCTCATGGCGCACGAACTGCCACCAATCGGTCCCAGGCTGGGGCAACCGAGCGAAGGGTTCTGTCGTTGCCGCCTCAGGCGAAGTGGTCTGAACTGGCCGTGGGCCACCTCGGGAGCGTGTCGGCGCATTCGCTGGGGTGTCAGCCTCCATCCGCTGTCGTGCCACTTCCGAGAGGAAGCGCGTCGCAGTGTTCGCAGCTACTGCGAGAGGATTGGGGCCGGCACCTGCCCGCAGGGCCGCCTGAGCGGTCTCCTCTGCGACGTTGCGCAGCACTCTACGAGCCTCGGATGGAAGAATGGCGAGGAGCTCAGCGAGGGGGTTCACCTGGACATTACGGTTTTGACTAGAGCATTTCAGGTTTAGTCGAACGCGTAGCCTGAGTTGGCAAGGTAGTTCTGGCACTCGTTGGGGCTGAAGGCGTCGAGCAGTTGGCCGATGGTGTCCCACAGCGCATCGCGCGTTCGGGCG
>JAESFM010000258.1_pt1 | contig 13322 bp, 17 predicted proteins | sample 9266171 | NCBI WGS metagenome assembly JAESFM01 (sample SAMN14505069, study PRJNA617099) | algae metagenome | isolation source: Hassallia sp. WJT32-NPBG1 and co-occurring heterotrophs from well developed... | place: USA: Mojave Desert, Joshua Tree National Park, California | collected 2006-06-22
GCCTCCCGTCCTCGCCGGCTTCACCGCCGCCTTGGAGCGCGGCTCCTTCACGGCCGTCGTGGGACCTTCGGGCGTCGGCAAGTCCACCTTGCTGCGCGTGCTGTCCGGCCTGACGGCGCCGGCGGCCGGCACCGTCGATATGCCCATGCAGCCGGAGAAGGGCCGCCGTCCGGTGGCCCTGGTCTTCCAGGAAGCGCGCCTGCTGCCCTGGCGCCGGGTGCTGGAGAACGTCTCCTTCGGCCTGGAAGGAACCGGTTTGTCGAAGGTGGAGCGAACGGGCCGCGCTCAGGAAACGCTCGATCTCGTCGGGCTCGGGCAGATGGGAGGCCGGTGGCCGCACCAGCTCTCCGGCGGACAGCGGCAGCGGATCAATCTGGCGCGGGCCTTGTCCGTGCGCCCCGACCTGCTGCTGCTGGACGAACCGTTCTCCGCCCTCGACGCGATCACGCGGCAATCGCTCCAGGACGAGTTGCTGCGGCTGTGGCGCGAGACGCGGACGACGATGCTGTTCGTGACCCATGACCTCGACGAGGCGGTGTATCTGGCCGACCGGGTCGTCCTGCTGGGCGGCAAGCCCGCCGGCATCGTCCGCGACTTTCCGGTCGATCTGGCGCGTCCGCGCGAGCGGGACACGGCCAACTTTTCCGACGCGGTGCGGGAAATCAGGGCGGCGTTGTCGGAGTCCGTCAACGATGGCGCCGGGATCTGAAACATTTTTTGTGCAGTGCAGCATTTTGAGTGCGCAATCCAGGCATTTGCGGTACGTTAGAATTCTCAGAGGCAGCGCCCGGCAGTGTGCGCATGCCCCCACGTCCGCCGTAAAAATGTGAAATCAATGCCTTTCAATGCGACCCATGCCTTCGACGCCCATCGCCGCAATGTCGACAATTTGGTCAGCGTCGGACAAGACCTTGCCCGGACTGCCGGGAAAACCCAGGAAATGGCTCTCGCCTCCGTCCAGACGATCGGCTACCGCACGGCGATGATGTTCCAGGCTTTCGGCGACCCCGTGGCGATGTCGAATCCGGAATTCACCCTCATGGGCCACGAGAAAGTCGAAGCTGCCGTCGAATCGCAGCGCGCCATGATGGAAAGCACCCAGTACTTGGTCGAGACATGGACGACTTGGGCGTTCGGTCAAGCCAGGACGAATACCAAGGTGCTCACCGAGCTGGCGACCTGCCGGAGCCCGACCGATATCTTCGGCGTACAGCAGCACTATCTGCAATCGTCCTGGATCAATGCCACCGCCGCCGCCGCCAAACTGGCGCAAGCCATGGTCCGCGTCACCGATGCAGGATTGATCCCGGTCCACAAAGTGGCGTCGGCCAACGCCAAGCGGCTGTCGGAGCAGAGCGGCCAGTAAACTTGCCGGGGAACGGCTCGATCGATGAAAAAACCCGGCTCATGCCGGGTTTTTCATGACGGCGCGCCGTCCGCGACCGGAAGTTCCGCCAGGGCTTCGGGCGGCGGCGCCACTGCCCGGCGCTGCCGCCCGGCGACTGCGCGGTCGACTCCGGCGGCGACGACGCGCCAGCAGTGTTCCGCCAGCGCCTTGCGGCTGCCGAAACGTTCGACAGTAACCGGTTCGTGAAATTCCACCCGGATCGTCAGGCGGCCGAGCCTGACCATCTGCCAGAGATGCGGCGCCAGCTCCATATCGCCGTACCAGGCATAGAAGGGCCGCATGGACCGGCCGAGAGGTATGCCGTCGAGGTCGACGGCGGTCACCGACACCGGCTGGACCGTGACCGGCCTGCCATTCACCTTGAGAGACGCGACGCTGAACAGCGCCGTCTTGAACGGGAGCGTACGGTTGCCGTCCGACGAGGTGCCCTCGGGGAACAGGATCAGGGTATCGCCCGCCTCCAGCCGGCTCTTGATGTCGTCCCGGTGGACGCCGGCGTTCCGGACCTTGCGGTCCACGAAGACGGTCTGCTGAAGCTTCGCCAGCAGGCCGAAGAAGGGCCATCCGCCGACCTCCGTCTTGGCGACGAACGAACCCCGGATCAGCGATCCCAGGACGATGATGTCCAGGTATGAGGAGTGGTTGGAGACCACCAGCGTCGGCCCCTCGCCCATGGGGTGCCCGGCGACATCCACCTGGAACCCCAGGATGCGCGCGCAGACCGCGTGATAGGCGCGCGGCAGGCGATGGCGCAGGGGAGACCGGAGCCACACCAGAGCGGCCTGTACGGGCATCAGCGGCACCGTAAATGCCGCATAGGCCATGAGGCGGACCAAGCCAAGGAAAGAGGATCCCATCGTCAAGATCCTGCCGTCACGCTGCCGACATATCCCGGCGGCGTTCATAATGCTTGAAGTATTTGTCGGTGATCTGGTCCGTCTTGACCACGATGCAGACATCGGTGGTGTTGAACTGCTCGTCGATCACGGCGCCGTCGCCGACGAAACCGCCAAGACGCAGATAACCCTTTATCAGCGGCGGCAGCATGCCCAGCGCCGCCCGGGCATCGACCTGATCCCTGTCGAGCAGGTTCATCGTGGCGTAGCGCTCGGGCACGGCCACCGGCCGCAGGTTCGCCGGTGCAACGTGATAATGATGAAGATAGGACAGCGGCAGCGCCAAACCCGCGGGGTCGGTGCCCGGAAGGCTGGCGCATCCGAACATCAGCGCGATATCGTACTGGAAGACATAGGCGGCGATGCCGCGCCACAGCAGCTGCATGGAGGGCCGGGAGCGGTATCCGGCATCGACGCAGGAGCGCCCCAGTTCCAGCACTTCGCCCGGAAACTCGACCAGCGGCGAAATGTCGTACTCGTCGCTGGAATAGAAGCGCCCGACCGAACGCGCGGCCGAGCGGCGGATCAGCCGGTAGGTCCCGACGACACCTTCCGGACCCGGGCCCAGATTGTGGTCGATCACCAGCAGATGGTCGCAGACCCGATCGAAGCTGTCGAAATCGCGGCGTCGCGCCGCCATTTCCGCACTCGGCCGGGCAGCCATTTCCGTATAGAACACCCGGTAACGCAGCGCCTGGGCTGCATCAACCTCGGCCGATGACTCGGCCAGTCGCACTTCCAGATTGCCGGAGCGGAGATCGCCCTGAGCAAGCTGATCGATCATGAGGTCGGCCATGCTATCGCTCGCGGTCCTGGTTGTTGCACAATCCCGGCCAGACGTCATTTACCGTCAGACGGCTGCAGGGTTTCATCGTTCAACAGGCATACCACATAGCGCTAGTCTCGGGTCAACCGAGTCATTTAAATGTAACCAGTAAGTGTGGCTTATTTGCCCAAGGGAACAGGCGCGGCAAGACGTCGCTTCAATCTGAGCAAGCGATTACCAAGACAAGCACCGTCCGGAATTCGTGGCGTACTCGTGAATTCCGGACTGATGGAGCATTCCGGGTCCCATGCCTGGGACCGGCTGGCCTATCCCCTGTGGATTTACGCGACACCGCGGCGGGCGCGGGTCCCAAGACCGATCTGCTTGGCCAGCTTGCTGCGCTGCTTGGCGTAGTTGGGGGCGACCATGGGATAGTCGGGCGGCAACTGCCAGCGGTCCCGATATTCTTCGGGCGTCATGTCGTAGGCAGTCTTGAGATGCCGTTTCAGCATCTTCAGTTTCTTACCATCCTCCAAACAGATAATATAGTCGGGAGTAACCGACTTTTTGATCGGCACAGCCGGCTGTGGCCGTTCCACCGTGGGAGCGGGTTCCACTCCAACATTGGCAAGGGTCCTGTAGACCTGCTCAATGAGTTGCGGCAGGTCTGTAACCGTCACTGTATTGTTGGAAACATGCGCAGCCACGATCTCTGTCGTCAGAGACAACAGCTCGTTAGATGGGGATCCGTTGCTCATCTATCTTTGCTCCAGGGGACCGACAAGCATCGATATAAGTCTTCTCTGCGAGCAACGCAATAACGAATTACTGAAAATGAAGAGGACATTTTGACCTTACCAATGTCAGCAGATTACTTCCTGGATATCACAACGGCAGTCTGCCCGTTAACCTTTGTTCGCACCAAGTTGCGTGTCGAACGAATGGCGCCCGGAGAGACGCTGGAAGTCCGCCTGAACGCTGGGGAACCCTTGGAAAACGTACCGAGATCGTTGACAGAACTGGGTCATGAAGTGCATGGACCGGAACCCGAAATCCCGGCATCTCCCGAGGGTGACTACCGCCTTTGGGTGACTAAGCGTTAACTACGATCGATTGAGGATTGGAATAGTTCTAACTTCATGACCAGTGCCGCTACTGCTGCGTCCTTTTGTCGGTAATAGTCAGGCCTGCGGCCAATTTTTATAAAACCGCGCCCGGTATATAATTGGCATGCCCAATTGTTGTTTTCGGCCACTTCCAGGAACACCGCCTCGGCGCCCGCCATACGGGAGAGTTCCAGCGCGCCTTCCAGCAACGTTGCGCCAAGCCCGGCACCACGACGGTCCGGAGCGACCCCGATGGCGACGATCTCGGCCTCGCCGGCAATGGCGCGCGCAAGGACGAAGCCGGCTGGTTCGCCCTGCCCGTCCGCCGGCGCGATCAGCGCGAACATGCCCGGGCTGGCCAGCAGTCCGGAGAATGCGGCGGCATTCCACGGCTCGTGCGGGAAGCAGGAACCATGCAGGAATTCCAAGATTTCGCAGTCGGCGAGGCTTGCCCGGCGCAGGTTCATCGCCGTTTTTCCACGGGCATCGTGACATCGGGCGGCCGCAGGTAGAACGGCTGCGGCGGCGCAGCCTTTTCCAGGCCGGAACCGGCACCGCGCAACGCCACGATCCGCGCCACGTCGGCGGCATGGGGGAATCCCGCTCCGGAAGCGAACCTGACATCGGGCCGGCCGGCGGATACGGCACCTGCGGCAGCTTCGAAAGCCAGACGCACGCGGGCAGCGCCGTCACCCGCCACAAGTAGAGGCGTCCCAGCGAGGGCAAGGTCTTCCGGCCGGACCGAACGGGCTTCGCCCGCTACAGTAAGCTCGCTATCGAATGATTGGACGAAAATATCTTCTCGCCTTGACTCGACCGCGACCAGTACCGGGCATCCGCGCCGTTCTTCGGCCGGCACGCCGTGGGCGACCGCCTCGAATGTAGTGACTCCGATCAGCGGGCGGCCGGACGCCAGCGCCATCCCCTTGGCGGCGGCCAATCCGATCCGCAATCCGGTGAACGCTCCCGGGCCGGTGGTGACGGCGAAGACGTCGATGGACGGAAAATCCGCGCCGGCTTCGGCCAGCACTTCCTGAGCCATCGGAATCAGAACTTCGGACTGGCCCCGATCCATGACGGCGAAGCGTTGCGCCACGATGGCGCCGTCGCGCCACAGGGCGACCGAGCAGGCTCCGGTGGCGCTGTCGAGGGCTAGGATCTTCATGACCGTTCCTTTATGCAAACCATGCTACTGAACACCTTCGAACCTTCTTTCATGACTGCCCCAGCATTCAGGACTTTCCATGCCTTTGCTCGAGATCGCGCTGCCGAATGTCGATATCGACCTGATCTACGCGACACCTGCCAACATTACCGGACGGACGATCTATACCAATATGGTGTGCCTGCTGCACGCCGACGCGGCTGCGGCCCTTCGCGCCGCAGCCGGTATCGCCGGGGCACAGGGCTGCCGCCTGCGGGTTTATGACGCGTTCCGTCCGATCGAAGCGCAGTGGCGCCTTTGGGAAGCCTGCCCGGATCCCGAGTTCGTCGCCGATCCGAGGGAGGGTTCGAACCATGCCCGAGGGGTCGCGGTGGACCTGACCCTGGCCGATGCCGACGGCCTTCCGCTGGACATGGGCACGCCGTTCGACGACATGACGGCCCTGTCGCATCACGGCAGTACCGCGATCAACGCTACGGCACAGGCCAATCGCAGCCGGCTGCTCGGCATCATGGCGGCGGCCGGTTGGGACCACCACCCGTCCGAATGGTGGCACTACCAATTGCCCGACCCGAAGCGGTATCCTCTGCTGTGGGATGCTGCGGCCGGCGGCCGCATTCTCTGAAACTTCGCGCAAATCTTGTCGAATCCGGCTTTTTGTGTCACAGAAGGGTTTCTGGACACCGAAAGTTAGCGTCGTGGAAGGGATGCTTGCAGGAAAAGGGCCTGGGGAAAGCGCATGGGCTTGAACATGTTCCTTGGGACCCCGTCGCTCCGGCGGCTGACCCGATCCATACCGGGCTTAGCGCTTGGCCTTGCCATGCAGTGCGTGGCCGGCTCCGCCCTGGCGGAAAACTCGGTGGACGAGGTCGAGCGTGGCGCCGTCATCTTCGCCTACGCCCGCTTCGGCGAGGACCAGTACGGCCCCGGCAGCATTCCCCTGGACCAGTTCGACGCCCACATCGCCGAACTTGCCGACGGCGGCCACACCGTCCTGCCACTCCCCATCCTGCTGGAGAAACTGCGCGATGGGACGCCCCTTCCCGATCGCGCGGTGGTGCTGACGATCGACGACGCCCATCGTTCGGCCTATGCGGAAGCCTTTCCGCGCCTGAAGGCAGCCGGGGTGCCCTTCACCCTCTTCGTGGCACCCGACCCTATCGACAACGGCGCCGAAAGCCACATGACGTGGGCACAGGTACGGGAAGTCGCCCGTTCCGGCGTCACCATAGGCGTGCTGCCCGCAGCAGGACTGTCGATGCCCCAGCGGACGGTCCAGCAGAACGCCTCGGACCTCGCGCGGGCGGTCCAGCGGGTGGAGGAGGAACTGGGCGTCAAGCCGACCCTGCTGGCCTATCCGTTCGGCAGTTACGGGTCCGCGATCCGCGAACTGGCGCAGCGGCAAGGCTTCGCCGCCGCCTTCACCCAATCGTCCGGCGTCGTCCACGGCCGCTCCGACCGGCTGGCGCTGCCGCGATTCGTCATGAACGAGTCGTTCGGCGGGATCGACCGCTTCCGGCTGGCGGCCAATGCATTGCCGCTGCCGGTCGCCGACATCACCCCGGCCGACCCCGTGCTTACCCAGAATCCGCCGAGCATCGGCTTTACGGTGGCGGCCGGTACCGGCGACCTCGACCGGCTGGCCTGCTTCGTGGCCGGCCAAGGCCGCACCGGCCTGGAGCGTCTGGACGGCAACCGGGTCGAACTGCGCATACCCGAGGAGTTTCCGCCCGGCCGCACCCGCCTCAACTGCACCCTCCCCGCCGGCGAAGGCCGCTGGCGCTGGTTCGGCATGCAGTTCTTCGTGCCGGAGCCGTGACGAAATCGCCACAGGCTTAAACTTGAGATGTTTGGCGACACCTGTCATAGTGAGAGCGTCAGTTGTCGGAGAATGACCATGGGAAGCGTGTCGGAACGGAGAGCATCCGGGACTGAAGTGGGCGGCCTCAACCCACAGGTCCTGAGCCTGCTTGGCGGCGAACGGGTTTTCGGACATTCGCTGCAGAACCAGCTCGACGTTCACGAAATGCTCCTGGAAGGCCTGCCGGGCAAGGCGCTGAACCATCTCGTGGACAACCTTATCGTCATCCGCATGCCGGCCTCCATCGAAAAAGCTATCGGCATGAGCCTGCGCACTCTCCAGCGGCACAAAGCCACTTCTGGAAAGCCGCTCAATCCCGAGCAAAGCGGAAGAACCTGGAAGTTTGCCGAGATCCTGGCGAAAGCGACGGCGGTGCTCGGGTCGCAGGAGGAAGCGGAGCAATGGTTGGAGCGTCCTGCCATCGGCCTCGATCAACGGCGACCGATCGACCTTCTCGCAACACCTGCCGGCGTGGAGATGATCGAGGACCTTTTGGAGCGGCTTGAATACGGCGTCTATGTATGACGCCTCTTCCGGCGTCACTCGGCAATGGCGAACTGGTGGCATGGCGCCTTGACCAAGCCAATTTCAGCGGGACCTGGGATAGCGGCGAAGGTGCCTACAGGGTCGGCGGACGTTGGAACAGCAGACGGGTACGGGCCGTATACTGCTCGATCGACCCGGCGACCGCTATCCTTGAAGTTGCAGTACACAAGGGGTTCAAGGCGCTCGATACGGTGCCGCACGTCTTGACGGGGCTGACGATAATCGAACCTGACAGCGTCCATATTGTCGATCCGGCATCGATTCCAAACTCGAACTGGCTATCCCCAGGCATTCCGAGCGCCGGACAGCAGAGCTTTGGCGACGACCTTCTTGCTCGGCACAAGTTCGTTCTGCTTCCCAGTGCCGTTTCGACCCATAGCTGGAACCTGATTTTCGTCAATATGGTCGCGGCTGGAGCTTATAGATTAAGGTCCCAGGAGCCGTTCGCACTCGATACCCGGCTTCATCCACCACTAATCCATTAAAGAAAAAGCCGGCGGCAATCGCTTGCCGCCGGCTTTCTCTCGAACGCGAGGCAGGTCAGGCGGCGTTCTGGCGGACTTCGACGACTTCGGGGATGTAGTGGCGCAGCATGTTCTCGATACCGGCCTTCAGGGTCGCGGTCGAGCTGGGGCAGCCGGCGCACGAACCCTTCATGTTCAGGTAGACGATGCCGTTCTCGAAGCCCTGGAACGTGATGTCGCCGCCGTCCTGGGCGACCGCCGGACGGACTCGGGTGTCCAGCAGTTCCTTGATCTGGGCGACGATCTCGTCGTCGTCCTCGTGGGCGGCGTTGTCGTCGACCGCCGTCTCGTTGACGACGGGGCGGCCGGCGGTGAAATGCTCCATGATGACGCCCAGGATCGAGGGCTTCAGCAGGTACCAGTCGCGATCGCCTTCCTTGGTGATCGTCACGAAGTCCGCTCCGAGGAAGACGCCGGCGACTCCTTCGATTTCGAACAGCCGTTGCGCCAGGGGCGAACGGGCCGCAGTCTCCACCGTCGGGAAATCGGCCGTGCCATGCCCCAGGACATCGCGTCCGGGCAGGAACTTCAAGGTAGCCGGGTTGGGCGTCTGCTCGGTCTGAATAAACATGTATTTCTCCTTCCCACCATCATCACTGGCGAGCTTAACGGAAAGTGGGCAGAATCACCCCTCAGATCAAGGCTTGGCCAGATCAAGGCTTGGCCAGATCAAGCCTTGCCCAGATCAAGCTTGCCAGCACCGGCAACCGGAGCCGCAATACCGCCATGACGAATGACCAGTCCGAAGACCTGTCCAAGGCGGAGACCATCGACTGGCTGATGGAGGACGGCCGGCGGGCGGAAAGCATCGCGGCGCTGATGGAAGCCTTCTGCCGCCGGCTTATCGCGGGGGGCGTGCCGCTGTTCCGGGCGAACTGGCATATCCGGATGCTCCATCCCCAGATCCGGGGCATCACCTTCTACTGGCGCACCAACATGGACGGCGTCGAGGAGATCGAGCGGGAGCACGGGACGGAGCTGAGGCCGGAATATCTCAACAGCCCGATCGGCGCCATCGTCGAGGCCGGCGCCGACGCCATGCGGTACCGGATCGAGCAGCTGGAGCCCCCTTATGCCTATCAAATCCTCCAGGACCTCAAGGAGCAGGGCGGCACCGACTATGTCGCCATGCCGATGCGCTTCTCGACCGGCAGGGTCAACGTCGCGAGCTGGTCGTCCGACCGGGCCGGTGGTTTCACCGGCCCGCAGCTCACCCTGATCTACGACGTCATGCCGGCTCTCTCCACCGTGCTGGAAACCATGGTGCTGCGCCGGCTGGCGGTGAACGTGCTGGACACATATGTCGGGCGCGACGCCGGCGCCCGCATCCTGTCGGGCGACATCCGGCGCGGCACCGGCGCCACCCTTCGCGCCGTGCTGTGGTACTGCGATCTGCGCGGCTTCACCAGCCTTGCCGACCGGCTGCCGCTGGCCGACCTGATCGGCCTGCTGAACGGCTATTTCGAGATCATGGGCGGCGCCGTCCAGGCGCGCGAGGGCGAAATCCTGAAGTTCATCGGCGATGCGATGCTGGCGATCTTTCCGCTGCCGGACGGCGAGGAAGGCGATGCCTATGTCCGCGCCAAGGTCAACGACGCGCTGGACGCGGCGGCCGACGCCATCAAGGCGATGGAACTGCGCAACCGGGAGCTTCAGGCCTGGGGATTGCCGGTCCTGAAGGCCGGCATCGCCCTTCATGTCGGCGACGTCATGTACGGCAATATCGGGGCACCGGACCGATTGGACTTCACCGTGATCGGCCCGGCGGTCAACCTGGTCAGCCGGATCCAGGGCCTGTCGAGCGAGCTGATGCGGCCCGTCCTGACATCGGAAGCCTTCGCCGCCCAATGCGCCGAGCGGCTGGTGTCCGAAGGGCTGCACCCGGTCAAGGGGCTGAAGGAGCCGATCCAGGTATTCGGCCTCGCCTGAAAGCCCTCAAGCGCTCAGGAGATCAGGTCGAGCTGTTCGCGCTTCAGGCTGCCGGGCACCAGCGTCAGGGGGATGCGGAGCTTGCCCAAGCCCTTGCCGGCAAGGTGCGTGACAAGAGGGCCGGGGCCTTCCGGCCCGGTGCCGGCGGCCAGCACCAGGATGGAGATCGACGGTTCCTCGTTGATCAGGGACAGCAGCTCGTCGCGGCGCTCGCCTTCCCGGACATAGAGGATCGGCAGGGCGCCGGTGATCTCGTTGACCTGCTTGGCGTGACGCTGAAGGATCTGCTCCGCCTCGGTCCGGCGCTCCTCCCGCATGATGTCCTCGACAGCGATCCAGTGCTGGAAATCGCTCGGCTCGATCACGTAGAGCAGCGCCACCCGGCCGCCGCTGTTGCGGGCACGCAGGCAGGCATAGGTCAGGGCGATGTTCAGCTCCTCGCTGTCATCGACTATCACCAGGAAGATGCGCTGGTGCGTCGCCGGAACTGCGGTTTCGGAATCGCTCATGTCACACCTTTCGGAAGATCGCGCCGGCCAGCCAACCGGCCGCCACCGCGAAGATTATCGCCGAGATGCCATAAAATGTGGATTGTCTCATGGCGAACTCGAAAATCTCGGCGCTGAAGCCCACCTTGCTGACGGCCAGCGGCGTGGTCTGGGCGCTGACCACGTCGCCGTCGCGGATCAGGAACACGCTGACGGTATACGCCCCGGTCGGCACATTGGCCGGGAAGTAGACATTGGTGCGGAACAGCCTTTCGCCAAGGAAAGCCACCTGGCCATGGGCCTTGCCGTAGAGACCCTCTTCCTGCTTGTTGCGGATCAGGGCTTCCCGGAATTCCCGCACGCGGTCGGGCGACGCACGGCCGGGATTCAAGGGCGGCAGACGCAGGTGGGCAAGGCCGATCTCGTGCCGGGCCAGCACGGCGTCGCCGATGATCTGATCCAGCGGCCGGTTGGTCGCGACGCTGTAGAAGCTGGGAGCCTGCTGGAACTCCATGCTGGCGGTGTTGATCCAGATGCCGGCGACTCGAGACTTGCGGCGAACCATGACTTCGGTCGGCGGTCCCTGGACGACGACGGCCACGTCGCCCGGCCCGTCGGTGGCGCCGAACAGCACGACCTCGGTGCCGACGAAGCCTGTGTTGATGGCGATCAGGTGGTTGGACAGGTCGGCCACCAGGGACTGCGCCCAGGCGGGACGGATGGCGCCGGCGAACGCCATTGCGGCCGCGGTCAGCAGGAGTGCTGCCGCGACGATCACCCGCTTCCGCGTCGATCCGGGATTCTGGCAGGGTCTCAACGGTCCACCGGGATGGTGATGGAGTAAAGGTTGGGCGGAGGCACCACCAGTTCGACCGCCAGCCGGAGCGCCACGCCGACGACCAGCAGGGCCAGCAGCGCCCGCGCCTGCTCGCCCCGCAGGAAGCCGCTGGCCTTGGTGCCGAACTGGGCGCCGACGACGCCGCCCACCAGCAGGAGCAGTGCCAGCATGACATCGACGGTGTTGTTCAACGCTGCCTGGAGGAAGGTCGCGATGGCCGTGGTGAAGATGATCTGGAACAGCGAGGTCCCGGCCACCAGCGCCGTCGGCATGCCGAGCAGATAGATCATCGCCGGCACCAGCAGGAAGCCGCCGCCGATACCCATGATGGCGACCATCAGGCCGCCGACGAAGCCGATCCCGGCCGGCAGCAGCGCGCTGATGAACAGGCGGGAGCGCTGGAACCGCATCTTGAACGGCAGGCCGTGCAGCCAGATGTGCTTGTGGAGCTTGCGCCGGGCGCCCTGCTTGCGGCCCCGGATCATGGCGCCGACGCTCTCGACCAGCATCAGTCCGCCGATGCCGCCCAGGAACAGGACGTAGGACAAGGCGATGACGAGGTCGATCTGGCCGAGCGTCTGGAGGATGCCGAAGATCCAGACGCCGAGCGCCGTTCCCCCGGCGCCCCCGATCAGCATCACCAGCCCCAGCTTGACGTCGACGTTCTTGCGCCGCCAATGGGCGAGCACGCCCGACACGCTGGCGGCGACGAGCTGGTTCGCCTGGGTGCCGACCGCAATGGCCGGCGGGACGCCGATGAAGATCAGCAGAGGCGTCATCAGGAACCCGCCGCCGACGCCGAACATCCCCGACAGGAAGCCGACGACGCCGCCCATGATGAGGACGAGCAGTCCGTTGACGGACATTTCGGCGATGGGGAGATAGATCTGCATGGATTGGGGGATCAGACCGGTCCGGAGAATAGGCCGGTACATTACCCCTGAGGCGGCGGAGCGGCAAAGCCCTTTCGGACCGGCGCAGCCCTTTCGGACCGGCGCCGGGAGGATCGCGGCGGATCAGAAGCCGAGCCGTTTCAATTCATCGATCGACCTGACAGCCTGGGTGTGGAGGATGAAGATGCCGCCGGCTTTCTCCCATGCTTCCCTGGTGCCGGCGCGGTCGTCGACCAGCACATGACCGGGACCGGCATACCGGTGCTTGTCCCGCGTCATGCAGGTGACGACCGGCACATGGGCTCCCAGCATCGCGGCGACCCAGCGCCGCTTCTGATCGGGCGCCCAGTCGCCCATCGGCAAACCGGTCAGGATGGTCGGCTTATGAGGTTCGCAGAATTCCCACAGCACCTGGGCGTCGTGCATCATCTCGAGGGTGCCGTAGAAGTCCGGCGCCTTGGCAAGCGCTTGCCACATCCGCCGGACCGGCAACTGGTCCGGCCGCTTCCCCGTTACGGCCTCCACGCCGCGGTCGAAGTCGGCCAGGACTCCGTCGAGATCGAGGAAGAGCTTCATGACCGTCTGGTCCTCCATTCTGTTGATGGTTTCCAACAAAGAAAAACCCCCGCCGGTTTCCCGGCGGGGGTTTTTCGCTCAAGCTTGAACCCGATCAGGCGACGACCGTATCCGCGAGTTCGCGGAAGGCCGGGATCTGGTCGAAGTTCATGTAGCGGTAGATGTCGGCAGCCTTCTTGTTGACGACGCTGACCTGCTCCATGTACTCGGCCACGGTCGGGATCTTGCCCATCAGCGCACACACCGCAGCCAGCTCGGCCGAGCCGAGATAGACGCGGGTGTCGATGCCCAGCCGGTTGGGGAAGTTCCGGGTCGAAGTGGACATC
>JAESFM010000259.1_pt1 | contig 13200 bp, 9 predicted proteins | sample 9266171 | NCBI WGS metagenome assembly JAESFM01 (sample SAMN14505069, study PRJNA617099) | algae metagenome | isolation source: Hassallia sp. WJT32-NPBG1 and co-occurring heterotrophs from well developed... | place: USA: Mojave Desert, Joshua Tree National Park, California | collected 2006-06-22
GTGATGGTGCTAACAATCCAGTTGAGGTTGCTAAGACTAACGTATCCAAATACTTGCTCCTGTCTCCTTAGTTATCAAGAACGTATTTTACCTTTATTGGTAAATTCTTTCTCAGAAATCACCTAATGCCCCTGATGACTTGGGAGTTGTGGTTAGCCCGTGATATCGTTGCTGACAATCCTCTACCTTGGCAGAAGCCTCTCGAAAAATTAACCCCTGGAAGAGTTGCTCAAGCTATGGGTGGAGTTTTTGCGGTGATTGGTACTCCAGCCCTTCCACCCAAACCTCGCGGAAAGTCTCCGGGCTGAACACCAGGAAAAAAGCGTCACCGTAAAAACCGATGCCCAATTGTTAAAAAAACAGTAACTCCACCACGTAAAGAACCATCAGTTGCGGTTTAATACTCAAGATTATTCATAATATCATTACGTCTCTCATTAACTCATCACTGCTGGGTATTTTTGGATGGCTTAGTCTAAACTCCAGTTCTCTAACAAGCACCAATATATTGGCCATGCTCTTTTTTGATAAATCACGCTTACCATTAACACGTTATTTTCTTTCCATAGGGAAGTCGCCAAAGGCAGTTATATTTATACTGGAAATTGGCTGAGTATTTGTTTAAGCTGTCCGGTAAATCTATTCAATTTGCTCACCTCGTCATTAAGTAATTGCTGATTTTTGATATAAGTTTGTTTTTTGCTTTCTAGCTCCTCTCTAAAACTATCAACATCTTGCTTCCAAGGCTCAAAGCAATTGTTAGTAACTATGTTCATGGCAGCAGTAATTTGCTCAAAAGCTTTTTTTTGTTCTTGTTTAAGATTTTGTTGAATTCTTTTTTCTTCAAATTCAGCCCAGAACATTAACCCATAATCTGCAAGCTCCATTACTAACAGAGATAAACAACCTGCTATCTTTGTACGTTGTTCCCATTGCCTGAAGGAATCAAATTCTTCGATTAAATTACTTCCTTGAGTGATTTGACCTCCATCTAGTTTTCCACCTTGTTGTTTGTATTTATCGATGATATGAGCATGAGTAAGTCCTGGCGACATTTTTTCTTTTTGAAATATAGAATTATATGTCCTAATTTCTTTTCTTAATTCGTTGATGTTTAAGTTAGGAAAATTCTGAATAAGCTGATCATCCAATTGGTATTTTGTTTTATCTAATATTACTTTAAAAGAGTCTGAAATCCGTTCTTTAGGAAACGGTTTTCTTTTTAGAAAATCATGAATTTGTATCAATCTATTTCTGTTTGGTTGCGGTAATTTGCTGTTAGTAATACCTTGAAGTAATTTGCTCATAATTTGACCAGCAGGTCGTGAAGATGTATTCTGTAGTTCTATTTCTACTTTCTGAGCAAATTTATTAAGCTCTGAATTTTGACTAGTTTGCCATTGCTCGTAAACTTCTGTTAGTCTCGGCTCCAAAACAGAAGCTATTTCTTTTTCATCGGTATGGCCTACCTTGGATAAAGAACTGTATTCTTGCTCAAATTTTCTTTTGAGATTTGTTTGTGCTTGGGAGACTAAAGCATTTAGCTCTATTTCAAGTAAGGATAATCGCTCAACCCAGTTATCACACTCTTTAAGGGCTTCTTTTGTCTGTGATTCTTTCTCACATAAAGTTTGTAATTCCTGCTTTCCTTTCAATGAAAAATATCTGAGTGCTGTTTTCTGTCGTAGTTCTGGTAATTGCGACGGTAAATCTTTGAGTGCCTTTGCTAGTCTATCTACACCATCCCATTCACGAGAGTGGTCGTAATCTTCACGGTATGGCTGCTGGTTATCGCCTACAGACCCATAGGCATCTGCGGCAATAGCATGAATTTCGAGCAGTTTGATATTCACATGGTTTCTTTCTAGAAGTTGCTGTAGCTCCTCTTGCTTACGTCCAACGTATTTCCGATAAGCTTCCTCGCCTTCAGCAGGGTCAATTCCCGCTCCTTCATCCATACGGGAGATTACAAGTTTAAGGCTACTAGGTAGGAAGGTTTTACTGATTTTTGTGCCAAAGAACTTCCCTGTCAACAGTGAAATAATGTGGTTGTTCTCAGCAGCCGTTATAAGCTGTGGAAGTAAGACTAACAAGAAAGCATCGCTGAGTACCAGTGCCTCTGTTGCTTGTATTTCATGCTCTACTCGTTCGTTTGAGATTCCTGGCGTATCTCGAAATCTACAACCTAAGACTGATACTTCATCATTTGTGAAGGTTGTTGGATTAGCTCTCACAGTCAGCCATTCTGGAATATTTTTACCATCATCTATCAACAAACGTTTTAGTAGAGAACTTTTCCCAGCATTATAAGGACCATAGATGGTAACTACAGGTTCGTTGAGGGCTTCATACTGTCGCCACTCTTTCTCAATTGCATCAGCGTTCCCACCGTCAGGAAGATTACGAAGACAATCAAGTATCTGTTTTATCCAAAGCGACAATGTGTTATTCGTCATATTCTGCTCATCAAATTTGATAACTAAATATTTTGGAAATTAGTGTATTGCTTAATTTTGATTATAGGAATTTTCGATGCTTGGCATATCTTTACTGTTGCCTAAAATATTGAAATCGAAAGGATTGATCGGTAAGCAACCTCGAAGCCCTGTTTTTGCAATACTCATACTTCTGTTTGCGAGCATTATTGTCTTCTCTATCTTTTTTTGTGTTTTTTAATTCAGTCTTATATTCCGTCAATCTAGACTCTAATACATCCCTTATCTCCCGTAAGTAACCGATAGGAAGACGGATATTTGTATAGCGATCAGAGATATGATTATCATTTGGTCGTTCGGTTTCTTCTAACCAAAGGCGACAAAATTCTTCTCTAGATTGTTCGATTTTTTCTATCAAATTCTTCCGACTATTTTCTCTTTTTTTTCTTTTGGTTTCATCATTTACTTGGGTAATTACATCTATACATAAACTTAATATTGCCACTAAAGGTAATGCTTTGGCTATTTTTGGCGCTAATCTTGGAGATAGTTCTAATATATCGACTATCACCATTGCAACATCATCACTGGACGAAACGATTGTTCGAGATATTTTTGTGATGGAGGTTGTTAATCCGTTTAGCCAAGAATTCTGGGCTGGAAGGGGATTATCGATCGTATTAGAATTATTTGCAATCTCTGGAAATGTATTTTCAAATTCTGCTGAATATATGCGCCTTTTCATTAAGTCTTCAGTATTTTTGACCAAATAGTTAATTTGATTTTTTGCTCTTTTATACCATTGTTTTAATTCATTTTGGAATGCGTCGTCTTTCCACCACTGGCTGAGTAGTTTAGCTTGAGCTTGAATTTGAGCTTCGCTAACCGCAGATAAGGTATCTTTAACTAATCCATCGGTGTGATCTTTAACTATTCTTAGCCTTAGCTCACGCTTAATTTCAGCCTCAATTCTGTCAGCATTTCCAATAGCTTCAGACAAAATTTGGCAGACATGGTTAATCAATTTCTCTTTTTTTTCTAGGTTTTCTTCAGCTTCTGTCACTCTGGTAATTAACTTAGAAAAACGAGCTACAGCACCTTCAAGAATTAACCAGTCTGCGCCCATTTTTTTGATTTCAGAGCGCTTAGAAACAAAAGCGTTAACAAATGAGTCAAAGCCATCCCAATCTCGGTAAGAGTCGAAATCTTTTGAGTTGACATCTCGACGGTTGCCCACAGAGCCGTATGGGTCACTGGACATACAGAATACTTCCTGGATAGTGATAAAAATCCCCCGCGACTTAAGCGCCAAAACCAGTTCTTCTTTTTTGCGCTGGCATAAGCGTGAATATTGCTTGGGTAACTCAGTTGGATCTACTGCTAGTTCGTCACAGCGATTAATAATAAAGAATGTCCGGTCTGTTTTAGGCAAGATCCCTCGTTTTTCATCACCTTTGAGAACTAAGTCAATGGTGTTGCTATCTCCTGTGATTGAATTCGGATTAAAAAGATAGATAATAGCAGAGGCATCCGCAACAGAATCAAGCGCCACATCGGTGTCATTAGCTCGTGTGCTTTGAAAACCAGGGTTATCTACAAGCCATATCCCTTCCCACTCATACTTGTCCACTACAGTGGTGGTAGGATTTCCTCGCACTTCTAGGTTTTCTGGTATATCCAGTCCTGCGTTAATAAGCAACCTTTTAATGAAAGAAGTTTTGCCTGTATTATAGTCTCCATAAAGGTGCAACCGTGCCTTTTGGTCTTCGCTAAAAATATCAAGCTCATTAAACAGTTTCGTGATTTCATCGTCAGCAGGAGTAAGTATTTGACGGGTTTCGTTTAACCACCTAGCTGCTGTACCTGGCTGCAAACTCTTGCCGTAGTCAGCTATTTGAGAAAACTTTGCCTTAAAAGGCTGCTCTTTAAAAACATTCTTCACCCAAGTGATGAGATTAGATACATTCTCTCCATCTGTGCTATCTTCAGGTTTAAGCCCAGTAGGATCTGATATCCAGTCTTCACCTAGCCAAAGCTTCAGTTTAGGAGCGGAAATATTGGGAAAGCATTTTTGCTCGACTGAATTAGCAGCATCTAAGAGTAACTTTTGAGCAGAGATGCGAGGTGGAATTTCATTAATAATATTTCTTAAATAGGCTTCTGTGGACTGTGTTTCTTGTTGAATAAGGCGTAAGGCAATCGCACCACGCAGAAGAGGATCGAGAGTTTCTACAAGGGCTTTTTGACCAATTTTGCTTGTTTCTTCGACAATTTTCTGAGTTAAAGTGTCATAGCTTTCATTAACAGTTTGAAGTAATTTACTTAAAGCTTCGCGTCTTTTAGATAGTCGTGTTTTTTCTACTTGTTTATTTGCGTAATTGCGAAGCAAACTAAAAGCAAGAGATGCGAGAGGGCTAATAACACTTACAGCAGTAGCGACTGCCGCAGTCCATCCCAAAGGATTCCAAAAGTTTCCTAGTGCTAAACATCCAAAAACATAAGCCATGCTGCCAAGGAAACTTCCACCCATAGCAGCATAATTTACCCATTGCCAGCCCGTATTTATATTACCATTTACTTTATTAGTGGGACGGGTAATGTACTTAACGTCTAAGTCTGTTTCTTTACGCTCCAATTCTAACTTTCGTTGCAGATATTCTTTAGTTTCTTTAATAATACTATTGGCAGCCTGCTCTATTGCCTCGGAATCAAACACCCGACTCTTAACATCTTCCTCGCTTAACTGCTGACCATTGTCAAAGGCATCTAAAACCAGTTGTTGTGCCTTACTCTGAGACTCAGAACGTAGCGGTTCTAACTTCGCTGACAGAAGGCGCTTTGCGTGAACTTGGTACTCTCCTTCGATTGGGGCTTGAAATGGTTCTTGACGAAGTTGTTCCAGCTTCGTTAGCAGGTCAACTTTGCCGTCAGGTTGCTTGGGGAATGATTGACGGGAATTCGGATAACCCATTATATTCAGATTGCGTTTGATATAACCTTCAAAAAAATTGGAGGCTTTTTGAGCTTCTTGCTGCAAGAGACAGAGGTCATTATTTATGCTGTGCAACACTCCACGGGTTTGTTCTTGAAGCATTCCTAAACGTAATCCCACTGCGTTAGAACTTATCACTTCTATAATTAATTTTTCCAAAGTAGGGAAGTTTGACCATTTCTCTAAGTTTTCGAGTCCATATTGCTTTCGATATCTAACAACCTCCTCCTTGTAATTTTCTTGATAAGGACCATCAAATGGTTCCTTAATACGGGCATATAATGCCCTCTGGCTGCTCAATGCTACAATAGGAATATCAAACAACCGCATATTTTCTAGTACATCTCGAATATTATCGGTTTGTTCCCGGACTTGCTGAGATATATTTTTTCGCTGTTGCACAGTGGTAGCCGCCTTATGATGAGGCATCCGCCATACTGGGTTGCGTGGATTAAAAACTACTACAACGGGCTTACCATATTTCTGAATCCAGTCTGCAACTTGGTTAAATTCAGAAGCAGTTTGATTCTGGCTATCAAAGCACAAAAGCACCAAGTCAGCAGTTTCGACAGCATATTGAGCTTTTTGTTCAAGTTCTTCACGGGAATTTGTCCGCCCCCAACCACAGACCCCAGGAGTATCTACAAAAACACAAGAATTCCATTTCTTTGAAGCGACTTGAGTAGTCCAGTCTGATTCTCCTAAGGAGACTGTATTGCCATTACCACCCACGAATGCCTCAATAAGAGTGCTTTTTCCAGTACCAGTTCTGCCAAACAGAACAATCTTGAAAGTCGAAAGCTCCCGCTGTTGTCTTTTAAACAGTTCTTCAATTTTCGGACTAGCTTCATTAATCAAAGCTATGAATTCATCTGCTACCTTCTGATTGGAGACATTTTCGGCTCCCTTATCCCTTAGCTTATTCTGTGCAGCAGTCCAAGGTTTGAGAGTATTGGCAGCTTGGTCGAGACGCCATAAAACAGATTCAATTTTTCCTCGTAACTCTTTAAACGCGGATTGGCTTTTATTAATTGCTTGTTTAACAGCGTAATCAAGATTATTCATATTGTTTATCAGTAAACCAAAAAGTTTTTCTCCAAAGAGCAATCGCTAAAATGGGGCAGATATAGCCATGCTATATCTGCATAAAGCAGAGAACCCCACAAAAACGGAATGTTCATTCAGCAATGCTGATATGGAGGCAGGCTCTGAGTCCTGCCTATATCTGTAACACTACCTACCGGGCGGTGAGCGTATTACCGTCTCGGTTGAAGTCGCCACTAAATGCCCAATTGATATAACCACCGTCTCCATTTAGCACAAACTTAAAGGGTTGTCCTTTGGGAGAACCAAAGATTTCATATCCACATGAGCCAACAGCCATCGGCAACTCAACGTGATCATGTCTAACACCTGGGCCTTCAGCTTTGCTGCCTTTGTGATGAGTGATTACAAAGTTGTAGCCGGGATATTTTTGGCTGAGTTCAGCGATTGTTCGCTGTGTGAATGCTGCGCGCTTATCATTGTCATTACCTTGAAGGGTTTTAACAAAAGACGCTATCCCAAAGGCGAGACCAGCAATTCCAAGACCAGAACCAAATGCCATTTAACTTTTCTCCTTTTTCAGTTGCTGTTTTTATTTTGCCTAACGGGACTTAGACCTGTCAGTTGGATATTGTAGGCACTTCAAAGCGCCATGTTTGTAGGTAAATGTAGTTTAAAGTAGGTTTTGTATGGTAAAGTATGGTGAAATAATCTGTATAAGATAACCATGTAGTCTTGGTGAGGTTAGATGGAACCAGATGAAGCTTTGAAGTTTATTAACAATTTGCTAGAACAAAAAAACAACCGAGTTTTAGGAAATTTGGAGAAAGAAATATTTAGCGGTTGCTGGTCAGGTCAAACATACGCCAAAATCTCTGAAACATCTAATTGCACAGAAGAACATCTTAGAGAAACAGGCGCAAAATTATTCAAAAAATTAAAATCAGTCCTAGGAATTGAAATCAATAAAAATAACTTCAAAAGTTCTATTGAACATAAATATCAAGAAAATCGCTTACCAATTATAGAAACAACAATTCAAACTTCATCACATGTTACTACAACAACCCAAAATGAAATAAGTAGTAACCTAGATAAAAATCCCTTTATACCTCTGTCTGGTAAAATTGTAGATGAAAAATTATTCTTTCCACGCCCAATAGAATTAAAGCAAATATTTCAACATTTAAACGGTGGTGGTAACGTTGCATTAATTGGAAAAGAAGGAGTAGGTAAATCTTCATTATTATGGGCAATTGGTCATCATTCCTTTACCCAACTTAATGAGTCTCGCCAAGCTGTATTTTTAGATTTGAACGAAATCAGTGATTCGGAAAATGAATTTTATGGAGCATTATGTCATGAAATCGGTATTCCTGATTGTCGAGGAAATAAACTAAATCGTGAATTAAGAGATAAAAGGATATTATTGGCAATAGATAACGCAGGTAAACTTGCTAGGGAAGGATTTACAAGGGAATTAAGAGATTGGTTGCGCTCAAAAGCAGAAGGGATACAGGCATCTATACGATTAGTACTAGCAGCAAACTCACCTCTTGAAGATTTATTTCAAGATAGCCAAAACACATCACCTTTAGCGGGTATTTGTCAAACTGAAAAAATAGATGCCTGGTCTCCTGAAACCATTAGAAGCTTTATTAGCGCACGTTTACAAAACACCAACGTTAAAAATTTTGAAGAGTCAAAAATTCTTGAAATAATAGAACTAAGTAGCGGACATCCCAAACAATTAATGAAGTTATGTAATCAAACTTATGAAGATTATCAAAGATTAAGGTAACTGATTAGATGAACCAAAAACAGACTGTACCTAGCTTAGATTTGGAGCCAAAATTAAAGCGTCCGCTGTCATTATGGAACCCACTTGATTATTTGCGTCTGTTGTACTGGTCTTTTTTCTTTCCTCAAGCCTTGCGATGGTATGTAAATAAATTTTGTGATGGTTATATCCCTCTAATAGAAATGAATTGGCGTAACGGATTGGAAAAATTACGTAAGAATGTAAAACGGCGAGAATTACTTTTTCAAGGAGTGGTATTGACAGTTATAACTCCCGTTGCTGTCTGTCTACTTTTACAAAACATTGAATTACCTATTAGTTGGGCAAAATTACCTATTAGTTGGGCAAGCGTGGCGTTTGGCGTAGCGGTGGGCGTGACGTTTAACGTGGCGTTTGGCGTGGCGGGGGGCGTGGCGTTTGGCGTGGCGGGGGGCGTGGCGGGGGGCGTGACGTTTGGCGTAGCAGGGGGTGTGGCGTTAGGCGTGGCTGAGTGCTTGGCAGATCCCGTAACTTTAGGCGTGGCGTTAGGCGTAGCGGGAGGCGCGGCGTTAGGCGTAGCGGCGGGCGCGGCGTTAGGAGTGGCGTTAGGCATGGCTGGTCCCGTGGCGTTAGGCGTGGCGGGGGCCGTGGCGTTAGGCGTGGCTGGGTGCTTGGCATTGGGCGTGGCTGGGGGCTTGGGGTTGGGCGTGGCGTTTTACGTGACGTTTGGCGTGGCTATATTACGTCCAGAAAGTTGGATAATATTGCTATACTTCAATCTACGCTCGCTTCAAAATAGTTGCCTGCTTCCTCGCATTACTCCGTTACCGTTGCCCAATTTATCTTCTCGTTTGCAAACTTGGTTGTTAAATGATTGGGAGGGGGGTCTACATAATTCAAACGAACTGCTAAAATATACGTTGCAATTTAGCTCTGTAATAATAGCTATTAATAAAGTTATTAATAAGATTCCAGAAAAACAAATAATTTGGTATATTTCTCATTTAGCTTCAAATCCTTTTGATTGGAGAATAGTATTTTTCGCCTCTGCATCATTAGAAGCTAATATTAAAAAAGAATTTATTAGAGGTATTTTTGCTGTCCCTTTATCCATTTTTTTTAATATTTTTTTGTTAAATAATTGTAAAAAAAAATTATTATCATATTTAGAAATATACCCTCGCACTGACAATAATAAACGCAGAGTCGCTGCTGGTTTCTGGTATTTACATGAAAAAAAACCCGATAAGGCAACGGATGTTTTTGCTCCCGTTGATTCGCTTCTCTACGGTAAGGAGATGTATACCCTCGCTTTAACTTTAACCCTTTTCAAAAAAACAAAAGATATAAAAACTATCGCATCTGTCCAACTCCCTACGTTCCCCCAAGAAAATTTATTACGTCCTACTACTTGGAAAACTCTCACATTTCTAAGTCAAGTTGTAGAAAATGCCCGTGTATTAGAAAAAAGTCGTTCTAAATACCAGCGTTCATTAGCCTTAAACCGTGCTTTAGGGTTACTCACCAACATCCTCAACAACCCTGGCATCTTACCAGAAGCGGAACGTGGCTTAATTTTAGATATCACCCAAGCTTGGAAAGAGTCTCTCCTACAAATTGCTAGCGAGGTAGGAGAAATTACCATTACCGAAGAAGTACGCAATCCTTATTTTGTTGGTCCTCCGGTAGAGGGTTCTCTTTTCGTCGGGCGCGAAGATATTATGAGACAATTAAAGGAACTGTGGGTCAAAGGAAACCAGTTACAATCTGTAGTTATCTACGGTCACAGGCGCATGGGTAAAACTTCTATTCTCCGCAATGCTGTTAATCATATAGGGAGAGGCGTGCGGCTTGCTTATATTAACCTACAGGGGTTAACTGCTGATAATTTAGGTGATGTGTTAATTGGTATTAGTGATGCTGTATTCCAAGAAGTAAAAATACAGGGGCCATCCGATGATGAATACAAAATTTTTCCAGAGCGTACATTTAAACGTTACTTGCAACAAGTAGTAAATAACCTTGGTGACTTTGGTTTAATTATTGGTTTAGATGAGTTTGAAAAAATTGAAGATTTAATTAAAGCAGGTAAAATTCCTAAAGATTTTATGGAATACCTGCGCAGTTTAGTACAAATGAGTCCCAAAATAGCCTTTGCATTGACAGGATTGCATACATTAGAAGAAATGACCGCAGATTACTTTAAACCTTTCTTCGCTAGCGTTGTTCCTCCAATTAAAGTATCTTTTATGACAGAGGAAGCTACAGCACAGATTCTCGAAAATCCAGGATTTGAAGATTTTCAGTTAGGTTACACTCCGGAAGCCTTGAGTAAAATTTATACATTAACTTACGGGCAGCCTTATTTAGTTCAGTTATTAGGGTTTCAATTAGTTCGCCTTTATAACGACTCAGTATTTGAAATGAAACACAAGCGCGACCATATTTTTACAGTATCAGATGTAGAAGCAGTGGTTAACAACCCCGCTTTCTTCCAAAATGGACGCGGTTATTTTGATGGAGTGTGGGGTCAAGCATCAGATGGCGTCGCATTTCAACAAGATATATTAAAAGTAATCGCACTCTACCCAGAAGGATTAAATTTTTCAGAGATAGCGCAACAATGCAATGCAACATTGGACGCAGTAAAAACTTTAAAACAACATGATGTAATCGAAGTTAGAGAAGAACGCCTGCGAATTATTGTAGAATTATTCCGCCTGTGGGTTCATGCGCAAACCCACAGTTTTTCGTCTTGAACTTGCATTTTAGTTCTCCTTAATTACCATTAAAAATGGAAATTATGAGCATTTGTATTATATTGTATAACCAATATATAGTAAAAAAGTGGCGCCTAGAAGTAGCAGAAGATGCGCTCCTCTCCAAACTTTTAGTACTAATCTAAAAATATACATACAGCAAATTGCAGGTTCATGAGGTACAGTAGCAGCAATTAGCAAACCAATTTCTGAGATGTTTAGGATTGAATAAATCAAGTGCGGTTGTAATCAATGTATCAACCATTTGTGTTGTCTTAGGAGAAAACTGGCGTAAAAAGCGCAATCGTTGTGACCACCAATCTTCAATTGGATTAAAATCAGGAGAGTAGGGGGACAAATTTAAAACAATTGCACCAACTAACTGAATGCTTGCTTCAATAGAAGCTCTAAGATGGGCAGGAAGATTGTCCATAATAACAACTGCACCCGACCATAATTTTGGAACTAAACATTCTTTTATAAAAACTTCAAAAGCATTTCCATCCATTGAGCCATTTAAAGTCATTACTGCTAAGACTTCTTTTATACTTACTGCTCCTATAACTGTAACCTTCGCTCCAAGGGTACAATGGTTTAACCTACTTTCCGCACTTCTGGAATGTAATACACGTAGATTTCCAATATTTGATTAATGAAGGTTAAATAATAATCATAAACAACCAATCATAATTCAGTATTAATTACTTATTTTATCACAATTATTAGAAATTATTCTTGAAAAGCAAGATACTACATCTTGAAGTGTGGAATATGGGTTACAATGATTATCTAACCGAAACAATTTTCCAGCACAATTTTCGTAAGACCTCATCAGCCATTACAAGCCTGGATACTGGATGGTGCGTTTGAAGAAGCTTGGAATTGATGGCTAAGTCGTGCCAAATCTACCATTTTTGGAGTAATGCTGAATAACCAGCCTTTTTTTCTACAAGGAACGCTAAATAATAACCATATTTGTCTACTTTTGCATGGTCTAGGGGGCGGTGTATATGAGGTGCAACTATTAGGTCAATATTTGCATCGATATGGATGGACAGTTCAGGCTATTAACTACCCAGGTCACGATCAACCTACTTCAATAATGCCAGCTTCTACATGGCACCAGTGGTATGACTGCGTAAGGGATGTTTATCAAAAGTTAAGCGAAAACTATTCATCAATTTCTGTAGTTGGTTTTTCTATGGGTAGCATTTTAGGATTACATCTTGCTGCCAATTACCCAATTGAAAAACTTGTACTCCTTAATCCTTACATTTCAATAAAGTATCAATTTTATTATCTTTTACCTCCCGAAGTGTATTTGCTTTCTATTGGTCGTTTGATTAATTGTGTACCTAGGTTTAGGAAGCCAGTTCGAGAAGAACATATGAAAAAAAAAGCTAAACAAGCAGCATTTTTTAAAACCTTCAACTTATCTGCTGTTCGGAGTGCTATTGAATTGATTAAGCTAGTTAAAACTGAATTACCTTATGTTTGCGTTCCAACCTTGCTTATCCAATCTACACAGGATTCTGTAGTCAATCCTTCCGGAGCGGTATTCATTCATGAACATCTGGGATCTTCTGTAAAGAAACTTCGCTGGTTGCAAAAGTCTGACCACCTAATAACTTTGGATTTAGAGAGGGAAGAAGTTTTTTCCCTAGTTAGGGTATTTCTTTCTGGTAGTGAAACAATAGACCAAAAGGAGGAAGACTAAATATTAGCTATTATTTTTATGACTCTAGTAGTCCACCAAAGCAACTTTCCGGGGTCAGACAGTCGGGTATAAGCGCTCCATTTTCCTCCGTGCATCCGTGGTTTTAAAGCGCCAATTTACACTTGCTCGTAAAGAATTGCGCTGTTTCTCCCAAGCGGCAATTTCGCGCCTCCAAAGTTGAGCGATCGCCAATCTGTGCCTCTAAACATTGACGAGACAAAACGGACAATTCAATCTCCACCTGGTTCAACCAACTGGCATGTTTGGGCGTGTAAATTATGGACACTCCCCATTGTCTCGAACCCTTGATTTTTCGTGATTCATCATTAACAAAATGTCCCAGGAATTGGGAGCATCTCACTTTTGCAAATATAGGTGTAATTGAGGGAAGATAGTTACACCGACAATACTCAGGCAAGTGCAATTACTATGAACCCTGAAGACTCCCAACGTCTGGAAGCCTGCTTGCTAGA
>JAESFM010000260.1_pt1 | contig 13177 bp, 11 predicted proteins | sample 9266171 | NCBI WGS metagenome assembly JAESFM01 (sample SAMN14505069, study PRJNA617099) | algae metagenome | isolation source: Hassallia sp. WJT32-NPBG1 and co-occurring heterotrophs from well developed... | place: USA: Mojave Desert, Joshua Tree National Park, California | collected 2006-06-22
GATCAACCGTCGTCTTATGATCGTGCCTCCTGCCCTGTCCAGCGACAGTCATGCTGAACAGCCTGTAAAAACAGGCCAAGGATCACTGCGCCTGCTGCTTGAAACGACGGACATGAGAGTGTCCTGATTTCGTAGTTCCTCCGATTTGTTGGGAGCGGAGGCGGAAGCGTTGGATGGCGGCGAGGATGCCGTTGGCGGACTTGGTGCAGCGGAAGGGCTTGGAGCTGGCGTTATGAGTGTCGATGAAGGCGCGGATGCCCGCTTCGAGGTCGGCTGTGAAGCGATGGACGCCGCGGCGGAGATGGCGCTCGATCAGGAGGGCGAAGAAGCGCTCGACCTGATTGGTCCAGGACGCGCCGGTCGGTGTGAAGTGGACGTGCCAACGGGGGCGCTTGGCGAGCCAGTCACGGACTGGCTTGGTTTTGGGGGTGGCGTAGTTGTCCATGACGAGGTGAACGTCGAGGCTTGACGGCACGGTGGCCTCGACCTGATCGAGAAACCTCCGGAACTTGTTGGAGCGGCGCTTCGGGTAGCAGCGGCCGATGACGGCGCCTGTGGCGATGTCGAGTGCGGCAAACAGGCTCTTGGTGCCGTGGTGGGTATAGTCATGCGTGCGGCGCTCGGCCTGGCCTGGCCTGGCCTGGCCTGGCCTGGCCGCATCAGCAACAACGGCTGGGTGCGGTCAAGCGCCTGGATCTGGGCCTTCTCGTCCACGCATGGCACCATGGCGCGCTCCAGTGGGGCCATGTACAGCCGACGATGTCGCGCACCCTGTCGACAAAGAGCGGGCCGGTCGAGAGCTTGAAGGTCTCGCTCCGGTGCGGCTGCAGCCCGAACGCCCGTCAGATCCGGTGGACGGCGCATAGCCAGCCGCCCGGGCCATGGAGCGCAACGACCAATGCGTAGCCCCGGTCGGTGGCATCTCCAGCCTCCGCCGAATGGTATCGGCGCTCTCGTCATCGCCAATCTTGCGCGGCGTGCCAGGCCTGAGCCCGTCCAGCCGCTGTTCTGCAAAGCGGCGACGCCACTTGCCCACTGTGTTCGCGTCCGCCTCGACCTCGGCACAGATCGCCTTGTTCTCCAAACCTGCCGCCGCAGCCAGCACGATCCGGGCCCGCCGTGCCATCGCCTGGCCCGTCTTGTGAGCCCGCGCCAGCGACTCCAACTCCCGCCGCTCAGCCGCGCTCAACGCAATCGACACCGCAGGCTTGCCCACCACCACCTCCTCGATCGGCCATGTGATCGTAGAAACTTCGCGATCAGGACACGAGAGGCTGATACTGGCTGGTGACGGCTGCCGCAGGCTGGCGGCCGGTCCTCCGATGCCCAAGACCTTGCTCACCGCCTGCGACGAAGCGAGGCAGGAGGCGGCCGCGATCGCTCCCGACTCTGCCGCCCGCCGCGAGGTCGGGCGGAAAGATTACGCTTCCGCACGTAGTTCGGCAAAGACCTCGCGCGCCACCAGCAGCGCCTCCCGGACGGAGGGGGCGCCGATATAGCCGGCCGTGTGCAGCAGCGCCTCGCCCAGCTCATCCTCGGTCCAGCCCTGGCGGCGTGCCATGCGCAGATGGATCCGCAATTCGGGCCAGGCGGCCGTCGCCGTATCGGTGATGACGGTGATCAGGGCCCGGGTCTTGAGGTCGAGCCCTGGCCGTGTCCAGAGCAGGCCGAACACCGCCTCCCGCGTCCAGTCGGCGAATTTCTCCATGAGCGGGTCGTTGTAGATCGTGCTCGCCATCTTCTCGGCCATGGCCTCGCCCATCAGCTCCTGCCGCAGCGTCGTGCCCCGGTTGTACATCTCGGACTTGGACATCATCGGTCTCCCCTCTAGGCCTCGCAGTCTAGCCCAGCAGAACGGTGCCGGAAGGCGGTGGCGCCGGCGACGGGCAGGCTGGACGTGGCGCGCGCCACGCTGCCATGCTGACTCCAACGGGGTGCGGCCGAACCGGCATCCGTCGCCAAGGGGAGGATCGCCGATGAAATTCGCCCTGCACTTCGGCAACAACACCTTCCCCGATGGCACCGGCGCCGCCCGGCTGGCGCGGCTAGCGGAGGCCGCAGGCTTCGATTCCGTCTTTGCCGTCGACCATGTGGCGCTGCCGGATGCCTATGAGAGCACCTACCCTTACGCGCAGGGCGGGCGGCTGCCAGGCTCCCAATTCACCGACATGCCGGACCCGTTGATCTGGATGGCCTTCGCTGCCGCGGCGACGACGCGGCTGCGCCTGATGAGCGGGGTCATCATCCTGCCCCTACGCAACCCGCTCGTGCTGGCGAAGCAGGTGGCGACGCTCGACCACATGAGCGGCGGGCGGATCGAGCTCGGCATCGGCGTCGGGTGGCTGCGCGAGGAATTCACCGCCCTCGGAGTGCCCTTCGAGGAGCGCGGGCGGCGTGCCGACGAGTATGTCGCCGCCATGCGGGCGCTCTGGCGCGAGGACGGCGCCAGCTTCGCCGGCCGCTACGTCGCCTTCGCCGGGGTGACCTGCAATCCGAAGCCGCCGGCACGGGCCGTGCCGATCATCGTCGGCGGCCATTCCGAGGCGGCGGCCCGGCGGGCCGGGCGCCTCGGCGACGGCTTCTTCCCCTCGATCAGCGCACAGGTCGACACCATGCCCCTGATCGATGTGGTGCGCCGCAGCGCCGAGGCCGTGGGGCGCGACCCGGACGCCATCGAGATCCTCACCGGCTGCCCCGGCGCCCTGCCCGGCTCGGGCCAGGATCCATGCACGGCGGTGGAGGAGAGGCGCCGCCGAGGCGTCGGCCGGGTCGTGCTGCCCGTCACCGCCTTCCTGCCTGATCCAGAGGAGAGCCTTCCACGCTTCGGCGGTGCCGTGATCCGCGCATTTACAGCGTGAGTCGAGGATGACCTCCTCAGGCCGGGACGAAGGGAATGTTCCCTCCGCGGCGTCGAAGCCGGCGATCGGGGCAGGCCAGCATCCCTTTTCATCAGTCATCACCTTACGGAAAGTATCCAGCCGGCCATTCCAGGAGCACCAACCGCCATGCCCGACATGACGCCCACCCGGACCTTCGACGCGCTCATCATCGGCGCCGGCTTCTCCGGACTGTATCAACTGCTATGCCTGCGCGACCGGCTGGGGCTGAACGTCCAGGGCCTGGAAGCAGGCGATGGCGTGGGCGGCACCTGGTACTGGAACCGCTACCCCGGCGCGCGCTGCGACTCCGAGAGCCATTCCTACAACTACACCTTCTCGAAGGAGCTGTTCGAGGAATGGGAATGGTCCGAGCGCTATCCGGAACAGCCGGAGATCCTCCGCTACCTGAACCACGTCGCCGACCGCTTCGACCTCAGGCGAAGCATTCGCTTCGGCACCCGCGTCGCCGGCGCACGCCATGACGAGGCGACAAATTCCTGGTCGGTGACGACCGAAGGCGGTGAGACGCTAACCGCGCGATTCCTCATCACCGCCGTGGGCTGCCTCTCGACCGCGAACGTGCCGGCATTCCCCGGCCTCCCCGACTTCCAGGGCCGCTGGTACCACACCGGGCAGTGGCCGCATGACGGCGTGGACTTCGAGGGAAAGCGCGTCGGCCTGGTCGGCACCGGCTCCACCGGCATCCAGGCGACGCCGGTGATCGCCGCGGCGGCGGCGCATCTCACCGTTTTCCAGCGCACGGCCAATTACAGCGTGCCGGCGCACAACGCGCCGCTGACGCCCGAATTCAAGCAATGGGTGAGAAGCAACCACGCGGAACTTCGCCGCGTCATGCAGAGCACCCCGAACGGCCACCCCTTCGTCATCGAGGACCGCTCGGTCTGGGATGTGACCGCGGACCAGCGCCAGGCCATCTATGAAGCCGCTTGGGCCAAGGGAGGGCTGCAGTTCCGCGCCGCCTTCCGCGACCTCCTGATCGACAAGGAGGCGAACGACACCGCGGCGGAGTTCCTGAAGGGCAAGATCCGGGAGATCGTCGAGGATCCGGCCACGGCAGAACTGCTGGCCGATATCGACCATCCCTATGCCGCTAAGCGCCCGCCGATCGACAGCGACTACTTCGCGACCTTCAATCGCCCCAACGTCACGCTCGTCGACGTGCGCAAGGCGCCGATCGAGCGGATCACGCCCTCCGGCATCCGCACGGCGAAGGCGGAATACCCGCTCGACATCATCGTCTTCGCCACCGGCTTCGATGCGATGACCGGTCCCTTGCTGAAGATGCACATCGAGGGACGCGATGGGCTGACGCTGGCCAAGGCCTGGGAGGCCGGGCCGCGCAACTACCTGGGCCTGCAGGTGGCCGGGTTCCCGAACCTCTTCACCATCACCGGCCCCGGCAGCCCTTCGGTGCTCTGCAACATGCCGGTGGCCATCGAGCAACATGTCGAATGGATTACCGCCTGTATCGCCCGGCTGCGCGCCGACGGCCTGGCGAGTATCGAGCCGACCGAAGCCGCGATGGACGACTGGGTCATGCAGGTCAACGAGGCGGCGCAGTCGACCTTGCTGCCACAGGCCCGTCACTCCTGGTATCTCGGCGCCAATATGCCGGGCAAGCCGCGCGTCTTCATGCCCTATGCTGGCGGCATGGCGCGCTACCGGTCCATCTGTGACGAGGTCGCCGCCAAAGGTTATCCGGGCTTCATGCGACGCGCATGAGCTCCTCGGCGATCCCCTCTCGCAACGCGATCAGCTGGGAGGAAGCAGGCTCTGCGTCGCCCGCGCCTCCCGCTCGATGAGCGGCCAAGTATAGTGTATCGACGCCGGCAGGCAGGCGAACCAGCCGGGATTCTCGTCGGCATAATGCGGCTGCCCCGCCGCTCGGAGACGCCGTGGAAGACGGCCCAGGGGTTGTTCCAGTCGTCGACATCGAAGGCGTAGCGCGCCAGCGCGTCATAGGTGACGGCGGTGCCGCCTGCATCGACATATCTCGCCGGTCACGCATTTCCACGTCGCCAGCACCTGCGCCCACGACACGCGATAGAGCTGCAACGCCCGCATCCCGCCCTTGATCGCGCGAAGTCGACTTCTCCAAGCGCAAGAGGCTCGCGAACGTGGTCACTAAGCGGCAAAAAAATCGATGCAGCTCGCGGATCAGAATCAGGTCCGGGTTTTCTACGACAACCGGGGCGACTTAAGTTCACATCAAATGATTCAATTAGCATTATAGATCGCAGCAGACCCATATTGTTGGATAAGAGACGATGTGGAATAGACGCCGTGTCGGAAGCCGTAGCCAAATAAAGAAAAGCCACGCTTGAACTTGGAGCGGTATTTTCTAGCCATGTCCAACATGCTCGGGTGTGGTGCGTATGGACATCAGAGTGCAAGAACTTCGCAAGACTTGAGCCAGTCTTGTTCAATGGTCAGGCAATTTCCTGCATCGCCCAGGCCCGAGCCGACAACCGAATGCTGCCATCGAGCTCGACCGGCAGCGTGAGGCGGAGCCTCTCCCACAGTGCGGCCCGGCGGTTCTCGTCGGGCGACATGCAGTATGCCGGAGCAGGCGCCTCATCCGCCAAAAACGGCGTCCAGTAGCCGTCGAAATCGCGAAATACCGATGGAACCTCAATCGGTGCCACCTCCACCCGCTGAAGCCCGGCTTCCTCAAACAGGCTGAGCAATGGCCCAGGATGGCAGGGCGCGAACCGCAGTGCCTCGTCCTTGCCGCCCGCGCCTGCCGGGTCGAGCGCGACCGCGGCGTCCCAGAATCGGCGCATCATCTGCATTCCGTCCGCTTAATCTCAGACATAGGCGGCGACGGTCCCGTTGAGCCGGGCGGCGCGACGCATCGCCGCTGCCGCTTTCCGCTGGTCAGGCACAAAGTTCGGTACCAGTCCGCTAATCACGACGTCAAACGCGGCGTCCGCCACAGGCAGCGCTGCGGCGTCGCCATAAAGGAATTCGGCCCGCGGGTCCGTCACGTGGTGTCGGGTGTAGGCCAGGAGGCTCTCAGACGGATCCATGCCGAAAACTGGCATTGGGGCATAGCGGTCGAGGATCGCGCTACTGAGAGCGCCGGCGTCACAGCCTACATCAAGCCGGTGCGTGCCTGCAGCGCTATCGAGCCGCGCCAGGAACTCGGGTCGCCACTATCCGGCTCCAACGCCCGACGTAGGGCTCATAGGCCTCGCCAGCCGTATCGGGTGCTGCAGCAGCTTTACGTCGCCACTGAGGCCATGGATCAGCGGATGTCAGTCACGGCCACCCGCTCCGATCAAGGTGACCCGCGTCGCATGGTCCTCGGTCAGTCGGTTGGCCAGCACGCAGCCGGACGAGCCGGCGCCGACGATGACGTAGTCCGCCTGCATCTACTGGGCCGCGGCCGCATCGAAGAACTTCCGCTTCAGCCCCTTCTGGTTCTCGTAGATGGAGCCCTGCTTGTCGGCGGGCGGCAAGGGCAGGCGGACCGGGACGTCGGCGAGGCGCGGGGTGAGGCCCGGCTGGCCCGCGGCCATCAGCGCGTCATAGGCCTCAAGCCCCTCGGAGAAGCCGAGCAGCGGCCAGGCATCGGCGGCGCGGAACTGGAAGAGCAGCAGCCGGCGCTCCTTGTTCGAGGTGTTGGGCGCCGAGCCATGCACCGCGCGCACATGGTGCACGGTGATCGAGCCGGCCTTGCCGGTCAGCGGGACGGCCTTTGTGTAGTCGACGTCGCGGTTGGCCGGGTCCATGGCGCCGCAGAAGCGGCCGTCCGCATGGTGGTCGAAGACCGGGCCCTTGTGGCTGCCGGGGACGACGAGGAGGGGGCCGTTCTCCGGCTCCATGTCGTCCATCATCACGCCGACGGCGGCGAGGTCGTCGTTGGTGTGCGGGTAGAAGGCCCAGTCTTGGTGCCACTCCACCGCGGCACCGAAGCCCGCCGACTTCATGTTAAGCTTCGCCGTGTCGAAACGGATGTCGGGCCCCCAGAGCGACTGCAGCACCGCGAGGATGCGCGGATGCCGGACGAGGGCCGCATAGGCCGGATGGTGCAGGTGGGGCGACTTGATCCGCCGCACCCGTGGCATGGCCGGCGAGTGGCTGTCCTCGAGGTCGTAGATAGCGTCATGGGTGGCGACGCCGCGGGCGCGCTCGACGAAGCCGTCCGTTACCCGGCGCAGCTCGGCGACCTCCGCCGCGGAGAGGATGTCGGGGACGACGATGGCGCCGATCTCGTCGTACTCGCGCTTCTGGGCATCCGTAAGCATCGGTTCCTCCCTCAACGATACCAGCGGCGCGCGGCGCGCAGCGCGTCGCGCAGGCTGTCGGCCGGGCGGGCCTCGCCGGTGGCGACGCGGGCGAACATGTCGACCAGCACCCAGTTCTCGGCGACGGCCCCGGCGGCCGGGGTGATCGGGCCGGCATAGCCCTCGTAGAAGGGCGTATCCATGGCGTCCCGGTAAACGGCGAGCTTCGGGTCGGACGACCAGACCGCGCTCTCGCCATAGGCCTTCAGCGGCTGCGACCAGTAACCGAGGCAGCCGGTCAGCCAGGGGTCGTACTGCTCGGCCTCCATCATGAAGCGCAGATAGGCCTTAGCCGCATTCGGCGCCGCGGTGTGGCGCGGCACCATGCCGACCAGGGTCAGCGCCGTCTCCGGCGCCTTGCCCGCTGCGCCGTGGGGCATCTCGGCATGCTCGGTGTCGGCCGCCAGCGCGTTCTGCGCCGCATCCGCCGAGGTCTTCAGCGAGTAGTAGACGGAGACGCCATTCTGGGTGAGGCCAATCTCGCCGCCGACGAAGGCTCGGTTGTTGCTGACGCCGCTCCAGCCCATGGTGCCCGCAATCATCGTCTCCTGCATGGCGCGGGCATAGTCGAGCGCTCGCAGCGTTTCGGGCGCATCGAGGGCGATCTTGCCGGCTTCATCCACCAGCCGCCCGCCGTGCGACCAGAGCAGCCAGTTAGCATAGCCAGGCGCATCGCCGGGAGCATGGCTCAGCGGGAAGCCGCAGGGATGGCCGGTGCGCTTCAGCTCCCGGCAGAGGCGGAGGAACTCGCCGAGATCGTTCGGGATGCCGTCGAACCCGGCCTCCTTTACCCAGGAGCGGCGGTAGACGGCGGGGCCGGTGGTGCCGCCCATCGGCAGGCCGAGCCAGGCGCTGCTCTGCCAGCGCTGGCCATAGACCTTCGCCAGGTCGTACCACCCGCCGTATTTCGCGCCGAGATACTCAGCGAGGTCGGTCACCTCCAGCAGCTTGTCGGCGTAGATGTGGGCATCGGCGCCAAAGCCTATCAGCACGTCGGCGCCCTTGCCGGTGTTGAAGGCGACGGCGACCTGCACCGGCATGTCCGGCCAGTTCACGTAGTCGATCCGCACCTCGATGCCGGTCTGCTCGGTGAAGCGGCGGGTGTTCCGGTTGAAGATTGCCTCGTCGGGGTCGATGTACTTCGCCGGTCGGAGCACCCTGAGCCTGGCGCCCTGCTCCGGGGCGAGGCGCGGCGGCGGCACGTCGGCCGTAGGAATGGCTCGCGCCGGCAGCGCGACCCCGGCTAGCATTCCCGCTGCCAGGCCCATGGTCTGGCGACGTCCGATGATCGGTCGCATGTACGTCTCCGCCCGTTGGGTGTCGTCCCCGTTGCGGACAGGGTATCGGCAGGCGAGGGCGGCCGTCTACTCCTCGGGTTCGGTAGCGAAAAGCAACGGATAGCCCTGCTTGCGGCCCATCTCCGTCGCCGCCGTCGCCTTCTCCTCTGCCAACTCACGGGTGAAGACGGCGACGACGCAGACGCCGCGTTGGTGCGCCGTCATCATCACCCGCTGCGCTTGGCCGTCGCCCATGCGGAATTCCGCCCGCAGCACCGTGACGACGAAGGCGCGCGGGGTGAAGTCGTCGTTGACCAGCAGCACCTTGTGCAGCTTTGGCCGCTCGACCTTCAGCTCGGGCTTCACCTTGGGGATGGTCGTCGTGTCAGGTTCCGGCATCGCACCGCTCCCGTCCGTCCTTCGAGATCAGCTATGCGTCTGCGGCGAGAACCGCAAGCCCGGAGATACGCCGGCGTGCGGCGGGCCTTGTTCATCCATCGAGACTGGCTCAGCCTGCTGGGATGGGCGGTTGCGGGAATGGCGCCCGTCGCCGCGGCGGCAGCGCAAGCCCGGCGGTCCCGCAGCCTTAGGCCGAGACTGGAGAACCGCCCATGACGATCCGCGTCACCCGCCGCACCGCACTGGGAGTCGTCGCGGCGCTCGCCGCGCCGGGCCTGTCTCAGGCGCAGCGCGGCGCCGATCCGCGCATACTGCGCTTCGTGCCGCAGGCCGCGCTGACCAACCTCGACCCGGTCGCCTCGCTAGCCGGCGTCGCTGTCAACCACGGATTCTATGTCTTCGACACGCTCTACGGCATCGACGCCCGAATGCGCCCGCAGCCGCAGATGGCGGAGGGCCACGAGGTCTCCGATGACGGCCTCGCCTGGACGATCCGGCTGCGCGAGAACCTCGCCTTCCACGACGGCGAGCCGGTGCGGTCGCGCGATTGCGCCGCCAGCCTGCGGCGCTGGGGCGGCCGCGACACTTTCGGCCGCACCCTGGCCGCGGTGGTGCGGGACTACGAGACGCCCGACGACCGCAGCCTGGTGATCCGCCTGGCCAAACCCTTCCCCCTGCTGCTCGACGCTATCGCCAAGGCCGGCACCGCCCCCGCCTTCATCATGCCGGAGCGCCTTGCCACGACCGACCCGCTGCGGCCTGTGGCAGAGATGATCGGCTCCGGCCCCTACCGCTTCTTAGCGGACGAGTTCGTCGCCGGCAGCCGCGCCGCCTATGCGCGCTTCGACCGCTACCGGCCCCGGGCGGAGGCGCCAGAATGGACCTCGGGCGGCAAGGTGGCCCATTTCGAGCGCGTCGAGTGGCACATGATGCCCGATGCCGCGACCGCCGCCGCCGCGCTGCAAGCGGGCGAGGTCGACTGGTGGGAGCAGGTTGCCGCCGACCTCATCCCGGTGCTGCGCCGGTCGCGCGACATCGCCATCGCCAACGGCGACCCGGCCGGCTACCTGGGCGTGCTGCGGTTCAACCACCTGCAGCCGCCCTTCGACAAGCCGGCGGTGCGCCGCGCCGTGCTCGCCGGTGTCGACCAGCCGGACTTCATGGCGGCGGTGACCAACAGCGACCCGAGCGCCTTCAACGTTTGCCACTCTTTCTTTCCCTGTACGACGCCCTATGGCCGGCCGCCGGCGCAGGACCCGATGGCCTCGCCCTCGCTCGACCGCGCCCGCGCTCTGTTGCGCGAGAGCGGCTACGCCGGCGAGCGGGTGGTGATGCTAAACCCGGCCGACTTCAGCTCCATCGCGCCGCTCGGCCTGATTGGGCAGGATCTGCTGACGCGCATCGGCTTCAACGTCGAGTTCGTCACCACCGACTGGGGCACGGTGCTGAGCCGCACCCTCAACCGCAACCCACCCGCCCAAGGCGGCTGGAACATCTACCCTGTCTGGTGGAGCGGGATGGGCATCGTCACGCCGACGCAGAACGCGCTGATCCGTGGCCAGGGCACCGGCGGCTGGAACGGCTGGTACGAGAGCGCCGAGATGGAGGCGCTGAACGCCGAATGGCTCAGCGCCCTGGACGAGGCGGCGCGGCTCGGCATCGGCATGCGCATGCAGGATCTCGCCTTCCGCGACGTGCCCAGCGTGCCGCTCGGCCAGTTTTTCATCCGCACCGCCTACCGGCGCTCGCTAACCGGCGTGCTGGAGGGGCCCCGCCCGGTGCCCTGGAATGCGAGGCGCGCATGAACTCCGCCGTGCCGCCGGTCGCCGGCTACCTCGACCGTCTCTCGCGCCGCCCCGGCGAGCGCTTCACCGCTCATGTCAGCCTGCGCGAACCCGCCTCGTGCCGCGTGCGCATCCTGCGCGTCGTCAGCGGCGATCCGAACCCGGCGGGGCCGGGCCTCGACCTGCGGCCGGTGCCCGGCTTGCCGGAACTGCAGTTCGACGGGATCCACCAGCCGGTGCCGATCGGCTCCCATGCGGTGATCCGCGGCGGGCCGCGCCTGGCATCGCTGGAGCCGCGCTGTTGGTCGGCGCTGGTCTGGATGCGCCGTGGCCAGGAGGCGGCGGCGGTCCTCGCGGCCGAAGGCGAGGGAATGGCCCTGGCGCTGCGGGCGGGTACGGCGGGCGCGGAGGCCGAAGTGACGCTCGGCGGCGCCACCTGCCGCTTGGCGACCGGCGTAGCGCTGGCCCCGGGACGCTGGCATCGCCTCTGGCTCTCCCATGAGCCATCGAGCGGCCGCGTCGTGCTCGGCCAGTCGGGCATGGGGGAGGGCACCGCGATCGCCGAGGCGGCGCTGCCGGCGGGCCCGGCGCCTGCCACGGATGGTGTCCTCGTCGCGGCGCGCGGGCTTATGGCACCGCGCGACCACTTCACCGGCAAGATCGAGGCGCCGATGGCGGCCGCCGCCTTCGTCGCGGCCTGGCCCGAGCCGCTGGCGGTGCCCGCGGAGGCCGCCGGCGCGCTCCGCGCCGCCTGGGACTTTGCGCAGGGCATCGGCACCGACGTCGTGCACGACGCCGGGCCAGACGGGCTGCACGGGACGCTGGTCAACGCACCGACCCAGGCGGTGGTCGGCGCACGGTGGAGCGGCGCCGAACACTGCTGGCGCCATGCGCCGGACGACTACGCAGCGATCCACTTCCACGCGGACGACCTCGAGGATTGCCGCTGGTCGCCCTCCTTCGCCTTCGACGTGCCGGAATGCATGGCGAGCGGCTGCTACGCCTTCCACGTCACCAGCGAGGCCGGCGAGGATTGGCTGCCCTTCTACGTCCTGCCGCCGCGCGGGCAGGCAACGGCCGCGGTGGTGTTCCTCGCCTCCACCTTCACCTACCAGGCCTATGCCAACCACGCGCGCGGCAATGCCGACGAGGCCTACCGTGCGCGCGTCGCCGAGTGGGACGCCTATCCGCACAACCCGGACCGGTACGGCGCCTACGGCACCTCAACCTACAACCGCCACCCCGACGGCAGCGGCATCGCGCTGTCCTCGCGGTTGCGGCCGGTGCTGACGATGCGGCCCGGCTTCCTTACCTTCAACGACGCGCGCGGCTCTGGCCTGCGCCACTACGCGGCCGACACCCACCTGTTGGCCTGGCTGGAGGCGCAGGGCATCGCCTTCGACGTCGTCACTGACGAGGACCTGGACGACGAGGGCGCTGCGCTGATCGCCCCCTACCGCGTCCTGCTGACCGGCACCCATCCTGAGTACCATACCGGGCGGATGCTCGACGCGCTGACTGCGTATCGCGACGGGGGCGGGAAGCTGGGCTATCTCGGCGGCAACGGCTTTTACTGGCGCATCGCGCGCGACCCTGCCCGCCCACACTTGATCGAGGTGCGCCGCGCCGAGGGCGGCATCCGCGCTTGGGATGCGGAGCCGGGCGAGTACTACCACCAGCTCGATGGGCAACTCGGCGGGTTGTGGCGGCGTAACCGCCGGCCGCCGCAGGTGCTGGTCGGCGTCGGCTTCTCAGCCCAAGGCCTGTTCGAGGGAACGAACTTCCGCCGGCTGCCGGCGTCGCACGCGCCGGAGCATGCCTGGATCATGGAGGGCGTGCCCGAGGAATTCGGCGACACCGGTCTGTCCGGCGGCGGCGCGGCCGGGTTCGAGCTCGACCGCGCCGACCTGCGCCTCGGAACGCCGCCGCAGGCCGCCATCCTCGCGCGGTCGGGGCCGGCGCCAGTCTCCTTTGTGACCGTGCCGGAGGAGTTGCTGTCCCATGTCGCCACCGTTACCGGCGAGCTGCCACGGGAACTGCAGCGCGGCGAGATCGTCTATTTCACCGTCCCGGGCGACGGCGCCGTCTTCTCCGTCGGTTCGATCACCTTCTGCGGCAGCCTGTGGGATGGCCGGGCCTTCGCCGGCCCGGTCTCTCGCTTGCTGGAGAATGTGGTAAGGCGCTTCATGATAGTATGACGAGTCGTCGCCACTGGTTATCCAGACCGGTGCATGCAGCCGAAGCACTCTGCATTTCCAATGACGACTGCAAGCCATTGATTCGCGCACTGACCATTGCGCTTTTTAGCGTCTCGGCAGTTCCTGCGCTGGTCGCTCGCACTGAAGGCATGCGCAGCGCCCGGCACCCGATGTCGCGTAAGGATCAATATGAAAACGCCGCCTCTAGAGCAGTTTTCGATCGGTCTGCATCGTAACCTGCGGCGGCGAAGTAGTTGGTGCACTCGGTTGGCGTGAAGGTCTCGATGATGCGGCCGATGCTGGCCCAGAGGCCACCGAGAGTGCGTTCGG
>JAESFM010000261.1_pt1 | contig 13166 bp, 16 predicted proteins | sample 9266171 | NCBI WGS metagenome assembly JAESFM01 (sample SAMN14505069, study PRJNA617099) | algae metagenome | isolation source: Hassallia sp. WJT32-NPBG1 and co-occurring heterotrophs from well developed... | place: USA: Mojave Desert, Joshua Tree National Park, California | collected 2006-06-22
GGTATTGATGCTTATGAGCAACAGTATCGTGACCGAATACTGAAAAACCTTCAGAAAAAGGCTCAAGCTTTTGGTTTAGAACTCATCCCTATTTCCAATGCTACGGAATGTGTTTCTTAGGAGTTTAGATATTCAGCCAGGGGAATTTGTCGCCATTGTCGGTCGGAGTGGATGCGGTAAAAGTACAATGCTGCGCTTGGTTGCGGGACTAGATGCTCCGAGTGCAGGTGATATCTTCTTAAATAATAAAATTTCCTATCATCGTATTAACCCAAGTATTCGGATGATGTTCCAAGATGCGCGGTTGCTACCTTGGGAACGAGTACTAGCAAATGTAGAGTTAGGCTTAAGCCATTCAAGCTCAAAAGTGTATGAACGGCAAACCGCTCTGCAAGTCTTGCGTGCTGTGGGGCTGGAAGACAGAGCGAATGAATGGCCCGCCGTTCTCTCTGGTGGACAACGCCAACGGGTAGCTTTAGCAAGAGCCTTGGCAAGTCAACCTGCTTTGTTGCTGCTGGATGAACCATTGGGAGCATTGGATGCGCTAACGCGAATTGAAATGCAGCAACTACTTGAGAACTTATGGCAAGAGCAAGGATTTACAGCATTGCTGATTACCCATGATGTAGAAGAAGCTGTTGTACTGGCAGACCGAGTGGTATTAATTGAAAACGGTCAGATAGGCTTAAATTTACAGATTAATCTTCCACGTCCGCGAGTTAGGGGAGATGCGGTGTTAGCTAGTACAGTGGAGAGGATTTTACGTCGGGTGATGGGTAAGAGCGATCGCCTGCAAGAGCTAGAGCCAGAACATTCATATTTATTGAATTCAGCTAGTGCATAGATTCCGAATATTTAGAGAAAGTTTATGGAATGCGTGCTATTAGCCTAGGACTGCAAGTCCTAGGCGAGATAAAAGGCTAATGCAAGATGTGGATAAACAAATATTGATGAACAACTAACAAAAAGCAAGAGGAAATCTACCGATGGTGCAACTATTAGTTAAAGAATCAAAAGATTGGATTGCAATAGCCTCTTCTGTTTTCCAAGAACTTTCCCAAACTGGACAGAACTACAAGCTGCTATACTGTTAGCTGACCAAGCTGCTGTGAAAGTACAACAAGCTTGGGAAAAGGATATTGACCTGACTATTGAGGAAAGAGGAGAAGTAGCGATGCCTGCGGCGGGCTTCGCCAACGCTGTTTTCTCTGCCAAACCATTTGCTACTAAAACCGGGTTAAATATCACCAACCGCATTTTCGAGCTCATGGGAACTCGGTCAACTGCTACTAAATATGGCTTTGACCGTTATTGGCGGGATTTACGCACCTTCACCCTTCACGATCCCGTAGATTACAAATTCAAAGATATAGGTAATTGGGTACTTAACCAAGAATTCCCACTTATTACCCAATACTCTTAAATCACAAGTTTTAGCTTTTAAGTTTTGCCTTAGTTATCCTCTGAACTGGCAAATTCATAAGGTGGGTAATTCCCACCTTATTACCTCAATAAAAAGAAAGGTTTTTAGCTAATCTAGGACTTACGCAAGAACCCTTTAAAACTCTTATTACTTCTCTTCACTTTTCGGAGATGCTGCGCGAATGCGGTTCATTTTCTCATAATTTTGCGTAATTTTTCTAATAATTAGCATTTAGCACAGCATTCCACAGCAATGTTATGCATCATCTACCTGTAGTGTATCTTTCTACTTCACTATATCTAAAGGCAAAAAAATATGAAATTCGATTTCTCTTGCGATCAAGTTTCCCCTACAGATGCACAAGCGGACAGCGAAATTAATAATTCTAGCCAGAAAACATCTAAGGTTAAACAGCATCGTTTAACTAGCCCCAGCAGACGCTCTTTTTTGGTTCATACTGGTATATTTACAGCCACTACCGTTGTGACGGGAGTTGTGGGTTCCACTTTCTCCACCAAGAAAGGTAGTGGTGTGGTGCAGGCACAGGAAGGTGTGCGGCAGAACTATAATGCATTTCGTGATAAAGCCTATCGAATTCGTGTTGCTGCGGCAGAGGCTAATCGGGCAATTCCTATTCCTGGGCATCCGACCAATGGTGATGAGAAACGGTATCCTAATAAAATCGCCACTGACACAAGGGGACTGCCTCACGATGAGCGCGGTGAAGTCAAACTAGAAGCCTACAATTCTCTGATTCAAGCTTTAAGATCCGGCAATCCTAATGACTACGAAAACATCATTCTCGGTGGTGGAAGAAAGCTAGTTAATCCTCAAGGTCCATTGGCAATCAACCTAGAAGGATATAATGCTTCGCAAATAGCAATTCCACCAGCACCGACTTTAGATAGTGCAGAACAGGCAGCTGATGCAGTAGAACTGTACTGGCAAGCCTTACTTCGTGATGTACCTTTTACAGAGTTCCAAAACAATACTAGCAATCCCAAGGTTCTGGCTGCTGTCGAAGATTTGAACAAGCTTTCAGGATACACTGGACCTAAACAGAATGGTCAAATCACGCCTGAGATTCTGTTTCGCGGTACTGTTACCTATGTCGGTCAGTCCAATGATTCATACAGGTCAGCACAACACTTCATTCCTCCAGGAGTGGATATAGGTCCTTATATCTCACAGTTTTTACTATTAAATGTTCCTTTTGGCACTCAATATGTTTCTCCGCTGATTCGTACTGCCCTTCCTGGTAACGATTTTCTCATCGATTTTCAGGAATGGTTGACTGTCCAAAATGGTGGTAGCTCTGGCAAATCGATTAAGTACGATCCACAGCGCCGTTATATCTTCAATGGTCGGGATTTAGGTGAGTTTTCCCATATTGGCGGAGCTTTATTCTTGGGAGCATCGTTGATTCTCAGTAACGGCACTAACGTGAACGAGCCTTTAGGCAGTGGTATTGGTGCCCCTTTAAATCCAGGCAATCCCTACGTCAAATCTAAGACTCAACAAGGTTCTGCTGCTACATTTGCCGTCGCATATCTGCAAGGCTTGCTTCCTCTGGCAACCTCGCGGGCGATTAGAGCTAGTTACTGGCAAAAGTGGTATGTACACCGCCGTCTGCGACCGGAGGCATTTGCTGGACTAGTCTACAACAACATTGTCAATAAAACTGAATATCCGATTAATGATGAGTTTTTGAAGTCGCGAGCTTTGGCTGATACCTTCAGCACCTACGGGAGTTATTTATTGCCTCATGGATACCCAGAAGGCGCACCAACACATCCCTCTTACAGTGGAGGTGCTGCTTCTATTGCTGGTGTAAATGTCACTTTGTTGAAGGCGTTTTTTGACGAGAACTTTGTCATCCCCAATCCGGTGATACCTGACCCCAATGACCCCACAAAGGTAATTCCCTACAACGGAGCGCCACTTACAGTGGGAGGTGAGTTGAATAAGCTGGCAGTTAACTATACCCTTGGTCGCAACAACGGCGGAATCCATTGGCGCTCAGATGGTTCAACCTCATTAGCTTTAGGCGAAGAAATTGCTATCAGCATTCTCAAAGACGAAAGGCTAACATTCAACGAGGAATTCAACGGTTATACGTTCACTAAATTTGACGGCACAAAAATCACTGTTTGAATCTATTCGCAATGCATCTATAGGAGCCATAAATGATTCGTGGCAAATTATATCTCTCATTTCTCTCTCCTTTGCGTCTGGTGCGTTTTTTTTAATGCAATTATTTCTAATTTTTGTAATCATCCCAATGACAACAGGTGAAACAATAAATGCAAGATTTGAAAGCTAAGTTTCAATTATCGAAACATCAACGCATTACTCGTCGTTCAGCATTATTTACCTTTGGCTACAGCCTAGCTTTATCTACTACACTATTCAGTTGCAACACACCAGAAAACAATACTCAAAAACAAGCAGCTATATCTACATCGAATATAGCTAATACATCTAGTAGTACCAATAAAGTAGTCCGAATTGTCCGTTCTAAACAACTTACTGCACTGGCAGTTTTAGAAAAACAAGGTACTCTTGGAAAAAGATTAGAATCTCTTGGTTATAAAGTAGAATGGCCCGAGTTTGCTGCTGGACCACAACAATTAGAAGCCCTAAATGCAAACGGGCTTGATATTGCCTCCACCGCAGAATCACCTCCTGTCTTTGCCCAAGCAGCTGGGACACCTCTTGTATACTTGGCTGCTAATTCCACTGATGGTCAAGCAGTTTCGCTTTTAGTTCCTGCCAACTCTAAAATTAAAAGTGTCAAAGATTTGAAAGGTAAAAAAGTTGCTTTCCAAAAAGCATCTATCGGTCATTACCTTATACTCAGAGCTTTAGAAAAAGAAGGGCTAAAACTCACTGATGTAACTTCAGTTTATCTTGCACCTCCAGATGCAAGTGCGGCATTTAGTCAAGGCAAAGTGGATGCTTGGTTTATCTGGGAACCATTTGTCACTAGAAATGAGCAAAATAAAATTGGTCGTGTTCTTATAGATGGCAGTAATGGTTTGCGGGATACTAATAATTTTTACACCACATCACGCAAATTTTATCAACAAAATCCAGAAGTAATTAAAGTCTTTTTGGAGGAACTACAAAAAGCACAAGCTTGGTCAAAACAACATCCGAAAGAAATAGCCGAATTACTTGCACCTGTCACACAACTGGATGTAACTATTTTAGAGAAAATGCACAGCAAGTATGATTTTGCATTAGTACCAATCACGGATAAAATCATTACAAAGCAGCAGGAAGTAGCAGATAAATGGTATAGCTTAAAACTTATACCAAAAAAGGTGAATGTTAGAGACGGGTTTTTGTCACCTGAAGAATATACTAAAATCACACCTCAAGAAGTGCTAGCTAAACAGTAAATACAAGGCATAAGGGTACAATACTGAATCTATCTTTTCATTGGTTTGTAGTAAGCGTTTTAAGGCTGGAATCAAGGATAAAAGTTATTAGTACAGTAGCTATATCTAATACAATTTTTTGATTTGGCATTTTTAAGATATGACGACACTTCCTACTTATGACCCAACTTTATTTGAAGGTGCAGCTTGGTACTATGCGCGTTACAGACCGCAGTATCCAGCTATTTTATTTGATTTGATGACAGATAAATTTCAACTAGATGGTAAAGGAAGGCTCCTAGACTTGGGTTGTGGTGCCGGTTTAATTGCGATTCCGCTAAGGGATAGCTTTCAAGAAATCATCGGTTTAGACCCCGATGCAGATATGCTCCAAGAAGCACAACAACAAGCAGCAGCAGTGGGAGCAAGTAATATCAGTTGGGTACAAGATAGAGCAGAAAATATTTCTCCTGCTGTCGGGAAATTTAAACTAGTAACCATTGGTAGAGCGTTTCACTGGATGCAGCGAAAACTGGTGTTAGAACGCATATACGACTTACTTTCTGATGGTGGTGGTCTTGCTATTATCAAAACTTACGAAGACCCCTGGAATAGTGATCATCCGTGGAAAAAAACAGCTATTTCAGTTGTTAAACGTTGGTTAGGTGAAGAACGTCGCACAGGTCAAGGTGGTAACGGCGTATGGCAACCTTTAGCAGTTTCTCATGAAGAAATGTTAGCTAAATCACCCTTCCTGCGTCAAGCTAATTATGAAGTCAAATATAAAAAAGCTTGGACGATTGATAGTTATATTGGCTATCTTTATTCTACAGCTTTTTGTCTCCCATCTTTTGTAGGAGAAAACCGCCATAAATTTGAAGTTGATTTAAAAGAATCACTTCTACAGATAGAGCCTTCAAGAACGTTTACAGAAGAATTGCCGATTACTGTAATCGCTGCTTGGAAAAAATAGTTGAGCAAATCTATCTATATACAACAGCTTTATGAACATCATTCATAAATATAAAAAGCGATGAAAATCATCTCCTCTAGTCATAAAATTTTTCCATCAACCCATAAAATGAAACAAAATAAATTCAAATTAAAAATTTTAAAAAATCGCCATCTTCAATCACTAATACCTTGGTTAGTACCTCTAATCATAATTGTCTTTTGGCAGCTATTCTCTTCTATAGGCTTAATTCCAATCCGGATTCTACCTGCACCTTTAAGTGTTTTGGGTGCTGCTATTAATTTAGCGAAGACAGGGGAACTATTTAGAAATATCAGCATTAGTGCCACAAGGGCAATTTCTGGATTTTTACTTGGGGGAAGTATTGGGTTTATCTTGGGTTTACTTAATGGCATCTCTCCTATTGCAGAAAAGCTGTTAGATACTTCTATTCAAATGCTGCGTAATATTTTTAATTTGGCATTAATTCCCTTGGTAATTTTGTGGTTTGGGATTGGGGATGAAGCTAGATTATTTCTTGTATCTTTGGGTGTAATGTTTCCCATTTACTTAAATACTTTTCATGGGATTCGTAGCGTCGATCCGGGATTAATTGAGATGGGGAAAGTCTATGGTTTAAGTACCTGGGGTTTATTTTGGCGAATTATTCTTCCTGGGGCATTGTCATCTATTTTGGTGGGTGTTCGTTTTTCGTTGGGTATCATGTGGTTGACACTGATTGTTGCAGAGACAATTGCCGCTGATTCTGGTATTGGTTACATGGCAATGAACGCCAGAGAATTTATGCAAACTGATGTTGTAGTATTAAGTATTTTAATATACGCATTACTTGGAAAATTAGCGGATACTATTGCTAGAGCTTTGGAAGATTATTGGTTGCAATGGAATCCTAATTATTCAAAAGCTTAGGTACAAAGCAGCTTTAAGACAAAGAGGTAATTTAACATTTGAAAGGAGTAGAAAAAATGGCGATACTTTCTCAGAGTCGCTTTGCGATCGCTCAACATATCAATATCCATCCTCAAGAGCGCATACACCCTCATCAACCGTGGAAATATTTACAAATTGGTATAATCGCAACACAGCGGCTGTGGTGGCATACTAAGGCGTATGGGACAGTTTTAGGCATAATATTATTAATTTTTGCAAGTCTAGGCTATGTTTACATTCATTGGTCTGGGCGCATATTCCTAGCTATTTTCAAGAGTTTTAAACAGACAAACTAGATGTCTTTATACTCTATTTTTAGTCAAAGTATCACCACCAGGGTAATTTTACTAGCGATAGGGGTGACAACTGTGCTAATTCGTGGTTTTGACTCTGTAGAAAGAAGATGCGATTGCTTATAGTCGAAAAGTCATTCCCTTGGTATGTCAAGCTGTGCAACGACGGGAAGAGTTAGTATGTGCAACTATATTTAGTGCTCGTTTTTTAGAAGTACCTAAGCCTTTTGATCAAAAACAAGTATCGTGATGTTTCGCCCAATCTTTCATCTTGCCTTCCCGGTCCGAGATCTCGAAGAGTCCAAGAACTTTTATGTCACTACCTTCGGAGCCAAGGTCGGTCGTGTCCGTGACAAGTGGATCGACATATTTCTCTTTGAAGCTCAGATTACTTTGCATGAACGATCCTCTGAGGTTTTACCGATGAGAGAACATGGTGTGCGTCACTTCGGTGCGGTTTTGGCGTGGCATGATTGGGAGGCTCTTGCAAATCGCCTTGATGAAATGAGGGTTCAGTTTAAGGTAAAGCCAAATGTTTCTGGTGTGGGTAACGACGCAGAGCAAGCGAAGATGCTATTAAGCGATCCGAGCGGAAATGCGATCGAAGTAAAGGCATACAGAAATCTATCTGTCGCCTTAGAAATGGAATTTCAAGAGTGTTCAGCAACCCAGGTTTAACCCAACTTAATGTGGGGCACACGTCCATATGGCATTAAGAAAGAATGATTCAAGGAATTAGCCATATCACATTCATCGTCAGTGACTTGGAGAAAATGACGAAATTCCTTACATCGATATTTGATGCTGAGGAAATTTATTCCAGTGGTGAGCAAACTTTCTCCATCTCAAAAGAAAAATTCTTCCTCATAAATGGCTTATGGATTGCCATCATGGAAGGGGATTCTTTATCAGAGAAAACTTATAACCATGTGGCTTTTAAAATAACCGAAGAAGACTACGAACTCTATGCCGTAAAAGTTAGGAGTCTTGGGGTAGATGTAAAAGAAGGTCGAAGTCGTGTAAAAGAAGAAGGACGTTCCTTATATTTTTACGACTACGATAATCATTTGTTTGAGTTACATACAGGAACTCTGAATCAACGCTTACAAAGATATCGGGACGCGAGTAAGAACTGACCCCGTATTTGAGTCGATACTATAAATTGATGCGGGCAGGTGGGACCACATTTCCCTACGGTTCTTGAATTTCGACAGAAATTCGCCACGTGTCAAATCAGGAGGAAAAGCGAGGCATTCCTCTTGGAGATTGAATTGAGCATTGATTAGACCTGTTGCATAAATCAAAAATAAAGAACCCCACCCCGCATTTGCTAACGCAAACGCTCCCCGGACCGCTTGCGGTCCGGGGTTGGGGGTGGGGTATTAGGGAATGAGTGCAAGAGGTCTATTGTACCAATGTTTCCAGGTGAATCTACACGAACCCAGCGATTAAGACTTGTTAAATAGATTCCGTGTTATGTCAAGCGCAACTTGAAAGCGCAATTTACTTTTAAATAAGATTAAGGAAATAGAGAGTCAGGATTGATGTAAATGAGTGACGAATGCTTTCGTTATTACTTACAAATCCTAACTCCCTCGTTTATCTGTCTTAACGCGGAGACATCTGGGGATTGCTTCTTACTTAGTCCTACTTTCGCCTGAGAGTCGCGCTTGACTTAGTTGATATACTTCAATCTACGCTATACCGCTCAAGTTACGAGACTATTTAAGATTTAGACAGTAAGTTACCATAAAAATTCACAATAGGCAAGAAGTTACGTCTAAAGCACAGAGAGGCGGAGAATATTTACTCCCAGTCAGCTTTGACCAGCCCTTCGGGCAAGTCAAACTCAAGTTGTAAAAGTTAAAAAAGTAAATACGGTAAATTGATAGATAAACAGTATTTAATTTGTTAAAAGTGTTGCTTTCGCCATTTAGCTGTGTAATACTCTTATGATGTCAGATAAAATACGGTAATTAGATGTATTTACTGTAGTATTAAAAAAATCCGAATTTTGCAGCTACTTTAAATAGGGATTATGCAACTACTTTGGTTTATTCCCACACACGGAGAAGGACGCTATCTCGGTACTGCCATTGGCGGACGGACAGTTAACTTTGATTACTGGCGACAGATTGCTCAAGCGGTGGATCACTTGGGCTTTACAGGTGCTTTATTACCTACAGGGCGTTCTTGTGAAGATGCTTGGGTTTTGGCATCAGCGCTGGTAACGCATACGAAAAAAATGCGGTTTTTGGTAGCAATTCGTCCGGGGTTGATGTCGCCAGGAGTAGCAGCGCGGATGGCGGCAACGTTCGATCGCGTTTCTGGTGGACGCTTGCTAATTAACGTGGTTACAGGTGGCGATCCGGTAGAATTGGCAGGGGATGGTTTGCACCTTGACCATGACGATCGCTACAAACTCACAGACGAATTTTTAACAGTGTGGCGACAGATAGCTGCAAGTGAAACTGCTAACTTCCAAGGCGATTATCTCAACATCCAAGACGGCAAGGTACTCTTTCCACCCGTGCAGAAACCTTATCCACCTTTGTGGTTTGGCGGTTCTTCACCCATTGCTAAAAGTATTGCCGCCAAGCACGTAGATGTATACTTGACTTGGGGTGAGCCACCTGCACAAGTTGCCGAAAAAATTGCCGCAGTTCGCAGACTTGCCGAAGCCGAAGGACGAACACTCCGCTTTGGTATTCGTTTACATGTAATTGTGCGCGAAACTGAAACTCAAGCTTGGGATGCGGCAAATGATTTGATTCGCTATGTGGATGAAGAAGCGATCAACGAAGCTAAGAAAGCTTATGCTCGTATGGACTCAGAAGGGCAACGCCGGATGGGAGAATTACATCATGGCAGTCGAGAAGCTTTGGAAATTAGCCCGAATTTGTGGGCAGGAATTGGTTTAGTGCGCGGTGGTGCGGGAACTGCTTTAGTAGGCGATCCCGATACGGTTGCCAAAAGAATGTTGGAGTATGCAGACTTGGGAATTGAGACTTTTATCTTTTCAGGTTATCCCCATTTAGAAGAAGCCTATCGCGTTGCCGAATTACTCTTTCCGCGTTTACCTTTGGAAAATTTACCTGTTTTAGAACCACAGATGACTAGTCCGTTTGGGGAAATAGTCGCCAATCGGGAGTTTCCCGAACAAGTCAAAGAAAGAACCGCAGCTACCGTAGATTAACTGACAAATTATTACCAGGATTTGACAATATGGCTCATATTTTAGCGTTCGCGAAGCGTCTTTGAAGGAGACTCGCAGGCAGTCCTTCCCATCCTTCCCGAACCTATAGTTTAGTTGAGTATGCCGCCAAAATACTCTCACAACAGGGTTTCACTGTAGATATCATTTCGGCGCGTGATATCCCTGCTGAGGATTTGGTCTTTGGACGTTACGATAGTCCCGCTTTGGAGAAACCGAAAGCTTTATTAGAAAAAGCTGATGGTGTGATTATTGCAACACCCATTTACAAAGCAGCATACACAGGTGTCCTGAAAGCCTTTTTGGATTTGTTACCGCAGAAAGCCTTAGCAGGAAAAGTCATACTCCCACTTGCCACAGGTGGAACGATCGCTCATTTATTGTCAATTGAATATGCTTTGAAACCTGTGCTGTCAGAATTAGGAGCGCGGCACATACTAAGCACTATTTACACTGTAGACAAGCAAATTCAAATACAACCTGATGGAAGCATCCAGCTAGATGCAGAAGTTGAACAAAGGTTACAGGATGTTGTACTTGATTTGGTAAAAGCGATCAATATTTCTCCTGTTAGCAACGAAGTCGCTCATGCTGGTTAGCGCTTAATGTTTCTTCTCCCGGTTGCAAGTAGCAGATGGGTTATTCCTCCCCATTTGCTACTTTTCTCAACAATTGCCAATAAAACGAGTTAGCCTTAGAAATGGTCATTCATTATCAATAGTAAAAATTTATACTAATCTTTTTAGCTAAATTCTCTGCCAAACTGCTGTAAAGTCGAAGTTTTCATTTTTTTGTGCGATCGCCACAACATCAGCAGCCCTAATTTTTCTTTGAAAATCTATATAGCCCAGCGACTTATGAAGGAGTATCGCTCAAGCGTGCTTAATTGTAAAGCGTTGAAAAACTAGGTATAAGTTGAAAGGTTCCACTTTTCATCAAGATGGAGAGTCCCAACCAGATTAAGATGAAGGGAAAGATTTTCCGACCATAGCGGGTTACAACCGGAGCCATGAGAGGATTACGAGTCATGTGGTAAGACATAAAACACCATAATCCAACCGTAAAATAGCAAGCAAGCAAGATTACACCCAAACTAGGAAGATTACTACTGGCAAATAACGGCACATAGATTCCAATATTGTTTCCTCCATTGGCAATGGTGACAGCGGAAACGCGGTAAGTTTGGCGATCGCGTAAAATTGCGAATAGCGATTTTTTCTGACGTTGAGGTTTGCCAGGATCTAAGTTAAGTGAGACATCTTGCACTACTTCTTCATCAGTTTCTCGACTCATGAGATGGCTGATCCCAATAGCCACTGGAAGAAACCCTAGCAATCCAATCCAGGCTTCTGGAACAACTAGACCACCAAAGAAACCAGGGAGACTAGCAAATATTAACGTAGTGAATCCCAAAAATTCACCGACAATAACATGCTTGGGACGAAAATGACGATTGACTTTGCCGAAGAAAGCTGTCAAATACAAATTATCATCAAAGGTAGTTGCAAAAGCCACAGAAATCCCGATAAGTGAAGTACCAATTAACCAACTCATATTTGTTGCTCTCAATGATTCAATGTGTGTTGCTCCGAGTCCCTCCCCGTTTTTTCAGGTAAGGGCACATCAGGAGATGCTTTGAGTATTTTGCTTAATATCAGCAGACAGATGATTTTGGTAAATTTTGGAGGCGATCGCTATCAAATGAACTGATAATTTTTTTCTTAGCAAGATACCTTAGCTTTATTTAAAATTAATATTATTCGTTTTTGCTTAAGAACAGCAAATATTCTTTCTTTTTAAAACGATAAATAAAATTGATGAATAACTTAACTATCCCTTTTGACATTGAGGCGAATGATATGACCGCTATTCATAAAAATATGTCAATCTTAAAGCTTCAAGACTTCTCATCAGACTATTTTACCGATATGATCGCCGAAAGCTTGAACGCAGATTTCCCGGCTATCCAGCGTCTAGCTGCTCGTGCTTCAGACCAACCAATCGCTGGGTTTCATGAGGGTTGTTTTGAATTTAATCTAATACAGAACTCATGTTCTTGTGGTCAAAAAGCTGATTTTATACTCTTTTAGGGAGATCCAAAAAATAAAATATCCAGCCGTAAAACCTAGATCCGCGATACCCAACCAATTATTTCAATACACGGCTGGATATTTTATTACTTGTAAGTGCCTTACCACAGAACGCTTCTATTTTGGAGATGTCTATTACTAGAGCAACTCATCCATCTATGATCTCCCACTCTTTGTGCGCTCTAGCGTAGTCCGATCCCACTTCCCAAGGTTTGCAGCCGCAAGGTAAGTGCTTTGGAAAAAAGCGAGTAGTACCTCATCCGGTGACTTTGCGGTTCGCACTGCATCGTAAGGCAGTATAAATTCTCCCATTTCCTGACTGTAAAAAGCAACATTTGGCTCAATAGGATACTCCTTAAAACCTTCTGGTGTCGGATAAGCATAAGCATAGAAGACAGGTTCTGCATCACCACCACCTGGCCAGAAACCGCAGCTGCTCACCTCATGTGAGTATGCCTCTCGCGTCACCCAATCTGCCATATTGGGGACTCCACCAGGGTGTTCGGGTGCCAGACGACCAGAGAAACGGGTAACAGCTAGGTCAAAGCTGCCCCAGAAGAAATGGACTGGGCTGACCTTACCAATAAATTGGGAGCGAAATTCTGTAAGTACACGGCTTGCCTGCACCAAAATACGCCAGAGCCGTTGTGCATGTTCGCGATCATAGGTTGTATGTTTGCAATCCTCCTCAAAGGAAATTGGATCTGCCACTTCAACTGGCGTAGTCCAGATGGTAATTTCGGCGTTGCATAATGGCGGTATGAATTGAGGTAAAATTTCGATGGAATGTCCGCGTTGTGGGTCGTCCCATATCCGTAAGAATGGAAGAAAAAGAGGTAAGCAGAATCACATTTGCTGTG
>JAESFM010000262.1_pt1 | contig 13108 bp, 17 predicted proteins | sample 9266171 | NCBI WGS metagenome assembly JAESFM01 (sample SAMN14505069, study PRJNA617099) | algae metagenome | isolation source: Hassallia sp. WJT32-NPBG1 and co-occurring heterotrophs from well developed... | place: USA: Mojave Desert, Joshua Tree National Park, California | collected 2006-06-22
GTTTATCATTCCTCTATGTCCATTAGCTTTTGTCCATTTTCCAAAAAACGGTATCATAAGCTACTATTTTTTAGCGATGGCTACGCCCGCCGAAGGCATCGCAGAACTTTTCGGTCTACTGACTTTGCTTAACTACCGCAATTGAGGTGCGATCGCCTTTATAAAAAAATTCTTAGAGGATAAACATGCATTTATAGCGATCGCCTGTCTCCTGAAATTCAAGCGAGGAAAAGTTGCCGCTCCGCGCGATGGTGTACCCGCCCGCCTTTTTGCGATCGCTTCTGAAAGAGCCACTACGCAATCGCTTTCTTTATAATACAAAAATACTAAGAGTGTGACAGCAGATTGCTTAACAGGCATCTAACGATATAATAACCGCGTGCCATACACAAATGGTTAATTAATGCAACCCGCGCCAAATCAAGCACAAGACAAAGTAAACGCCACCCCCAAACACGAGTCGATAACGGGAGTAGTAGAGCGCCTGACTTATTACAGTGAAGAGTCGGGTTACACTGTGGCGCGGCTGCAACGTTCTGGCGCGAGGGATTTAACCACAATTACGGGGAATTTTGCAACTATTCAGCCAGGACAAACGCTGCAACTCTGGGGCTTTTGGCGCGACCATCCGCAGTATGGCGCTCAGTTTCAAGTTATTAGCTACAAGGAAACCAAACCTGCAACTCTCACTGGTATCGAGAAGTATTTAGGTAGCGGTTTAATTAAAGGTGTCGGTCCCGTCACCGCAAAGCGCATAGTTAATCATTTCGGGCTAGAAACTCTCGACATTATTGAACATCACATCGACCGACTCATCGAAGTTAACGGCATTGCCAAAAAGCGCATCGCCATAATTAGAAAAGCCTGGGCAACCCAAAAAGCCATTAAAGAAGTGATGGTGTTTTTGCAAACTCACGGCGTTTCCACCACCTACGCCGTCAAAATTTATAAGCAATATGCCGATAAAGCGATCGCCATTGTGACTAACAACCCGTACCAACTAGCCACCGATATTTATGGTATTGGATTTCTCACTGCTGATAAGATTGCTCGTAACTTAGGCGTACCCTCAGATTCGGAATTTCGCTACCGTGCTGGTTTAACGCATGTATTGAACGAAGCTGCTGAGGATGGACACTGCTATTTACCGCAGCCAGAGCTAATAAACGATGCGCGAGCACTCCTTAAATGCGAATCCCACGAACCATCAGATGATGCAATAGTCCAAATCATCAAAAACATGTCGCTCGCTGACGAACTAATTAGGGAAAGCGCTGCTGACAAAACTTTACTTTGTTATAACCCTGCGTTCTTTAACACCGAACAAAATTTAGCGCTCATTATCGGTCAGCGTTTAAGGAGAAGCATCAATTCAGATATCCCCCGCGTCCGCGCTTGGCTTACACGTTTTACCAACAGTCGCAAAGTTGAACTTTCAACCCACCAACAAGAAGCGGTGGAAATAGCAGCTTACTCTAAAATTGCAGTGCTGACTGGTGGCCCCGGTACTGGGAAAACATTTAGTGTACGCACCATCGTCGAATTATGGAAAGCGATGGGTAAATCCATAGCTTTAGCTGCACCCACTGGACGCGCAGCACAAAGATTAACCGAGATGACTGGGTTAGAGGCGAAAACCGTACATCGGTTGTTGGAATTTGACCCTAGGAACATGGGTTTTAAGCGGGATATGAGTAACCCCTTGCCTCAAAAAGCAATCATCGTGGACGAGGCGAGTATGCTGGATTTATTTCTTGCATACAGTTTAATTAAAGCCGTACCCGAAGATGGTCAAATACTGTTTGTCGGGGATATTGACCAGTTACCATCGGTCGGACCCGGTAGCGTCCTTGCCGATTTGATAAAGAGCTCACGCATACCAGTTGTGCGATTAACCCAAGTATTTCGTCAAGCTCAAAGTAGTGCAATTATTAGAAGCGCCCACCAAATCAATCGGGGTCAATATCCCACAATCGAACCAATTTCTAATACTCCCACTGCTGACTGTTTGTGGCATGGGGGCGGACATCAGCCGGAGCATGGGGTACAGGTAATTAGCGAGTTGGTTACTGATTTTATTCCCAACCTTGGTTTCAATCCTCAGTTTGATGTCCAGGTGTTGTCTCCAATGAGTCGCGGACTGGTGGGAACTCGCAACCTTAATAAAGTACTTCAGCAGTTAATCAATCCTCCCAGCCCCGAAAAGGTGGAAATTACTAGGGGAGAAACGATTTTTAGAACGGGCGATCGCATAATCCAACTCACCAACGACTACGAGCGGGAAGTATTTAACGGCGATGTTGGGTTTATCACCGCTATCGACACCGAAGAACAGGAAGTAATAGTTCAGTACGCAGAACGTGATGTTACTTACGACTATGCAGACTTAAACGAAATTGCCCTGGCGTGGAGCGTTACCATTCACAAGTCCCAAGGCTCGGAGTACCCAGTTGTGGTACTGCCCATGTATACCCAACATTATATGATGCTCTCTCGTAACCTCCTCTACACTGGCTTAACTCGTGCGAAGAAGTTAGCGATTATTATTGGTTCTCAAAAAGCTATTGGGATGGCAGTGCGTTCTGTTAATCAGAAAGAACGGTATACGCAATTGCAGCAAAGGTTGGTACAAGTAGGTTTGCAGCAACCATGTTTTTAAGGACTGTTCAATCGCCGGAATGGTAGAATTTTTTTAGTAATAACTTAAGTTAGGTTATGTTAAAAATAGGAGTCTTCATTGGTTTTGGGATACTGATTGCTCTAAATCCTGTAGCTATAGGTGAGAAGAATATTTCAAACTATCATATTAATCTTTTTGATAAGTCCAGCAAAAAAGCAATTGATGTTTATAAAATATCCATAGGTAATATTAAGCTGGGTATGAAAGAAAATGAAATTATCAAACAATTGGGTAAACCTAAGAGTCGAACTACGAAGTATGATGATGTTTGTTATGGTGCATATATTACTACTTGGAATTACAATGGATTAGAAATTGAAGGACTTTGAACTTCTAATAATGCAAGTCAAAGTCAAGTCCATTTAATTATTGCTTCTAGTTCGCGTTATCCTGCTGATAAAGGGGTAAAGGTAGGTGACGGCATCAGTAAAGCTCAAAAAGCATACTCGACATTTTTATCAAGAAATGACAATAATTTTTTAGCATATACAAATGATGCTTATGGTGGCTTGGTATTTTCTAGTAATAAACAAAGACTAATTAGAGAAATTAGATTACTGGCAGCATCCTGTTGAGAAATCCGGGCAACGACTAACGACTTTTGTTTGAAAAGCGACCGCACATAAACGATTCTAATAGTCCGCGAACGAACTCATGCCAATGTCAGTTTTTAGCATTCCCCAGCCTCATTGTAAACTATCTACACTGCCGTATATGCGTGGGTGTAGACATGACAAAAGTCGAACGAGAATCAATTAACTTCAAACTGCCCAAACCTTTAACAGCAGCACTCCGCAAAGCTGCTAGAGAGCGCAATACCACCGCCACCGATTTGGTCATCGAGGGACTACATCACGTCCTGGGTTCAGTCGAGGGTATACAAGACAGCGTAGAAACCCGTCTTGCCCAACTCGAAGAACAATTAGAGTATTTGACAGGCAGTATAGAAGTGCGTGCAGACAATAGTACAGAGACGCGCCTTGGCAATGTGGAACAAAAGCTAGAAGCATTTACAACAAGATTAGCTCAAATGGAAGGAGCAATAACAACCCTTAGTCAACAGCGATCGCAGCATACAGGTGGCGGTTACAGAAGGCAAGCTTTTAATTATCATCCCCCACAACTAGAACTTCAGCCTTACACGGGGGAAAATTTAGCTAAAAGATTGGGAGTTGATATCACAACCCTAACAAGAGAGCGAGAAAACAACACCCCGGCTGAATTTGAAATTTGGTGTCGTCGCAAAGATCCAAGTCCCGTGGGGTGGCGATTTAACTCTAAAGACAAGCTCTATCATCCGGTGAAGTAGGGCGCTGATGGGATAATGACGCGAAGAATGCTAATAATACTTACAATAACTTGTCAATTATAGGCGCTGCTTTTGTGCGTAAAATTAATAGTGCGGAAAGAGTCATTATCACACCATTTATTCTGTTATGGCTGACCAGTACCCGTTGAGCGTCACCGTTCTCGAAAATGCCTACGCGCTAACAATTGGGGATGACTTTTGTATTGATGGCGACCCCGACGTTATCAACCAATTACTTGCGGATACGCGATCGCCTAATACTAAACGAGCTTACGAGAAAGACCTCAAGGACTTTTTCTTATTTATATCGGGACGGCTGCCAAAGCAAGATTTGGTGCTGGAGTTTTTGCACTTAAAGCAGCGGCACGCCGTCGCGGTGGTGTTGAAATATAAGGCATATTTGGTCAACACTCGTAAACTTGCAGAAGCAACAGTCAACAGGCGTTTGAGTGCAATTAAATCTCTCACCGCGATGGGTCGCAAGTTGGGGGTGTGTAACTACACGCTCGAAGATATCAAGGGCGAAAAAGTTGAATCGTACCGCGATACAACGGGTATACAAAGCACCGATTTTGCTAAAGTGCTGGCGTTGGTTGATAGAAAAACTCTTAAGGGGAAACGCGATTATGCAATTTTGCGGCTGCTGTGGGACAATGCGTTGCGGCGTTCGGAAGTATGTAATTTGAATGTCGGAGACTTTAACGCCCAAAGCAGTACTTTATCTATATTAGGTAAGGGTAAGGGGACGCAAAAAACTGTTGTTGATTTAAGTCGCAAAACTGTGGAGGCGATCGCTGATTGGCTGATAGCGAGTAAAAGGGCAAGTAAATTAAAACAGCCGCTATTTACGGTGATTGCCTACAACGGTAATGGTAAACGCCTCACTGGGGAAGCAATTCGGCGGTTGGTGGATGGGTTATGTAAAAAAGTTGGTATTACTAAACAAATGTCACCGCACCGCATTAGGCATAGTTCGATTACTACTGTGTTGGATAAAAATAATGGTAATTACCGCGCCACGCAAAGGTTTAGCCGCCATGCAAAACCGGATACGGTGATGAAATATGACGATAATCGACAGAAGTTACAGAAGGCGATGACGGATATTTTGGCAGATTTGGTGTGAGTTAAAAAAAGTAAACGTAAGTTTTCTGTAGTTCATTTCAGCCAACACAGGAAGTTGACAGCCCTTGCGTATCCTTTGGGAAAGATGAAAAATAAAGATGCAGTTTATACCCCCAGTTGTGGATTATTTTTCAAGGAACTGAGGGTGCGATCAAAGTGCATAAGATGATTTGAATAATCCCTATAAAAAAGTAAATCAAGATTTTTATAAGGATAATAAACAATGACCCCCATCGTTGCATTTGAAACAGCACTTCAGTTTTTGACTGTAACCTATGCAGTTTCAGCAATATTTCTGCTGCTAGTTACTCAAGTTTTTTTAGCCACAATCGAAACATTTATAGATGATAGTACTTTCTTTTAACGATATTACTGAATTCCAAACCAACCGCCAGTATCACCACCTGCCCAACAAAGAGAGCGTGCATTCGTAAATGTTTCATTGCAGAGGGTTTTGAACTTTTGAGCGGCACTAATATCTTTACCCTCATAACCCTTGGGGTGAAATATTCGCCCAATGTATCGACCTTGCAATCGAATTTGACCCATTACATAAATTCCACCACCAACAGAATAAATACTTCCTTCTTCGTTGCGAGAATAACAAGCGATGTAACCACCGTCATCACCCATATATTTATTGACTGTGGGTAAAACTTTCTGTTCATACCCAGGTGCAGCCCAGTTAACTACATGCCCATACGGGCTGACATATACCTTGAAATCTTCTGGTAAAAAATAATCTGTCATTTGAGTTTTGGTAACATTAAGAAAGTTTACAACCTAGTGGCGACATCTTCAAAGTCGGTTCGGGTGATGGCTTATTTGCGGATGAATGATGAAAGAAGAGTGAGGGCGATCGCCTCGGAATTTACAGTCACGCTTCCATCAAAACCCAAAAACCCGGTCACATTGACTGGGTTCTTTGTTGGGGTAAGTCCCCGTGGGTTAGTTATAAAAATTAGTTATAGTCATTTGTCTGATAACTACTACATCCCCATCGTTGCGGGTTCCAGAAAAGTTGAGAGATGTTAGGGTACGATCGCAGTGAGAAAAACAAGTGCGATCGCATTTGAACGACAATCATGAGTAACCCTCTTTCCCCTATAGAAGATCCAGACTTCCATTCGTCTATTCTGGAGAACCTAAAACAGCTTTCCGCTCAGTTAGGATCTCCTTTGGACGAAGCATCAGTCATGCAAATATACCAGAATGCGTGTGATTTACTCAGCCACGTTTCCCCATCACCTCTTACTCTTACCCGCGTTGCAGGAACATTACTGGTTTACCGAGTCACGAACACAGAACCGGAAGAGATAAAGTGGTTTAACACTCAGGTTCAACAATGTCTGGACTCTGAAGAAGTTGAGGAGTTGATTGAATCCATATCTCGCACTGATGCTTTGTGATCGCTCTATTAGGCATCGCATGAAAGAAATGCGCGTGCGCCTTACTTCGTTGCCCTGCTGCCTTATGGAGTGCGATCGCACTCTTGCAAAAATCACCGCAACCAAAAACCCAGTCACAAAGGCTGGGTTAGAGTTGAGGTATATCCCCGTGGGTTACTTATATAGTTTCGTTATAGTTGCTTGTCTGATGATGACTACAGCGCTGCGCTGGGTGATTTCGGAAAATTGGAGACTCCATCGCCAATATTTGTGATTAACAAAGAATCGCTCTCTCAACTTCCTTTCTCAATCCACTCCCGCCCCGCCTTTTCTGCTGCTTCTGCCGAGTAATAAATCTTGCGTTCCCCAAACACTGCACCACCCGGACTAACCACCCGAAACTCCCAGCAATGGGCATCGGTGTGAAACACCATTAAAGTACAATTCTGGATGCTGGTGACAAGGTGAACTGTGGTTTTAGTCATGTGCGGCTATCGCAACGATGTTACTTTTTAGTGGGGATTATACCAGCGATCGCTTACGCAGACGTTCCAAGAACCATCACTGCTAGGACTGCGAGGCAATGAGAGACTACTAGAAGCAAACCGCTTAATTAAAAAAGTAATGAAGCTGTACTACATTCCTACGACACGAGCAGTACGTCCTCGGTGGCTCTTAGAAGAAATGGGAGTTCCCTATGAATTGGTACGGGTTGATATGAACATGGCTAAACAGCCAGAATATCAAAAGTTGCACCCACATGGAAAAGTGCCAATTCTAGTAGATGAGGAAGTCACGATTTTTGAATCTGCTGCTATCTGTGCTTATCTTGCTGACAAATATATAGATAAAGGGATGGCTCCAGCACTAGACCAAACTGAACGTGGCTATTACTATCAATGGCTGTTTTACGCTACATCTACATTAGAACCACCTGTTGAGCATTTTATGTTTAATGTTCTACCATCCCGGAAAAAGTACTACCAATAAAGGTACGCTCTGCAATTTCAACACAAGAAGCTTTGCAATGGTTTGACCGAGTTGCTGAACCCTTGAGAAAATCCATTGCTGTTAACAATTACCTGGTAGCAAATCGATTTACGACTGCTGATATTGTAACTGGAGGGGTTTTACTCTGGGCAAAAAAGCTAGGTATGTTATCAGATAGTGACCCTTTGAGTAGGTACATTAACAACTTAATGCAACGTGCTGCTTTTATCCGTGCCGATGAAGACTTTTACGCCAAGATAGCTCCGAGTGTGCAGTTTTAACACAAGTTATGAATACTGCCCTCCCTCACCCACTCTTCCCTTTGGCGCTCCTTGCGGGACAAAAAATATTACTACTGTGGTCAAGACTGGGCAAGTGTCAAAGCCAAGCTAAGAGAATTAGGTATTGGTAGGGATGAGCCGGACTATTTTTAATCATGCTTTTTTCTTTTCAGAGCGTAGGCGTAGCCCGCCGCAGGCATCGCTTTCTTTTCCTCGCTTGAAAAAAAGCATAAAAATGTAAACCGCATTCACATTTTTCCACTTTTATGACTAGCCCTCTTTCCCCTATAGCCGTTTGGGGTGTAAATGTCTTCTGTCAGCAGGGTACAAGCTTCACGGATTCTACAGGCACGCTCACAGGCACACGCCAAACAAGGTTTTATCACGCTCTCTTGCTAGTCCGTGATTGAAAACTAGCTGTATCTCTAACTGCGTGAGAATTTTGGTGCGTCCGTGCTTGTTGATTTTCATTGCTAAACTGTAGACCTAGACTACAGCCTACACCTGACGATACACGTTTCTACGTCTAGGGATATAAGTTTATTTAATTTTGAGATATTAATGAGATATTAATGAAATATTAAATTGAAAAATTAATAAAGAAAAGAAAGTTATGGCAACCGAGCAAGAGCTTCGATCTCTTTTTGAGAAATTAGATCGCGATCAAGACGGCAAAGTCTCCCTTAATGATATTTTTTTAAGTCCTGGCTTAAGTACAATCATCTTATTAGAAGCAAGTACCAATACTCCTCAGGAGTTACTAGCACAGAGTAATTTAGACAAAAATGATAGTATTACCTATGAAGAGTTAAAGGAAGTAGTTAAGAAAGCAGGCAATTTTAACTAGCAGCCAAAAAACAAGGGTATCAATAGTACTTTACTGGGAAGTTTGACCGCCTCCCAGGTTTTTGATTTATCTCTGTTTGACCTATTTTTCTATTTTTATCTGATTTGTCGATTCTGGCTGAAAACTATGCCCAATCAATATTCCCACACCTAAAAGTGCGATTAGTGAGCCTGCGTTCGCCACACCTACCACGCCCAGTTAATATTAGCAAATAGCCCGCAGTTTCTATTAATTTACTCACCATCAGAGGGTGGAATTTCCTCTGGTAGAGGTGGTCTAACATGACTCAAATAATTACTTGCGGATGCACCAAACTCTAGATAATTTCGGCGTGCTTGATTTAGGCTCACTTTGTTAGCGCCCCCCGTGTAGTCAGGATCTTCAAATTGAATGTTGTCATCTTCCCAGAAGCATACTGGGCATATCTCAAACGTGCCTACACTTTCGTTCTCAAAGGTTAGATTCCCGCAACATGGACATTCCATTTTCACGAAATTCCTCTTTCTCAATTGCTTTTCGTTCGATAATATCTCGTAATATCTGGAAAGTACCAAAATCTTTTTCCGGCGCTAGACCGGGGTGATTTTCCAATATCTCAAGATTATTTTGAAAATCGCTTATCTCTGCCTCATAAGTGGTAATTTGCTGGGTGCAAGAGGGCGATTTTAGCTTCAAGGTCTGCGATCGCTTTCGCTGGAATTTCTATTAATGGTTAGGTTGATTTTCCAACATTTCAGAGGCTAAGATAATAAAAAACCGTCACTCTGGACGGAATATAGGGATTTTCTTTGTAGATAAACGTAGTTTGAGCAACCTATTTATATTTTTCAAATTGTTAAAAATCCTTCTATTTTATTTACTGTACTGTAAGTGGCTGTTTAGGTTGGTCTACTATATCTAGTATTAGCTTTAAATCTGGACTAAATTTATCTACTAAGGCTGGATTTGGTGGAGTTAGCCATTTGAGAAAAGTACGTTGATTTAATAGAAAACCTACGTAAGGCTCTTTTACATTACTAAGAACATTATCTGCTAGAAGAACCGTTCTTGCACCAAAATTAAAAAACGTTATATTGACAAGACTTGTGAGTTTTCCTTGTTCATCTTGTCTATAAAGGGTAAGAAAATCTATTACATCAGATCCGAATATAGTAGAATTTTTCAGCCGACAAACGATAGCATTTTTATCTATTCTTGAAACTAAATTTTCTAATGTTCCATTAGGATTAGGACAATCAAATCTTTTATTTTGCGCCAAAACAGGTGCGTGAAAAGATAGAAATCCTATTAGTATATTTGTTAATAATACACTTACTTTGATTTGAGTCAACATGATAAAAATTATTATGTGGTCTAATTAATATAAAATACACTGGATGATTAGCGAACGTCGCCGTTCCGTTTGTTTTTTATACATAAGTTAGCGGAAATTCATATTTTTCACTAACGCGCTTTTGCTGCCTGTTTACACCTGTTCAAAAGTGTAAAGTATTCTTATTTTGAGATATTAAGTTAGGTCAATAATTAGACATATTTCCTGACATTTTCAAGCCCAAGAGGTAACATCGCCAAGCAATGAAAAAGCACCCATGTACAAAACTTGCAAGGGTGCTTGAATTTTAGTTCTGGCTAATCCTCGAAGTCATCGGGGAAAGGAGGGAATTTTCTAAATAGTTCTGCGATCGCATCCCCTAAAGCTTCGGTTACATGCTGGGGTGTGAATTATCAGCCGTGGTCTAACTTTGCCTGAAGGGGTGTAAATGTCTTCTGTCAGCAGGGTACAAGCTTCACGGATTCTACAGGCACGCTCACAGGCACACGCCAAACAAGGTTTTATCACGCTCTCTTGCTAGTCCGTGATTGAAAACTAGCTGTATCTCTAACTGCGTGAGAATTTTGGTGCGTCCGTGCTTGTTGATTTTCATTGCTAAACTGTAGACCTAGACTACAGCCTACACCTGACGATACACGTTTCTACGTCTAAGGATATAAGTTTATTTAATTTTGAGATATTAATGAGATATTAAATTGAAAAATTAATAAAGAAAAGAAAGTTATGGTAACCGAGCAAGAGCTTCAATCTCTTTTTGAGAAATTAGATCGCGATCAAGACGGCAAAGTCTCCATTAATGAGCTTTTTTTAAGTCCTGGCTTAAGTGCAATCATCTCATCAGAAACAAATACCAACACTCCTCAGGAGTTACTAGCACAGTATGGTTTAGACGAAGACGGTAGTATTACCTTTGAAGAGTTAAAGGAAGCTGTTGAGAAAGCAAATAATTTAACCTAGCAGTCAATTTTCAACACTGTGCTTAATCAAAAACTGCTGTAACCCATAAGTTACAACAGTTTGAGACGTTATTTTTAACTCTTAAAATAATTAAGCAGCAGAGTGTTGCTTTAACTCTTGTATTAATACTTGACAGCGATCGCCCCTCCTCCCTGGATTCAGAACCGGAGGGCAATCGTGATCGCCCTATAAAGGTTTCTTAGAAAAAACTTAAGTAATAGCGAGAAGAGCGATGGCGTGCCCGCCCGCAGTCCGGCGATCGCGAATTGTTTCATTCTTTATTTTTTGAGCGTCTTATAAATCCAATAATCTCCTCAAGAGGCACTCCAGATTTTTGCATTGATTGAATAAGGGTGATCGCTCCTATGGGAACTGAACCAATACTTCTGCCTTTCCACTCACCATCAATTTTTTCTTCCCAGTTAAAACCCCATCGCCAATGCTTCGGGTTATCAGGGTCGCGTGTTTCCCCGATTACACGCGGGTACGAGGCTATGTTGCCATTTTTCAGCTTTTTATTTTCTAAGTATTTGTACAAGCATCCCTTGCGCTGCCTGCGTTTTCGTGAGGGTAATTGCTTTGTATCAGCCGTGCTTTCCTCTAAGAAATTCTCTGGTGTTGGACTGCTCTGCAATTGATTGCAAGTACAAGATTCTACTGAGGGCGATGCTGGCAACTCTGGGATCAAGCATATTTCCTGCTGCCGCTCGTTGTTTTCTAATAATTCCGTTGCGGCTCTTGACTCCGAGGGGTCGAGCCAGGTTTGCGGGATTTCGTACCACTGACATAGGATAGCCGGGTTCAGCACCTCGTTTTTTTGCAGCAAGCCTAATTTCTTCAATTCGCCTTCTTGCTTGGTCTGTCCAGGGGGTCGTCCCTTTCCAGTTGAGCTTAATGCTCCGGGCGACGGCAACCAGCAAGACTCTTTCTCTAATAAAGGGACCTCCAACGTATCCAGTTCCCACAGTAAGCCATTCCGCATCGTACCCGATGCTGTCAAGGGTTCTGAGTACGCCTCTAAAATATGAGCCTGCTGGCTCTCCTGGGTATGTGGGACAGTCGAGCAGCCCGGTAACGTTTTCAATGGCTGCAAATCTTGGCTGATAATTGTTGATGATCCGCAAAACTGAGGGGAAGCAATCCCGGCTGTCACTTGCACCGAGTCTGAGTCCTTCTCCTGAGAAGGGGGGACAGGGGGGAGAAGCTGTAATGATGTCGATTGCTCCCGGTTTAAGTCCGAATCCTCCGTCAAAGGCGAGGCTTCGCACGTCTCCGTAGTTATGCACTCCTGGGTATCTATTGAAGAGGATATCGTTACAGTATCCGTCGGTTTCTGCGGTTCCAACAAGGCTAAATCCGAGTTGCAAGCCGGCGTAACAGAATCCTGCGCCGACTCCTGAACAAAGGTCAAGCTGTCGCATCTTAGTAATAGGTTGCATGTGGTTTCTATCCAGTCGTAGTGGACTTTTCCAGTAGCATCGATGCTTGGATAGATGCCAATTGTGTAAACTTTGCCCTTACATAGCGGGTGCGATGTGGTGACGCGATCGCCCACTTTGAAAGACTTGCCGTCCCCGGTATCGCCTACTTTAAAATCAAGCGAGGAAACCTCTGGAAATGCCGATCCATTGTCCCAAGCCGGATCAACCTTAGAGTGCGAGCGCACAACTACCTTTTTCTTAGAGGAAAGATTTTCTAAATCAAAGTCTCGCGCTGCATCATCAAGCGAGGAAAAATGAGAACTGTTGAATAATTCCATTACTCTTCTCCCCATTGAATTATTGCGTCTTGCCAAAAAAGGTGTTCTGTGGAATCTGTTTTGTCTATGACCATCCAGCTGTTTAAACAACTTTGAATTAAAGCAACAATTTCAGGTGGGGTATACCAACAATCGGAAGTTTTTACCTTACTCATCTTTATTACTTCCTATTAAATAAGCTTTATTCATTGCCTCCCACTGATCGGGGCTGATGGCCTCAATTTCAGCTTTACGCTGCTGCACTTCACGCTCATCGTTTTGGGTGCGATTTTTCTTTATCAGGCTTCGTTCCTGAGCAATTTGGTTAAATGATGCGGCGTTGCATAATCGCGGTATGAATCATTCCGGAACTGGAACATCCCAGAATTTTAGATAGTGGAGTAATAATCGAATTGAGTATTTCAGCATTTCTACTGATTTGGAATAACATAGCGTCTTG
>JAESFM010000263.1_pt1 | contig 12664 bp, 11 predicted proteins | sample 9266171 | NCBI WGS metagenome assembly JAESFM01 (sample SAMN14505069, study PRJNA617099) | algae metagenome | isolation source: Hassallia sp. WJT32-NPBG1 and co-occurring heterotrophs from well developed... | place: USA: Mojave Desert, Joshua Tree National Park, California | collected 2006-06-22
ATGCGCTGCGACAGCAGCCGGGCGACCGCCAGGTCATGGGTGACGATCACGACGGCGAGGCCCATGTCGGACACCAGCCGGCGCAGCAGGTCGAGCACCCGCGCCTGGACCGAGACGTCGAGGCCGCCGGTCGGCTCGTCCATGAACATCAGGCGCGGGTGGGTCACTAGGTTGCGGGCGATCTGGAGGCGCTGACGCATGCCGCCGGAGAAGCCGGTGGGCCGGTCGTCGATCCGCCCGGCCTCGATCTCCACCCGCGCCAGCCAGTTGGCGGCGGTATCGCGGATGGCGCCGTAGTGCCGCTGGCCGACCGCCATCAGCCGCTCGCCGACATTGGCCCCCGCCGAGACGCGCATGCGCAGGCCGTCCGCTGGATTCTGGTGGACGAAGCCCCAGTCGGTCCGCATCAGGAAGCGGCGCTCGGCCTCGGTCAGCTCGGCGAGGTCGCGCAGCGCACCGTCGCGCAGCCGGTAGCGGACCGACCCGGAAGAACGCTCAATCCTGGCCGAAACGCAGTTCAACAGCGTCGTCTTGCCGGACCCGGACTCGCCGACCACCGCCAGCACCTCGCCGGGCCAGAGGTCGAACGAGACGTCCCGGCAACCCCGGCCGCCGCCATGGTCCTTGGTCAGGTACCGAACTTCTAGGATAGGGCCTTCCATCACGGCGTCTCCCCGGCCGAAGTCACCGGCAGTCCGGTCCCGGCATGTCCGTCTGCCCGGCGGGCTTCGCAGTGGTCGGTGTCGGAGCAGACGAACATCCGCCCGCCCCGGTCGTCGATCACGATCTCGTCCAGGTAGACGCCGGTGCCGCCGCACAGGGCACAGGGGGAATCGAAGCTCTCGACCCGGAACGGATGATCCTCGAAATCCAGGCTGACGACGCTGGTGTGGGGCGGCAGCGCATAGATGCGCTGTTCCCGCCCGGCCCCGAAGAGCTGGAGCGCCGGCGAACGGTCGAGCTTGGGATTGTCGAACTTGGGGATCGGCGACGGGTCCATCACGTATCGCCCCTCGACTTTTACCGGATAGGCGTAGGCGGTCGAGATATGGCCGTGGGTCGCGATGTCCTCGTAGAGCTTGACGTGGACCAGCCCGTATTCCTCAAGGGCGTGCATCACCCGCGTCTCGGTCTCGCGCGGTTCCAGGAAGCGCAGCGGCTCGGGGATCGGGACCTGGAAGACGATGGTCTGGCCCGCCCGCAGCGGCGTTTCCGGGACCCGGTGGCGGGTCTGGATGATCGTCGCCTCTGACGTGCGGGTGGTTGTCCTGATCCCCGCTGTCCGGGCGAAGAGCGCGCGGATCGACACGGCGTTGGTGGTGTCGTCAGCGCCCTGGTCGATCACCTTCAGGATGTCGTCCGGCCCCAGGATCGCCGCCGTGACCTGGACCCCGCCGGTGCCCCAGCCATAGGGCATCGGCATCTCGCGGGAGGCGAACGGGACCTGATATCCGGGGATCGCGATGGCCTTCAGGATGGCGCGCCGGATCATCCGCTTGGTCTGCTCGTCCAGATAGGCGAAGTTGTAGGCGGGAAGTACGGGCTCGGTCATTCCGCCGCCTCCCGTCCGGTTTCTCCGGCTTCGGTTTCGGTTTCGGCGCGCATCCGGCGCACCAGCCCCAGCTCCGCCTGGAAATCGACGTAGTGGGGCAGCTTCAGGTGCTCGACGAAGCCGGTCGCCTGGATATTGTCGCAGTGGGCGATCACGAATTCCTCGTCCTGGGCCGGAGCCGTGCGTTCCTCGCCGAACTCGTCGGCGCGCAACGACCGGTCCACCAGCGCCATCGCCATTGCCTTGCGCTCCGATTGGCCGAGGACGAGACCGTAGCCGCGCGTGAATTGCGGAGGCTCCGTCCTGGAACCCTTGAACTGATTGACCATCTGGCATTCGGTCAGGCGAACCCGCCCGATCCGGACGGGAAATCCCAGCTCCGGCACCTCGACCTCGACATCGGCCAGCCCGATGCGGACCTCGCCGACGAAGGGATGGGTGCGCCCGTAGCCGCGCTGGGTCGAGTAAGCCAGGGCCAGCAGGAACCCCTCGTCGCCGCGCGCCAAGGCCTGGAGCCGCAGGTCCCTGCCCAACGGGAAGGCGACGGCGTCGCGGGTCAGGTCGGAAGGTTCGGCTTCGCGGTCAGGGCCGTTGCCGTCTCGCTCGATCAGCCCTTCGCCGTCGAGGATGTCGCTCACCCTCGGACATGGCTCGCTCGATGGGCAATCGGTGCGGCGATCCGGCGGTTCGACCGGTTCGTCGCCGGCCATGGCCGGATCGATCAGCCGGTGGGTGTAGTCGAAGGTCGGTCCCAGAAGCTGGCCGCCGGGCAGGTCCTTGTATATCGCGGAGACGCGCCGCTCGACCTGCATCGCCGAGGTATCGGCCGGCAGCGACGCCGCGAACCGGGGCAGGGTGGTGCGGTAGGCGCGCAGCAGGAAGATCGCCTCGATCATGTCGCCGCGCGCCTGCCTGAGGGCCATCGCTGCCAGATCGGGATCGTACAGCGAGCCTTCGGCCATCACCCGGTCCACGGCCAGCGACAGCTGGCCCTTGATCTGGTCGAGACCGAGTGCCGGCACGTCCCTGTCGCCCCGGCGGCGGTCGGCCAGGAGCCGATGGGCCTTGCCGATGGCGGCCTCGCCGCCCTTGACGGCCACATACATGTCAGATGCTCCGGATTTGGGTGGTGCGGGGCAGTGCGGTCGCGGCGGCGCCGCAGACCAGCAGCACATCGACGCCGCGTGGGAAAAGCGCGTTGTTGCGCGCCCAGGCGGTGGTGAAACCGTCGGGCAGCCCTCGGGGCGCTATCCGCCGCTCACCGTCGATGCCGGGACCGGACAGCACTAGCGGCGTCCCGCCGTCCAATGCCGAAACCGTGACGAGCAGGGTCGCGGACCGGTCGGGATGTTCCGCGGTACCGATGGCGAAGCCCTCCGGCAGCGCCGGGCAGGGACCGCCGCCGAGGATTGCGAAAGCGCAGGCCGCCGCGTCGGCGGTCAGACGCGCGCCGGTATGGAATGCGATCCAGCCGGCCAGACCGGGCGCTTCGCGCAGGCGCTCGTCCAGATAGACCGGCGTGTCGCCGTCGGCCAGTGCCGCGACGATGGCCGCCGCCGCCGGCGCCAGCGGCGCCGGAGCGTCGATCCTGGGATCCAGCGCTGCGATCGTGCCGGGGTTGGCGAAAGCGTTCATGACTGCGGCAAAGACCGCCTGGGAACCGAACACCGGATCGTGGAACCCGCCCAGAACAGCCGTATCGGCCGCTCCGGATGACGCGGCATCGGGAAATCGTTCCGCCATCAGTCCTCGCCTCGGACCATGGTAAAGAAGTCCACGCGGGTAGCCGCCGTTTCCTCCGCCAGCACCCGGTCGGCGGCGGCTTCCGCCGCGATGGCGGGTCCGACGACGGTTGCCTCGATCCGGCCACGCCAGTCGTCCCGCTGCCAAAGTGCGTCCAGGTGTGCCGCAAGGCGGGCCTTGGCCATGTCCCGGCCCAGGACGATCGCGTGCCCGACTTCGCCGCTGGACAGCCGCACGCTGGCCCTGGTGACCGTGGCCTCGCCAAGGTTGAAGGGAGATCCGCCGCCGCCGATGCGCCCGCGCAGCATGACCAGCCCGACTTCCGGACCGCGCACGGGCAGCGCCTCCGGGATCGCGCCGCCGAGCTTCGTCAGAGCGTCGCCCAACAAGGCACCGGAAGCGCTCGCGAACGCGGCGATGGCGCGCTGCCGGGCAACGATTTCCGCGGAGACCGGCCCCCCGGAACCAAGCCAATTAGATCGTTCTGATGTCTCACGCTGACCCATGCACCACTCTCGAAAGCTGCTGGCTTTGAACAAGTTGTCTATTCATCTAGACAACTATTCCGGTGTGATGCATACTGACGTCTGTGGGTGACACACTGATGACGGTCACATGACTCAAAAATAAAGACTGCATACGCCGGAGTGACCGTGACGCCCGATCCAACCATCGGAATTAGTGGAATCAGCCTGTGGCGGCATGTCGCCGAGGAACTGCGGGCCTTCATCACGCGGGACGAGGGGAGCAGCGACCGCCTGCCGGCCGAAGCGGTCCTGGCCGCCCGTTTCGGCGTCAACCGCCATACGGTTCGCCGGGCCATCTCCGCGCTGACGCAGGAAGGCATCCTGAGGGCGGAGCGGGGCAGGGGCACCTTCATCGTGCGCCGTCCCCGCCGGCTCGTTTATCCGGTCGGCCCACGGATGCGCTTTTCGGAGACGGTGACCAGCCAGTCGCTGGAACCCAGCGGGCGCCTGATCCGGGCGGAAAGCCATCCCGCCGACCTGCGGACAGCCCAGGCGCTGGACCTTCGTCCAGGACAAATGGTCCATCGCCTGGAGACCCTGCACGTCGCGGATGGCGTACCGATCTCGGTCGCGACCTCTTGGTTCCCGGCGGACCGCTTTCCGGGGATCGTCGCAGCCTATGCCGGGACTGGTTCCATCACGAGGGCACTGGCGGAAGAAGGGCTGGCGGACTACCGCCGCCGCGACACCCGCGTCACCGCCGAAAAGGTTGCGCCTGCCGATGCCGGGCATCTCGGCTGCGCCGTCGATGCCGTCGTCCTCGTGACCGTCTCGATCAACGTCGAGCCCGATGGGAAGCCGATACAGCTTTCGCGTACCCGCTTCCTGGCCGACCGGATCGAGCTGACGTTCCTGACCTGATTTCCTTGCTCTCCCCGCGAATACCGGTGAACTTCCGCCGATCGTCCAAACCCGCCAACGTCGAGGCCTGAATGCCGGCGCCGTCCATCCACCCGTTCTCCTTCGACCCGACCCATGGATACTCGGCCGCCGAACTGCTGCAAGTCGGTTCTCCCGAACCGCCCGCCGGCTTCGAGGCCTTCTGGCGCCGCCGCTATGCCGCAGCATTGACGGTCGATCCGCGGCCCGCGATCAGCGGCGCCCGTTCCGACAGACGGCATCCGGAGTGGTGGATCTGCGATCTGGAATACCGTTCGACCGGTGATTTCCCCATTCGCGGATGGCTCCTCCTGCCGCGCGGCGAGCCGGTCGAACGAGGACTGGTGGTCGGTCACGGATACGGCGGGCGCGACAATCCGGATCTCGATCTGCCTGTGTCGCGCACGGCCCTGTTGTTTCCCTGCTTTCGCGGGTTGTCGCGGAGCGCCCGCCCGCCGATTTCGCAGGACCCGAACTGGCATGTGCTTCATGACCTGGACAAGCGCGACCGGTACATCATCGGCGGCTGCGTCGACGACCTGTGGCTGGCCGTTTCGGTCCTGCTGATCCTTTACCCCTGGCTGATGGGCCGCATCGGTTATGCCGGCATCAGCTTCGGCGGGGGGATCGGAGCGCTAGGCATCCCCTGGGACCGCCGCATCGCGCGCGGCCACCTGAACGTCCCGACCTTCGGCAATCATCCCCTGCGGCTGTCCCTGCCGGCCACCGGCAGCTCGTCTTCGGTCCAGGCATATGAGCGGCGGCACGGCACGGCGCTCGACACGCTCAAATACTACGATGCGGCCACCGCAGCGCGGTTCATCACCGTTCCGATGCACATCGCGGCGGCCTTGTTCGATCCGGCGGTTCCGCCGGCCGGACAGTTCGCCGTTCATAACGCCATACCGGGCTGCAAGAAACTCTTCACACTCGACGCCGGCCATTTTGACTATCCTGCTCAAGCCGATCAGGAACGAGCCCTCCGGGGCGAACTGGGACAGTTTTTCGCCGAGCTATGAATCGTGAATATCACCGCTGGTACAGCCATCGGCTGGGCCGGGACATGGAGTTGCTGATCTTCGGCCATGCCGGGGCGAAGGTCCTGGTCTTTCCGACGCGGGACGGCCGGTTCTGGGAATATGAAAGCCTCGGGCTGGTCGCAAGTCTGGCGGACAAGATCGATGCCGGCCAAATTCAACTCTACTGCGTCGACAGCGTCGATCACGAAAGCTTCTACTGTTTCTGGCGGCGTCCCGGCGACCGCATCAGGCGGCACATGCAGTTCGAGGACTATGTCCTGAACGAGGTCATGCCGCTGATGACGGCCAGGAACCCGCATCCCTGCCTGATCGCGCACGGGTGCAGCCTCGGTGCTTTCCACGCGGTCAACATAGCGCTCCGCCACCCGCACCTGTTCCGCAAGATTACCGCGTTTTCCGGCAGGTACGACTTGACGCTGAAGGTCGACAGCTTCGATAACCTACTGAGCGGGCACTACTGCGACTCTGTTTACTTCAATACGCCGACCCACTTCCTGCCGAACCTTTCCTGCGATTGGCGGCTCGGCCATCTGCGCCGGATGGACATCGTCCTGGCGATCGGGGCCGAAGATCCCTTCCTGGACAACAACCGCCATCTCAGCGACCTGCTCCACCGCAAAAGCATCGGCCATCGACTGCAAATCTGGGATGGCCGGGCGCATCAAGGACGATACTGGCGCAGGATGGCGCCACTTTACATATGAACAGAGACGGAGGATCGATCGAATTGGCTGACAGTGCGGCCTTCATCCAGAGGAAATTCGCGAATGACAGCCCTGGAAAAGCCCTTGGCGACTATTCCTTGAGACGGTCAGGCATGTCCGTTATGCCTGGGGCATGGCAGGTGCTTCCAGCCAGACGAAATGCCGGAAAGGCATGGTTTTTCATGGTATCCCTTCTACCCGATACCCGCTTCTGTCGCCCGTCACCGGTCTTGCCTTCCGGTCTGCACCCGGCTGTGTCAACGTTATGAGCAAACGTCAGGAAGCGCTGGCCCAGGTTGCAGCCTTGCCCTACAGGATAATTGGCGGCCGGGTCCAAGTGCTTCTGATTACATCCCGTGGAAAGCAGCAATGGATCATTCCGAAGGGCTGGGCGGAAAAAGGCGTCAAGCCGCATGCCATGGCGGCGCAGGAAGCCTTCGAGGAAGCCGGAGTACGGGGAAGGATCGGGAAGCAACCCTATGGCTCGTACCATTATACGAAACGCCTGAAGGATAAGCGGTCGGTCAAATGCCTCGTCGCGGTCTATCTGCTCGAGGTCGAGGAGGAACTGGAGGAATGGCCGGAAAGGGACGAACGCCAGCGGCGCTGGGTTTCGTCGTTTCAGGCGCCGCTGTACATAAGGAGACTCAGCCTGACGACGATGCTGCTGCATCTCGGCTTCGCCGGACCAAGCAGCACCCCATCGTCCGCCTCGAAGAAGTACGGCCCTGTGAAGCGTAGCGCTCTAATCCTGAGATCCATCATCGGCGACATCAAGAATTAAAGAACTCTACCGCTTCCCGAGGTTAGCGATGCATGGATGAGCCGATGTCTTTCCGGCGCGTTGCGCTTGCTCGACATCCGGCAAAATCTCTACCTTTCATGCCACTTTTTCTATTTGCCGCTGAAAAACCGCCGACTGCGCCAGGGCTGAATTGCCGAAGCGCGGATTTCCGGTGATCTCCGCCTCCACCCACGGCGGCAGCAGAACCGTCTCGTTCAGGTGCGAAAGCTCCACTTCCGCGATGATCAGACCCTCATACGAACCGGCGAAGACATCGACATCCCAGAAACAGTCGGCGAAAAGGACCGAATGCCGGACCTTTTCGATAAATCCTCCATTGCAGCGATGCCGCATCAGGTCAAGCGCCTGCTCCAAGGAAATCGGCCAGTTCCGCTCCTGTCGGACTCCGGGTGCTACCCAACGCTTGCAGGTCACCATAGCCTGATCGCCTATGATCCGAACTCTGAATTTCCGTCCGGATCGGCGGAGGATGTAACCCTGAACTATACGCACCTGATCCGATGACCAAAAAGAACAAGTATCGTGAACGAGAAAGCGGCGTTCGATTTCAACGGACCTGTTCATCTTGGATACTACCTCGTGATTGCGCGGTATACATATAGACTTTTCATCAGATTGTCACATAAAATGCAAATAGCTCTTGGTTAACTTGTCCTTAATACGGTTTTATTGCATGAAGCTAGAAATTTATTTAGAAGCGGTCTGCAATTTAATTACGAAACCACTTTTGGTTGAAGTATCTGCCCAACGTGACATCAGTTGACCAGAAGACAGGAACAGAGGAAACCAAGCAGGAAGTGCGGGCCTGTGAAGACTTTGTGACTGGCGCTACCGATTGCCCAGGGATTCCCGCACTCTCAGGGAGCCTCGGTGGATTGGAGTTTCCCTGTCGGCCATTCACCCCTGGGATGACGATCCAAAGCAACGTCCTCGCCCAACTCGTCTTCGACGCCATGCCGTTGCGCCAACCCGATCATTTCGCGGCAATGCTGTCCGGCGAAGAGACACTCTTGGGAACTCCGTGAAGAGCTGACGATCATCGTCTCTGCATACGATGGAGTTCCAGGCATCTGACGAAAACGGGCACGTTGGGGGCAAGTTACGGCGCTAGGGTGAGGCCCGACACCAAACGTTCCGGACCGGTGAAGCTACGATGCCGCTGGTACTGCATAATACGGAGAGTGACGCGAGCGACACCTTATCATTGACGGTGATCTGTCGCAGAAAATGACGACCGATGATTGAATGCTGAAAAATACATTCAATAAACATCAATAGTTATATGAATATTGTGTGAAAGCCTACCTTGAAAATCGAGGAACCCGCGTCTCGTCTGTTAGGACAGTTACTGTAATTTTCTTCCCGAAGATGCGAGTCCCGTAATGAACATTGCTTCCAAACCTCTGATCCGCAGTAACGGTCCTGCGCTGGAATGTGGAAGAAAAAGCCGCGGGACGACGTCACGCGGCTTTTTCTATACCCAAACCGGAAGGCTCAATCCGGACTGCCTAAACGCTCAGCCGCCGGACTGCCCGTCAACGGACCATCTTTGCCGCCGGTTTCCCGCTTCTCGCGCATCGCCTTGTTGGCCTCTTCCGCTTCTTTACCGTCCTCGCTGCCGAACAGCCTGTCGGCGTCCTTAGCGTTCTGCTTGGGATCACTTTTCAGCGCTCCGCTCAGGGTCTTGTCGGGTGTCTTTTCCATAGTTTCGATATTCCCGGAGATTTCATCTTCTGCAATAGAACAGAGAATAGTTGGCTGGAGTTCCGGCTGGACCGCAAGAACCCGCGCTGTTGAATTCACGTATTTACGGCTTGAGGGTGAAAATTCGGATAGGACGGTGACGGCGCCCGGCGGCTGCTGTTTGAGTGAGGTCCCGCAATTGTTCCGGCTTTTGAAGAAGTATCCTGCGATGAACATGATGAATACCGAAGTCGAACTGAAGCTGCGTGTCGGTTCGGAGAGCCTCGACGCCTTGGCCGCCAATCCGATCCTGGTCTCGCCCTCGGCAAGCAGCGGACATCTGCACGCTACATATTTCGACACTCCCGATCTCCGACTGCATGAACAGGCGATAAGTCTGCGGGTGCGCCGCGAGGGCGAACAATTCGTCCAGACCTTGAAGACAGGCGATGCCGGACCGGCCGGACTGCACCGGCGGAGCGAATGGGAAGCGCCGGTCCGCAGCAACAAGCCGGACCTCAACCTTCTTCCAGACAAGGTGATCCGCGAATACTTCGAGGATATTGCTGAAACGGACCTCGCTCCGGTGTTCGAAACCATCGTCGAGCGGACCACCCGTCACCTCGATTACGGAAATTCCACCGACGGCGCCGCAGCCATCGAGGTCTCGCTCGATCGCGGTGAGATCCGGGCGGGAGAGACCGTCGTACCGATTGCCGAAGTTGAACTGGAACTGAAGCTAGGCCCGGCCCAGGCGCTGTTCGACCTGGCACTGGAACTGGTGGATATGCAGCCTGCGCGAGTCGAAACCCGCAGCAAGGCCGAGCGCGGCTATGCACTGGTCGCCGGTGATACCGATTGCGCCGTCAAGGCGGGCCGGCTTGGACTTGATGCGGACGCCAGCGGCGACGACGCACTTGCCGGCATCATCAGGCATTGCATAACGCATATGATCGCCAACGAAGCGTGCGTGGCAGCCGGGATAGATCCGGAAGGCACTCATCAAATGCGTGTGGCCCTGCGCCGGTTGCGCTCCGCCATGGTCCTTTTCCGCCGCTACGTACCGGCCGAGCAGTACGCCTGGCTGAACGCGGAGGTGAAGTGGCTGGCGGGCAGCCTGGGTGACGCGCGCGATTGGGATGCCTATAGCGCATCCCTGCTGGCTCCGGTTCGCTCGGCCATGCCCGATGCGGCCGAACTACAGGCCCTGGGCGTTGCTGTCGAGACGGTCCGCCGCCGCTCCTACAAGGCCGCACAGGAAGCGGTCGGTTCCGCCCGTTACACGATCCTGCTGCTCAAACTACAGGCCTGGCTGGAAACGCGTGCGTGGCGCAGCCAGGAAACGACTGGAAAGGCGGCGCTCCTGATGCGTCCCGTATCCGACCTTGCGGGCAAGCTGCTCAGCAAGCGGCATCGCAAGGTCTGCAAGCTGGGCCACGATTTCGCAAGTCTGCCTCCGGACCAGCGTCACGAGGTTCGCAAGGCATTGAAGAAACTCCGCTACTCGGTGGAGTTCTTCCAGAGCCTGTATGCCGGCAAGCGGTTGAAGCAATACCTTGACCGGCTGGAGGGTTTGCAGGATGACCTGGGCCATCTCAACGATGTCGCTACCGCTCGGGACCTGACGGAGCGCCTGAAGAAGGACAATCCGCGGGTCGCCGGCGATTGGCGTGTAGGGTGCGGCGTGGTCCTGGGGTGGCACACCCAGGCGGCCGGCATCCTGGAACCCCGTCTGCTGGAGCATTGGGATCGCTTTGCCGAAGCCAAGCCCTTCTGGCGCTGACGCTCCTGGCCGCACCGAAAGCAAGGAAGATGAAGTCGATCGCCCAGTATGTATCCGCTGTCCGGGAACTTATCCGGGAACGAGTCCGGGTTCTGTCGGAATACGACAGGACCGAGCTCGACTATGATGAGGATTTGAAGCGGCGTCACTCGAGACGGGGAGGCCAGGAACCAACGATTGCGAAGCGGCGCGGTACTGGACGGTCGGAACAGGAATAGGAACAAATCCGAGGTTGTGGAGTGCGCCCCGAGGAAAAGGCGACCGATGCCCTGCCGATGAAAATCGCGGATGAACCCGGTCGAGCCGGCAACAGGCCTGCGGCTGCGAGGCTGCCTGCCGGACGACTCCGTTCAAACGCCTCCTATTTCGTGAAAAGAGATGATTTGGCCTCCCGACAAGTCCGGAAGCAATCTCAGTAGAGTTAACTCGGGAAGCAAAGCCCCGTAGTTTTCTCACTATTGTAATAATAGCGCAATACATCACTGACATATTCTTGATCAATTCAGAAGAGTGCCCGGTGCATTAATCTGAAGTTCAATCTATTTTCCGGTAGATTTGGTGAATCTGCTAAATCGATCCGCCGGTAAGTCGATCCGCCATGGAGAGATTGATCTTGTCTCTCTGCCGACCTGTCATGGGCATGGCGATAATCAGCACCAGGGAGGCCTTTCCGGATGTCCGATACGCCCAGCACAGGCGGCAATTTCCGCCTTCAGATCCTCCACGCGTCGGACCTGGAAGGCGGGATCGACGCGATCGAACGCGCACCCAACTTCGCGGCCATCGAACAGGTCCTCGAAGACGGCGCCGAAAACTCGATCACCGTGTCAGCCGGCGACAACTACATCTCCGGCCCGTTCTTCAATGCCTCGGCCGATGCGGCGCTGGGACCGGCCTTCGCCGATGCCTACAACTTCATCTACGACCTCCCGGCCGATGGCGGCGCCGACAGCTTCGACTCGCTGGCGCCGGGGCAGGGCCGGATCGACGTTTCCGTGATGAACCTGATGGGGTTCGACGCCTCGGCCTTCGGCAACCACGAGTTCGACCTGGGCACCGATGCGGTGGCTTCGATCATCGGAGTCAGCGCCGAAGCTCCCGAGGCCGGCGCCGAAGCGCTGTCCGGGATCGACTGGCTCGGCTCCCAGTTCCCCTATCTCTCGTCGAACCTCGACTTCGTGGGCTCCGGCCTTGAAGAACTCTATACGCCCGAGCTGCGGACTTCCGAAAGCTTCCGGACCGACCTCGACGCGGCGGTGGGCGGCGCGGCCGATCCCGCGAAGATCTCCGGATCGGCCATCGTCGAGGAGAACGGCGAGCGGATCGGCGTCATCGGTCTCACCACGCCGGACCTTGAAGAGATTTCGGCGCCCGGCGATGTCGGCGTCGGCGGCTCGGACGAGGATCTTTCCTCCCTCGCGGCCTTCGTCAATGCGGAGGCGGCCCGGCTTGCCGAACAGGGCGTCAGCAAGGTCGTGCTGGTCAGCCATCTTCAGCAGCTCTCCCTCGAACAGGGTCTGGCGCCGCTGCTGACCGGCGTAGACGTCATCGTCGCCGGTGGTTCCGACACCATCCTGGCCGACGGGACCGACACCTTGCGTCCCGGCGACGAGGCGGCGGGGGGCTATCCCTTGATCGCGACGGGTGCCGACGGCAACCCTGTCGCGATCGTCTCGACCGATGGCGAGTACAGCTATGTCGGCCGTCTGGTGGTCGAGTTCGATGCCAATGGCGTGCTGATCGCCGACAGCATCGATGACGGGGAAAGCGGCCCCGTCGCGACCACGGACGAAGAGGTCGCGGCCCTCTACGGCGCTGCCGATCCCTTCGCCGAAGGCACCGCCGCCGCCGAAGTGCGCGATCTGGTCGATGAAGTCCAGGGTATCGTGACGGAGCAGGACGGCAACGTCTTCGGCCTCAGCTCGGTCTTCCTGGAGGGCCGCCGGAT